>Ga0214921_10007516_pt1 | contig 14498 bp, 14 predicted proteins | sample LL1505_MetaG_FD_177992 | JGI IMG/M metagenome (GOLD analysis project Ga0214921, IMG submission 177992) | Freshwater microbial communities from Lake Lanier, Atlanta, Georgia, United States - LL-1505 | ecosystem: Environmental > Aquatic > Freshwater > Lake | place: USA: Georgia | collected... | reverse complement strand
AAGCACCAATCCGGCCCGCCGCGCGCGCTGACCTGACGGATCGTGAAAGATTGAACTGGCCATGGTGTGACGCTTACCGATTGAACATCGAAGGCGTCTCGTCGGCTCAAATCATGGCCAGACCAAGGCCTTCAGCCCTATCCCATTATCACGCGCCACATTAATCGACCCGGGAAAAAGGTGAAGGCTCCGGCAATGACCATACCACCGAGAAACATGCCGGTCATGGCGCGTTGATGGACCAGAACCTTATGGCGCCGCGCCGCAATGACCCCGGCGGGCAAAGAGATCAGCACATAGCCTGAAAGCATGTGGATCCAGGAATAGGCATTCCCATTTAGGCCCGTCATGAACAGGGACGATGCCGCCACAGTGGTCATGAAAATCACCCAAATCCACCCCAAGGTTCGGTGGGGCAAGGTACCCTTGGGCGCAGCAAAGAGCACAAGCCCCAAGCAAAAGGCCAAAAGGGCTGCGCCAACGTGAATCTGAATCTTGAGGGGTTGCGCTGCCAAGAGGTCCAGCCTGGGGCGGTGCAACCCGATGGAGTGAGGCAGGCCGATCAAGGCTGCAGCGACGACAAATAGGGTTAGCAGGCCTAGGCTCAAGGCAAGGGGTGGGATGCGGCGCTTGCCAGCTTCGTCGATCATGTTAGGTCCTCATGGATTAAACTGTCGACACCAGCCTAAGAGGCCCGACCCGCCGGTGCAGCCTGATCTTCGCCAATCACCACCGCCCCTTCGCCAACGAAATGGCATCACCATTGGCGCTTCGTCAACGGCGGGGCTGTTGTTGCGAAACGCGCGGGGCTTGGGCATCGGGGCCATTGCGGCCCTATTTCTCTCCTTTTCCGGAGCCTTTGGCACGGACGGTGCCCCAGTTGTGTTGCGCCTCGCCTATTGGGCGGGGCTGATGATCGGCGGCAGCGCGATCGGAGCCATTACCATCAGCCTGATCCAAAGGTTTGAAATTCTCGAAACACGCCCTTGGCTTCAAGGCCTGTTGATCGTGGCGATCATTACAGGGCCAATTGATCTGATGGTCTTCTACGCGTCCACGATGACCTTTCCAACGCCCAGCGAAACCTTGACGCCTCTGACCTATCTGCCCCAGGTACTGATCATCACGATCGCCATGACCGCCCTGAACTACGCGACTGAACAGCGTCAGCAATCGACCACATCGCCTGAGGGGCGCACCGAGACCGTTCGGTTTCTCGATCGTTTTCCCGCCAAGCTTAAGGGCGCGACCCTGCTGGCGGTCGAGGCCGAGGATCATTATCTGCGCCTCCATACTGACCGGGGGTCAGACCTGATCCTGATGCGCTTGGCCGATGCGATTGTTGAGCTTGAAGGCATTGAGGGCGCACGAACGCACCGCTCTTGGTGGGTGGCCAAGGCGGGGATTGTCGAAGCTGCGCGCGGTGACGGCCGCGCCACCCTGACCCTCAAGGATGGGACAAGGGTCCCGGTCAGCCGCAGCTATGCTGCGGGCCTGAGAGACGCCGGCTGGTTCTAACCCAGCAAAAGGCCTAATCGGCGGGAGCCAAGGCCCCCGCCGTAGGTTCGCTTACTGCGAGCTAAACCCTATCGGAACAGGCCGAGTAGGGCGGAGGTAGACTGATTGGCAATAGACAGGGCCTGAACACCCAACTGCTGCCGCGTTTGCAGCGACTGGAGCTTGGCACTTTCCTTGGCCAGATCGGCATCGACGAGATTGCCCACGCCATTATCCAAGGTGTCTTGAAGTTTCATAATGAAGGACAGGTGCAGGTCGAGTGCCTTCGAACCGGTACCCATCTTGGCCAAGGCGGTACTCACCTTGCCGATAGCGGTATTGACCGTCGCAATCATCGCCTGAGCCGTGCCCGCCGAGGTGGGAGCGAGCGAAGATGTGCTGTTAATGCCGGTTAGATTTGCACTTCCCAAGCCTAGCGATTGCGCTGCAACCGTAATCTTGCTGGTACCCGCCGCATTGGCGAGGGCGGCTAGGGTGCTGCCCCCTGTTTTAATCATGTTGGTGCCGTTGAAGTCGGCATTGGCCACGGTCTTGGCCAATTGATCGCGCAGAGCCTTAAAGTCTTCGTTCAGGGCAGAGCGGCCCGCCGTGTCAAGGGTGGTATCTGACGCCGCAAGCGCCTTTTCCTTCATCTGCACGAGCAGATCCGACACCGAGCTACCGGCAGCGAGCGCAACATCAAGAGTCGATTGCCCACGCTGTAGAGAATCTTTCACGGCATTGAGAGAAGTCGAGGTGGCCCGCATAGACTGGGCGATGGCCCAGGTGGAGCCATTCTCTTTCGCACTATCGACCTTACGTCCGGTCGAAATTCGCTGTTGTGTAACACCAAGTTCCGCGCCTGTTACGTTCAGATTCTGAAGCGCAATCATGGCGTCACGGTTCGTATTAACGCTGTATAGCGCCATACCGAAACTCCTTCTTCATGTTGACCGGTTCCATTTTGGCACCGGGGGCGTTTTGCCCATCGTCAGACCAGAGGTTCTGACAGACAATAACTACTATTATCGAAAAAGGTTGTCAGTAGTTTAATGGCTTAAAATTATAGAAAACGCGCCGTGAGCGTCTAATGACGGAACACCCGTACGCCGGTGAAGACCATTGCGATGCCTGCCGCATCGGCAGCGGCAATTACTTCATCATCGCGGATCGATCCGCCCGGCTGGATCACCGCCGTCGCCCCCGCCTCGATGGCTTGGATCAGGCCGTCCGCAAAGGGGAAGAATGCATCAGAGGCGCAGGCAGAATTGTGGGCCAAGGACTGAGGCAAGCCCGCCATCTCTGCGGCCTCACCAGCACGCAAGGCCGCAATACGTGCCGAGTCCTTGCGGTTCATCTGACCTGCACCAATCCCAGCAGTCTGGCCATCCTTGGCGAAGATCACGGCATTGGACTTGACGTGCTTGGCCACGGTGAAGGCAAAGACCATATCCTTGATCTCCTGCTCGGTCGGCGCGCGCTTCGTCACCACGGTTAGGTCGGCGGCCGTCAGGCGGGCATCATCGCGGCTCTGAACCAAGAACCCACCCGCGACCGACTTGAATGTATCGCCCTTAGCCTTGGGGTCTGGCAAGCCGCCGGTGACTAACAGGCGAAGGTTCTTTTTGGACGCAAAAAGGGCAATGGCATCGTCGTCGGCTTCGGGGGCGATAACCACCTCGGTGAAGATCTTGACGATCTCTTCGGCCGCTGCCAGGTCGAGGCGGCGATTGACCGCAACAATACCGCCAAAGGCAGACACCGGGTCGCATTGAAGGGCCTTTAGATAGGCGGTCTTCAGATCACCGGCGACCGCCACGCCACAAGGATTGGCATGTTTGATGATCGCCACCGCGGCCCCATCGGCGGGGTCAAATTCGGCGACCAACTCATAGGCCGCATCCGTGTCGTTTATATTGTTGTAGCTGAGTTCTTTGCCCTGCAACTGCTTGGCTGTGGCCACGCCGATGCGTGGGTTGGAGAAGGTATAGAAGGCCGCCGACTGGTGCGGGTTCTCGCCATAGCGGGTGGTCTGGGCCAAGGTTCCGGCGATGACCTTACGCTGGGGACTCGTCTGCCCCAATTGCTCGGCAAACCAGCTTGAGATGGCGGCATCATAGGCCGCTGTGCGCGCATAGGCGCGGGCCGCCAAGGCCTTGCGCAGTTCCAATCCCGTGCTGCCATCGGCCTGCAGGGCGGCAATGACCTCAGCCATATCCTGCGGCGCGGTACAGACACAGACATAGCCGTGATTCTTAGCCGCAGATCGGATCATGGCCGGACCGCCAATATCGATATTCTCGATACAGGTGGCAAAGTCGCCGCCCCCCGCGACCGTGGCCTCAAAGGGGTAGAGATTGACATAAAGTAGGTCGATGCCGCCGATATTGTGGTCTGCCATGGCCTTTGCGTGCTCTGGCGCATTGCGGACACCAAGCAATCCGCCGTGGACCACAGGGTGAAGCGTCTTGACCCGGCCATCCATCATTTCAGCAAAACCGGTCAGTTCGGACACATCCTTGACCGGCAAGCCCGCCGCCGCGATCGCTGCCCGCGTTCCGCCGGTCGAGACCAGTTCAACCCCAAGGGCCGATAGGGCCGTCGCCGCTTCGATCAATCCGGTCTTGTCCGACACGGACAGGAGGGCACGGCCAATCTTGGCGCGGTCAGGTGCGGCGGGATAGGCAGGAGCGGACATGACAAGGGCCTTCGGTCAGGGGCGGATCACTGCGCGCCTGCTAGCACGGACGCAGCCCAGAATGAACCCTAAGACTATGTCTATCGCGGATCCGGGTGGAACCCCGGTTCCAGACCCATCAGGCCCGCTATAACCGCCTGCTCATTGCGCGATTGGGCCGCTGCCATCAGGCCGTCAAAGGCCTCTTGCAGGTCCGACCATTGGGCGGGGTCCGTACGGGCGGCCATCACCCCATCTGCAAGGGTCTGACGCACATCTTCGGCGGAATAGAACACCTCTTCATAGAGCTTTTCGCCGGGTCTCAGTCCCGTATGGGTCAAGACAATATCCTTATCGGGTCGCAAGCCATGCAGCTGGATCATTCGCCGGGCCAGATCTTCAATCCGAACCGGCTCGCCCATATCCAGCACATAGACTGCCGCCGAACCAGGCTCTTGCGGCAAGGCAGCGGCCTGGAGCACAAGACCGGCAGCCTCCTGTACGGTCATGAAATAACGGACCATGTCGGGGTGGGTCAGGGTCACAGGACCCCCGGTTGCAATCTGGCGTTCAAAGAGGGGCACCACCGAGCCTGTGGACCCCAAAACATTGCCAAACCGCACGATGGCGGCCTTCGCCTTGCCACCAACCATCAGGGCCTGAATGGCCCGTTCCGCCGCCCGTTTGGTTGCGCCCATCACGTTGGTCGGATTGACCGCCTTATCGGTAGAAATGAACACAAAGGCTTCGGAAAGATCCCGCGCCAACCGCGCCACCTGAACCGCACCGCCCAGATTGGTCATCACCGCTTCGGAAGGATTGGCCTCCATGAGCGGAACATGTTTGAGGGCGGCGGCATGGACAACCACCTGAGGCCGTTCACGAGCGAACAGCTCGCTCAAGCGGCCCTGATCGCGCACGTCACCAAGCTCGACGCTCCACGGCACCTCAATGCCCATTTCCGTCAGTTCGCGATCGATGGCGTAGAGATTATATTCCGAGGCGTCGAACAGGATCATCCGCTCTGGACCATAGTTGAGAATTTGCCGGGTGAGTTCAGAGCCAATGGTCCCGCCCGCGCCGGTCACGAGGACCCGCTTGCCCGCCACCAGATCGAGGGCGCGAATCGGATCAAGCACACGGGGCGGACGACCCAGAAGATCTGCCGCTTGAACGGGAGCAAGCGCAGCGGCTCCACCGACCATTGATCGTGCCCGCGCCACCCGCACCCCGGCCTCACCCGCCGCTGCTACGACCTGCTCGAGCAAGGCTCGGCTGGGCCTTGGATCGACAACGACCACCTGCGGGAGTTGGACATTCCGCTGAGACAGACCGCGCAGAATAAGGGTCAATCGGCCAACTGATCCCAGAACCGGCCGACCATCAATGGTGCGACCCGCACCCCGGTTATCGGGGGTGACGAGACCGGCAATACGCATCGGCAGCACCGCACGGCGGTTCTCCCGCAGAAAGTCTGCCGCGTCCTGTTCTGTGCCAACCAGCACCATGGCCGGGGCCGTGCGGTCTTCCAGCGAGAGGGCCGCGCGAACATCTCCGCTCGCCAAGCCGCTAGAGAGGACCCGTCCAAAGCTTATGAACAGGACGGCCAAACCGATCACCAGAACCGGCGCGGAACGGGGAAAATCAACGAGCCGATTGACCAAAAATAGCAGCGGCAGCACCAAGATACTGGTCGCTGCCACGGCCTGAGCAATGCGCCAAATATCGTTCAGTGCCGTAAACCGCCAAACCCCGCGATGGAGCTTGAAAAACGGAAAGACAAAGGCCGCAACCAAGGCGAAGGCCAGGGTCGAATCCCAGATCATTCCGTAGGGCGTGGCCTTGGCCTCAAACCGATAGCGACCCAATAGCACCACGGCCATCGCCGCGGCGGCCATCAGCAGGTCATGGATATAGATCACCAGGGCAATATGGCGGACGGACCAAAGGGGGATCTTTTGAAAAGGATCTCGCGGTGCCTCACTCATGTGGAGGGCTCCGCCGCCGCCAATTTCCAACGAATGCGCGTGCGGCCTTGGCGGGTCAGTGGACTGTGAAGAACAACCTTCATACAGCGCCTCGGCCGTCCGTCCAGAAAGTGAAAACTGGGCTCGATGGTCACACTGGCCGCATCATTTCGCAACCACCAGCCATTGTTAGACGGGCCCATCAGCAAGACACTGCGCCGGTCGCGGGCCAAGGTGGCTCGAACCTGCGGGTGAAGGTGAAAATAGACCCCCACCTCAACCTGCCGCGATGGGGATCCGCCCGGAGCCAAAGGAAAAACGTCCTCGCCGCGCATCTCGTCCAGACGGGTATCTAAGAACAGCCGACGCTCGTGCAACAGACCGTAGCTATGGACCCAGCCATCATGAACCGCCTCAAGCCAGACCCCGGCTTCAGTTTCGCTACGGCTACAATCCACGCTCAAGGCGGCCCCATCGAGCCGAACCCCCAAGCGATTGGCTGCCGCGCCCCTTAAGGGCCAGCCGGCAGACCCCTCGCCCAGACAGGCGGTCGAGCCGCCGTCACTCAATCGCCAAGCTTGGCCCTGCGGCAGGCGTGGGCTCCAGCCACTATTGGTGATGAGACGCTCGCGTCCGGTTAGAACCTCAATGGCCAAGGGCTGGGCGGTGGCAGTCTGGCTCATGACATCGCGCGCTGGCGCACCCACATCCATCATGACCGTCAAGGTTCGACCGGACATGCGTTGATAGCCAGAATGAAGCGCCTGCTGAGGCTCGCGCGCCTTTGGATCACGGTCCTCATGGGCCCGCGCGGCAGCCACATAGTCTGAATGGCTCTCTTCGCCGCCTTGGAAACAGGCAAGCCGACCGTCTGGCAAGGTGAAGAACCGAACCGCCGCTGTCAGCCGATCAATGGCTCTGGATATTTCGACCGGCGCGGCCAATCCGCGCTGCGACAGGGCATCATCAAGGGTCAGGAGATCATAGAGTAGTTCTAGGGTGGCCTCGGGCGAGCGGGTGATGTGGCCCCCGTCAGTCAAGACCCGCTTGGGTAACAGGCCCGTCAGGATCGACAGGCCCTTGACCATCAATCGCTCACCGACCGGACCGCTGAGAGCGGTTCCAGCGATGGCGGCAGCGGCGGCGCGCTCTGCTGCTCTCGGGTCACCTTGGGGCAGGCACAGAAGGTGACGGGCTTGGCGCGCGACACTGTTGCAAAGGGCCAAGGTTTCAAGTTCTGACGCTACACCCGCCAAATGCCTGAGGTGACAGGCGAGGTTGAAGACCCGCCGATCGAGTACGTCACCGCCCCATGAAAAGCTGTTCCACAGACCATAGGCGCGCCGCCAGTCGAGGCAAAGCTGCAGGCCATAGTCCAACCCAACGGGGCGCTCCTCCATCAGGGCGTTGAGCCAAGAAAAACGATGAAGCTCGACGGCAAAGGACCGGCTTGGGCAGGGCTTGTCCCATGGATCGCCGCCCGGTCCAACTGAAAGGGTTTCTCCGGCCAGGACGAACCGGCCTTCAAGCAAGGCCTCTGCCATGCCATTGCGCGGCGGACGCAGATCGCGCGGTGCGGCCGCAACGCCCTGAACCTTTGGCCCTCCGAGACCCCAAAGATGAAACGGCGTGCCATACCAGTCGGCGCTGACCAGATCGGTCGCCGTCTGCGCCACCATCTGGAACAGAATCTTTAGGGGCCGCGGCTTGGCGGTCTTGGGGCGACGGGTGGGCAGCAGGGCCACAGCGGGACCGGTCTCAGACGCCCCTTAGGGCGCGGATATTATCGGCATAGGCCGAAGGGCCGCCCCGGAAGACGGCAGAACCCGCAACGAGGGCCGTCGCCCCCGCCGCGATGCAGAGGGGTGCGGTTTGCGGGGTCACACCGCCATCGACCTCAAGGGGAATATCGCGGCCCGTCGCATCAATCATGACCCGTAGGCGCTCAATCTTCTTTAACTGCGAGGTCATGAAGCTCTGGCCGCCAAAGCCCGGATTGATCGACATGACCAGAATCAGATCGACCTCATCCATCATCCACTCGATGGTTTCAGGCGGTGTCGAGGGATTAAAAACCACACCAGCCTTCGCGCCCAACTGACGAATGCGCTTGAGCGTGCGGTTCAGATGCGGGCCCGATTCAGGGTGGACACTAATGATATCGGCCCCGGCCTCGCGGAAGGCTTCCAGATAGGGGTCGGCGGGCGCGATCATCAGATGAACGTCAAACGGGATTTTGACATGGGGCCGCAAGGCTTTGACGATATCGGGACCCAAGGTGATGTTCGGCACAAAATGGCCGTCCATGACGTCAATATGCAGCCAATCGGCACCTGCGGCCTCGACGGCGCGCGCCTCTTCGCCAAGCTTGGCAAAATCAGAGGCCAGCAGAGACGGGGCGATGATGGGACGGATCTGTGTCATGGATAGGACTTAGCCCTGCTGGCCTTGTCGGCGCAAGCAAACAAGGGTTAAAACCGCTCCATTCGGTGGCCTTAGGCGCGCCGACCGTCAATTCCGGGGCAAGGTAAGACCATGATCGAAGCAGTAATTTGGGACTTCGGCGGTGTTTTCACCACCTCGCCCTTCGAGGCCTTTAATCGATATGAGACCCAGCGTGGCCTGCCGTTGGACTTTATTCGTACCGTCAATTCGACCAATCCCGACACCAATGCCTGGGCCCTGTTCGAACGTTCTGAGATCAATGCCGCGGCCTTTGACGTCATGTTCGCCAAGGAGGCGGAGGCCCTAGGTCAAGCAGTACGCGGCGCAGATGTGCTGCCGCTGCTGTCGGGCGATGTCCGTCCCGCCGTGGTCAAGGCCCTGATGCTCTGCAAGGCTCAGTTCAAGGTGGGCTGCATCACCAATAATGTTTCTGCTGGCGAAGGCGCCGGTATGGCCTCGACGGCCGAGAAGGCCCGGACCGTCGCGGATATCATGACCCAGTTCGACGCGGTGATCGAAAGCTCCAAGGCCGGGGTTCGCAAGCCTGACCCCCGTATCTATCAGATGATGTGCGAACAGTTGGACGTGGCCCCGTCGGCCTGCGTCTATCTCGACGACCTTGGTGTGAACTGTAAGCCTGCCGCCGCCTTAGGGATGAAGGCGATTAAGGTCTCGAACGAAGCCCAACTGCTGCGCGACCTTTCCGCCATTGTCGGCCTGACCTTTGAAGGGCCATCCGCTTGACCCGGCCCAGCAAAATCGGAGCCGCGGCGGCGCTGAGCCAACTGACCGATTGGCAAGAGGTCGAGGGCCGCGACGCCATTGCCAAGACCTTTCGGTTCAAGGATTTCAACGCGGCCTTTGGCTTTATGACCCACGTGGCGCTAGAGGCTGAAAAGCGCGACCATCATCCAGAATGGTTCAATGTCTATAACCGGGTCGAGGTCGTTCTCACCACCCACGACGCCGATGGGGTCAGTGCGCTGGATGTGGCCTTGGCGCAATTTATGGACGGCTTGGCCGACTAGTTGATGATAATCGTGCCCAAGAGCAGTTTTGCACCTTTCTGACCGACGATCCGGTCGGTTTCCTTCTGCAGCATCTGGGCAAGTTGGTCTGCATTTGGGATGGCACCGGGGGGCAAGACTGACATGTGGCCCTGAACGATCTGCCCAAAGGCCGCTTGAAGCCGAGGGACAGAGGCGTCTGTCCGCTTTAGCAGGTTGGGATCCGTCACATAGAGGCCAACCTCCAAGGTCACCACCGTTCGCGCGCCTGAACTGCGCAAAATATTGACGTTGAGGGCCCGCATCCGAACATAGGGCGTACTGCCGCTGTTCTTTGCCTCACCTCCATGGCCACCGGCCTGAGCCGGGCCAGCCGATAGGATCGGGAGGGCCAGGAGCACGATAAGAAAGACAAGCTGTGCGCGGCGATTGAACATGGTCCAGTCCTTAAAGGCAGGTCGTGCAGGTTATTTACAACCTTCTTACGGTCGCCCCTAGAGCTTTTGGGGGCATGACCAAAGGTCACAGGGGCGTCCATTAGCCTTGACCTTCGGGGCCATCGACACGACATCAACGCCGTGAGACCCGGAAGGACAAACGATGCGTGGCGACAAGACCCTAACCACTGGCCTAAAGCGTGGCCTTTTCCGCCGTTGTCCCAACTGTGGCAAGGGCAGCCTGTTCCAAGGCTATCTCAAGGTGCGCAGTGAATGCGACGCCTGCGGGCACGACAATGGCCAATATCCGGCGGACGATGCACCGCCCTATTTCACCATCTTGCTGGTCGGCCATCTGATCATTGGCCCAATGCTGTTCTTCCCGTTCATCTGGCAGTGGCCGGTCGAACAGGTGCTCGCCCTAACCATGCCGACGGTTATTGTTCTGACCCTTGGCCTACTGCCCCTTGTTAAGGGCGCGGTGGTCGGTGCCCAGTGGGCCATCGCCAAGCAGGGTTAAATTGTCCCCCAAAGCAAAACAGCCCCGTAAGGGGCTGTTAAACCTAGATGGTCACGACCGTTAAACCCTAATCTTCGCGCATACGCTTCTTGCGGAAGGAGGGGTTCAGCACCTCTTTGCGCAGGCGGATGGACTTAGGCGTCACCTCGACCAGTTCGTCCTCTTCAATATAGGCGATGGCTTGCTCAAGGGTCATGCGGCGCGGCGGGGTCAGGCGAATAGCCTCATCCTTGCCAGAGGCGCGGACGTTGGTCAGTTGCTTGGCCTTGAGCGGATTGACGTCCAGATCGTCTGAGCGACTATTTTCACCGATGATCATCCCTTGATAGGTCTTTTCGCCGCCGCCGACGAACATGATGCCGCGGGCTTCAAGGTTCCACAGGGCGTAGCTGGCCGTTTCGCCTTCGGAGTTGGAGATCAGCACGCCGTTACGACGGCCCTCAATGGCCCCCTTGTGCGGCTCATAGTGCGAGAAGACGCGGTTCAAAACGCCGGAGCCGCGCGTATCGGTCAGGAACTCGCCCTGGTAGCCGATCAGCGAGCGCGATGGGGCCATCAGGGCAATGCGGGTCTTGCCCGCCCCCGAAGGACGCATATCGGTCATTTCCGCCTTACGGGCCGAAAGCTTCTCAATCACAATGCCGGAGAACTCTTCGTCCACATCGATAAAGACCTCTTCGACGGGCTCAAGCCGCTTACCGGTCTCCTCATCCTTGCGATAGACCACGCGAGGACGTGAGATCGACACTTCAAAGCCCTCACGGCGCATATTTTCGATCAAGACGCCCAGTTGCAGTTCGCCTCGGCCCGCCACTTCATAGGCGTCCTTGTCCGTGGTTTCAGAGACCTTGATGGCCACGTTGGACTCAGCTTCGCGCAGCAGACGGTCACGAATGACGCGGCTTTGCACCTTGTCGCCTTCACGGCCTGCCAGCGGACTGTTGTTCACGGACACGGTGATGGAGATGGTCGGCGGATCGATGGGTTGTGCGGGCAGAGCTTCCATCAGGCTAAAATCGCAGATGGTGTCAGCGACGGTGGCCTTGGACAGACCAGCAATGGCGACGATGTCACCAGCTTCGGCCTCGTCGATCGGCTGACGCTTCAGGCCCCGAAAGGCAAGAATCTTGGTGACGCGGCCGCGCTCAATTTCGGTGCCGTCACGGGCCAGAGCCTTGATCGCCATGCCGGGCTTAATCCGGCCCGCTTCAACGCGGCCGGTCAGGAGGCGGCCCAAGAACGGATCATTTTCAACCAGAACCGCAAGCATCTGGCCGGGCTCTTCCGAGCGCTCAGCCGCCTTTGGGCTGGGCACATGCTCAACGATCTTGTCATAGAGCGCCGCGAGGGTTTCGCGCGGATGGGCCATGTCATTGACCGCCCAGCCCTCTTTGCCCGAAGCATAGAGGTGCGGGAAGTCCAACTGCTCGTCCGTTGCGCCGAGGGCGGCGAACAGGTCGAACGTGTCGTTCAAAACCCGGTCAGGATCGGCGTGCGGCCGGTCAACCTTGTTCAGAACCAGAATGGGGCGAAGGCCGAGCTTGAGGGCCTTGCCGAGCACAAACTTGGTCTGGGGCATAACGCCCTCTTCGGCGTCGACCAGCAAAAGGCAGCCATCGACCATGCCAAGGATACGCTCCACCTCGCCGCCGAAGTCAGCGTGGCCAGGGGTGTCGATGATGTTGATTCGGGTCTCGCCCGCCTCGCCGTTCCAAAGCACGCTGGTGCACTTGGCCAAAATCGTAATGCCGCGCTCACGCTCCTGATCGTTGGAGTCCATCGCCCGCTCAACGGTCGCTTCGTTGGCTCGGAAGACCCCCGATTGCGCCAGAAGCTGGTCAACCAGAGTGGTTTTGCCGTGGTCAACGTGGGCGATGATGGCGATGTTACGCATAGGTTGGGTGGTCGTGGACATGGTTTGGGAACCGATTTTGTGCGGGTGCGAAAGGAAACAGGCGCGCGGCTTGTACGCGACTGTGAGCAACAAAGCCACCCCGACCGGCTCGAAACTCGATAATGGGTGCAGAACAGCCACCATTTCGTCGCGAGAGGGTCGGCCGAGTCGCAAAAAAATCTGAGGGTCCATCCTTGTTTTTTCCCGAAGAACACTCATCTGGTGTCGTGACTGGACGCTCAGGCCGAGCCAAGCCGCGACAGTCAAGACGATCAGCAGGAATTTGTTGCGCCGCACAATTCTTAAGAGATTCGTTATATATCTGATTTTTATGAAAAAATTATCTCTATTGGCAAAAAAGTCGATAAAAATATGGTTTAGCCGTTGTTTTGTGCTTGATGTTTTGTGCATCGCACATTAAATAGGTCCTGTGGGGCGTCGCTGATGCCTCTGCCCTTCCTGGGCGTTTCCTCCCTAATGACTGGCCGCGCCTGATTGGCGCGGCTTTTTTTTGCCGAAATTCAGGTCACGCCGAGATCAGGTGGTCGGCCCAAGGCCTAGACACCAAGATCCCGATCAATCGATCCAGATTGCGCTTCAGACTGGCAAAGCCTGAACTGAGCGTCATATCGGCCTCATTCAGATAGAGGCGGCGGTTGATTTCGATCTGAAGGGCATGGATGCCTTCTGAGGGCTGGCCATAGTGCTCGGTCGTATAGCCCCCAGCATAGGGGCTGTTGCGCGCCACCTGATAGCCCATCCGCGTCAGGCTTTCATCAACCAGACGGGTTAGGCCAGAGCCGCACGAGGTGCCGTGGCGGTCGCCCAGAACAAAATCACTGCCCGCCCGCCCCCAGCCTCCACCCGATGCTGCTGAGGGCATGGAGTGCCAGTCGATCAGGACCACCAGCCCATGGGTCCGCTGCGTCTGGGCCAGCAGCTCAGATAGGGCCGCATGATAGGGACCATGGACCGCCTCGAGCCTCGCCTGAGCCTCGAGGGGCGCGAGCCGATGGCGATAGATCTCCTGGCCCTCTGCGACGACCTTGGCGATGACGCCAAGCCCGGCAGACACCCGCGCTGAGGCCCGGACCTGATCTGGCGGTAGGTCGCCTTCGAACATATCCGGGTCCAGTTCGAGCGGTGATCGGTTCACATCCAAATAGGCCCGGCCATAGGTCGCCGCGATCAGGCTCGCCCCTTGGGTCGGTCCCCCAGCGATCAGTCGGTCAACATAGCCGTCCTCTGACTGACGAATCGACAGGTCATCAAGCCGGGTCGCCTCCATCAGCGATGCGGGATAATGGCGGCCCGAATGGGGCGAGGCAAAGACCAGAGCGCTAGACTTCGCCGCCCGCGTCAAAACGAAGGGCGCAGGATCAGGGTCAAGCTCAGGGAAGATTAAGGGGTCGGACGAGGTCATTAACCCCATCATCACGACCTTGATCTATGGGGTCAATCGAGCTCGGCCGCCAGAAGCGGATTTATCTGGGCTTTACACCTGTGGGCCTAGGCTTGGGCCATCAGACTATGGATAGGACATGACGCGAATTCTATTGGCCGAAGATGACGAATCCCTGCGCGGCTTTCTGGCCCGTGCACTCGAACGCGCGGGATTTGAGGTCAAGGCCTGCGCCGATGGTGAAGAGGCAGTGGCCGAGCTGGATGATCGGTGGGACCTTTTATTGACCGATATTGTCATGCCCGGCATGGACGGGATCGAGGTGGCGCGCCTCGCCGCTGCACGTCAGCCTGACATGCGCATCATGTTCATCACTGGCTTTGCCGCCGTCGCCCTGTCCTCCGCCAACCAGACCCCTCAGGGGGCCAAGGTGCTGGCCAAGCCGATCCATCTGCGCGAGATCGTCACCGAGGTCGAAAAGCTGATGGCCGCCTGACCGCGGCCCACAGAGGGCCTTTCACATTTCCCCATCAGAGCCGCTTGCCTTGAGCGCGCCGGGTCTGTATATCCCCGCTTCCCGCTCCTCACCGGAGCCCGGTCGGACGCGTAGCTCAGCGGGAGAGCACCTCGTTGACATCGAGGGGGTCACAGG
>Ga0214921_10007515_pt1 | contig 14498 bp, 12 predicted proteins | sample LL1505_MetaG_FD_177992 | JGI IMG/M metagenome (GOLD analysis project Ga0214921, IMG submission 177992) | Freshwater microbial communities from Lake Lanier, Atlanta, Georgia, United States - LL-1505 | ecosystem: Environmental > Aquatic > Freshwater > Lake | place: USA: Georgia | collected... | reverse complement strand
GTGGGTCCTCTAGCTTCCACATTCCCTAAACTACCAAAGACATGTATACGCCAGAAAACCGGGGCTGGTCTGGGTGAAGATAATAAGCCGGTGGCGCCTGTCTTAAATTCATACAGTATGGCCATCGTATCTTGCGTTCCTTGATTGATTTGTCGGTATATCCCCTCGACACTTTGTACTTCACCCATCAAATTGGTAAACGCGTCTAAAACATGAATGCCTGTTGCAGTCAAACTTCCTCCGGGAACATTTTCAGCTTGATCCCGCCATGAGGTTTGAAAATTCTTTAAATTTTCATTCGTAAAAATTCCTTCGATGTGGATTAAATCACCAAACGCTCCTGATTGCACAATACTTTTCACGGCTTGCATCGATGGCCAAAATCGTTTGTCATGACCAACACCAAGCAAGACGTTTGCTTTTTCACAATAACTGACCGCTTGCAATGCATCACTTAAATTCAGGGCTAAAGGCTTCTCACAAAATACGTGTTTACCGGCCTCAGCACTGGCACGTATTTGCTGTACATGCAAATTATGTGGCGTAGCCAATACAATCATTTGGACGTCTGGATCACTTAGAACCAATTCAGGATTACTTGTCACCAAAAGATTTTTTTCATTGGCAAACTCTTGATATTTTTCTGGAGTTTGTACAACCGCATGTTTGAATCTTAAGATGGAACTTTGGTTTTGTACGGAATTAACTAAATTCTTGCCCCACCTTCCCAATCCAAATATAGCCGCCTGAATCATAATTTCTTCCTTACAAAGCCAGTGATTGATTCCATATCCTCAATTGCTTTTACATGATCTAACAAGCGCTGAGCTGTTTTAGACATCGCCAAATCAACTAACTTACCATCCACTGTCGTACTTGCAATCCCGCGCGTTAGTGCTTCTTGATAAGCCTCTACTACTCGGGTGTAATACTCAATTTGAGCGGCTGTTGGGGTATAAATTAAATTAGCATCCTCAATCTGATTGGGATGAATCACTGTTCGGCCCCGAAACCCTAATCTTCTCGATAACTGTGTATCGCTACGAAATCCCTCTGGATCTTTCACGTTTGAAAATACACCGTCCAATGGACATTCAAAACCGGCTGCTCTAGCAGAAGTTAAGGAAAATTGTCGGACAAACATCATCTCTGGCCCTGCACTCGTCCAAGTCGCTCCCAAAGATACGTTCATATCACCATCTTCACCACCACCATAAATCATGGACTGAATTCTTTTAGAACTCGTCATAATTTTTCTGGAATCTAACACTCCATTGGCACTTTCCATCATCACAATGATAGGTGTACTACCAACAGCTAAATTGCGTCGAATTTCTAAACTCGCAATCATCTTATCGACTGCAGAAACTTCTTCCAATGAATCCATCTTAGGAACAATAAATCCAACAAGTCCTTTAGCGCCAACTAATGCATCAACATCTTCATGAAAAAATCCTGTAGATAAGCCATTCACACGAACCCAACTTCGACTTCCAAGCACTTTGGGCATCGCTTCTAATGTCATTTGTCTTGCATTATTTTTTTCCGGATCAGGAATTGTGTCTTCTAAATCAAAGATAAAACCATCTGCAGGTAAATCATTTAATTTGTTTAACATTCTCTCTTGATTTGCTGGGACAAATAACAAGCTTCTCCATATTTGCATTTTTTACCTTTTATAAATGGGGGTTGGTAATACGTTGTTTTTTTAAGATTATTTAAATTTATCACACTCAATCTTTGACTAGAAAAATGCCAAAGCCCACAACCACTCAGCCAAGAGTTGGAGCCTGATATAAAGTTATTTCAGTTGATATTCCATCATAATTAACTTCAATCACATGATTGATTAAATCAAGTATCTTTTTGTCGCTCATATATTTTAGAGCTGTCTTTAAAAGACTCTTTTGCATCTTTTCATTCATATCTATATGCCGTTGCTCTAATTCGTTGTAGGCATTGAGGCAAACTAATCCGGGGTAAATCTCCTCATTCGTTAAATATCCACCCTGACCTTTTTTGCCTCTGAAATCTTTACTATTATGAGTAACTAGAATTAAATCATTTTCGATGACATATTTTGCTATGTCCCAATCTTTAGCGCCCGTCATACCACGATCTCTCACGGATGTTGCCTCATAACCATACTCAATAGCTATTTCTGCCAGTGTTGGCATCAAACATTCATCAATGAAAAATCTCATGCGTCGATTAAATCAACTTTCGACTTTGAAATTAACTTCCAATCTGGATTTAAGTCAGTAAACTTTTTAGGTCTACCTTTTAGCGGATTTATTTCTACCCATAATTTTGCATAGGAAATCATTTCATCCATCTTGATTGCAGGGTAGTTTTTCCTAATTTGTTTATTGCTCATACCTGATTTTGATAAAGAAGCAATTGTCCTTACTAGAATACGTGTTCCTTTAAATATAGGCTCACCATTCATGACATCCTCGTCAAAGGTTATTGCATCATTCATTTCTTGATAATTTTTACATCTTTCTTTAATCGGATTAATGTATTTACCCATATCCAAGCAAAGGTTATCAAGTTGAACCATCCAACCATCATTGGTCGTAGCTTTAAAGAGGAAGGTTTCCACATTTTCGCGATTGAGTAATTGCGGATTATTTTTAATCAGCGTATTCATGACCTTCAATCTCATTTTTTTGGAAAGGTTATCTTTTTCCTTAAAATAAAAATTGGCAAGAATACAAGCCGAAAGGGTAAATCTCCTACCTTCTTGCTTATCAAATAATTCAGTTGGCAGAATTTCTTCCTCGACAAGACGATTCACATCGCGCTCAGAGATATTGGCCAAGTAGCCAATCTCTGCAACCCCTGTGTAATAAGACCGTCTAATCATAAAGTGCCCAAAAAATGTTTCCGATACATCGGATTATATATGAATTTACATACCTGATGGTGCAAATTGTTTATCTATTTGTTTGGAAAATCTATTTGATAATGGTACTCACCTCAATATTTCTTCGAATATAAATTTTAGCTAGAACCGCGTGGGGGAGAGGTTAATGGGAAATTTCGGGAAAAGATTCTAATTCCAATGGTTTTGGCAACCCACAGGCATTCTGGGATGCAGATTCATATAGCTGATGCTTAAAAATTATTTTTTTAAAAGCACAATGCCTGATGACTCTAGTTCATGTATCTGATCTTTACTATACCCAAGATGCGCCAGAATCTCTTCGGTGTGCTCTCCAAGCAGGGGTGCATGCCTTCTGATCGATGGACTTTCATCTTCAAAAAGTACTGGATTTCTCACCGCTTTCATTTTTCCCATAACGGGGTGCTCTACATCCACAGTTATACCTCGATCAATCATATGCGGATCTTCAAAAACTTCTTTAATGTTATTCATACGTGAACACGGGACCCCTGCGCCCATGAGCAGTGACTCTAATTCTGCAGAATCTCTTTGACTCACAATCGGTTCGACAATCGCTAATAAATCTGCTTCATTTTGTTTGCGTAATACATAACTAATGAAGCGCTCATCAGTTAAAAATTCTTCAAGATGCAATACAGTCATAAACCGTTTAAATAATTCATCATTCGGTGTACCAATAGCGATGTATTGCTGATCATTTGTCTCAAATAATTGATATGGCGCATTGAGTCGATGTTGATTACCCATTCTCTCTGGTACATCACCAGTCGCTAAAAAGTAAGCGGTTTCCCAAGCAGCGGCTGCAATAGACGCCTCTACTAAAGAGACGTCAGCTACTTTACCACCACGATTTTTAAGAACACTGATCAAGCCACTTAGTGCGGCATAGGTCGCAAATAATGCTCCAAAGATATCTGCCGTTTGTATTCCGGGTCGCATAGGCATTTCACCTGGTGCCCCAGTCACAGATAATGTTCCAGAAAATGCTTCCACAATTAAATTAACGCCTGCACGTTTTTTATATGGGCCACTCTGCCCAAATCCAGATGCTGATACATAAACAATGTTAGGATTCATTTCTTTTAAGTCTTTCGCACCCAAACCTAGACTATCTAAAACTCCTGGACGATTATTTTCTAAAAATACATCGGACTCTTTAACTAGTGCTTTTACTATTTCAATAGCTTCAGGTCTTTTTAAATCAAGCACCAAGCTTCGTTTGTTGCGGTTTAAAGCAGCAAAACTTGCACTCTGTCCATGAAGCATAGGGGGCATGGCGCGGGTTTGATCACCATTTTTTGGCCTTTCAATTTTGATGACGTCTGCCCCCATGTCACCTAACAACATCCCACAAAATGGCCCCGCTATAAAATTTCCTAGTTCAATTACTTTAATTCCGTCTAAAGGCAATGACATATATTCCTAAATATTGATGATTTACTTTTCTGAAAAATCGATTGTTTTTGCTAAGCGTTTATTTAATTCAATTTCTTGTGCAACTACCTTGGCAAATTCCTCTGGAGTTGATCCAACTACTTCAAATCCTTGATCAAAAAAGGCCTTCTTTGTTTCAGGCATTTCAAGTACTTTGACGATTTCATTGCGTGTTTTGTTGACGATCTCCTTGGGCACGCCAGCGGGATACCAATACCCATAAAATGGGTTGTACTGAAAATCTTTTAGTCCTGCCTCATCTGCAGTGGGAACATCGGGTAATTCAGACCAACGTTTTTTTGAGGTAATTGCCAATGCTCTAATTTTTCCAGCTTTAATAAATGGCAACACTGTATTTGCTGGTCCTAAAACATAATCAATCCTTCCTGAAATTAACTCCGTTACGGCTTGCCCAACCCCTTTAAAAGGAACATGCTGTGTTTTCATGCCTGCACTTGAGTTTAAAAATTCAGCAGCAAACTGCATGACATTACCAAAGCCACCTGAACCAAAGTTATATTTGCCTGGATTAGCTTTTGCATCAGCCATGAATTCTGCGAAATTTTTTGCTGGAAGATCATTTCTCACCGCAACAATAAATCCAACGCTACTCGCAATCTGTGTAATCGGCTGAAAATCCTTAATAGGATCATAGGTCAGGGAAGGATTTACAACTGGCAAACTACTATGGCTGGAGGATGTATTTAGAATCGTATATCCATCCGCTGGAGATTTGGCAACAAGATCGGTCCCAATAGCACCACCAGCTCCTGGTCGATTATCAAGAATAAAGCTTTGACCCATGCTCGTTTGAAGTCTTTGTCCTAAATATCTGCCAATAAAATCCATTGGGCCACCCGCAACATACGGCACTACGACACGAATTGAGCGATTCGGAAAATCTTTAGTTGCTGTCGTTTGAGCTTCTGATTGCAGTGACGCCAATATACCAAGACCGACTACTAACATTTTTTTAAGATGTATCATGTGTCCCCTTCATTTGTTTTTATGGTTGACTAATCCGCTTTAATATTTGCTTGTTTGGCAACTCGAACATACGTTTCCACTTCATCTTTCATCTGCTTGCGAAATTCCTCTGGAGTGTTGCCGACTGGCGTAGCCATCGCAACAGCAAATCGTCCCTTCACTTCCGGAGAATTCAAAGCTTTTACCAATGCGGTATTTAATTTGGTAATGATCGGCTTTGGTGTATTTGCTGGAGCTAATATGCCCCACCACGCTAAGGGATAAAACTCTGGATAGCCTGATTGAGCAAATGTAGGAATATCTGCAAGTACACCCTCACCTCTTTTTTCCATACCGATTGCTAAAGCTTTCACCTGTTTTGATCTAATAAAAGGCATAGATGACGGTAAGGTGTCAATAAAACAATCGACCTGACCTCCAATCAAATCTGTCATTGCAGGTGCACTACCTTTGTAAGGTACATGAATCATTTTGATATTAGCAATGTTGCTAAACCATTCTGTTACTAACTGGGCATAACTACCCACTCCATAACTAGCGAAAGTTAATGGATTAGTTTTTTCACGTGACTTAGCTAATGCAACAAATTCTTGTAAGGTAGTTACTCCTAACTTTGGGTTGACTAAAAAGGCCATATAAGTTTCAGCTACTTTTGTAACTGGTTCGTAGTCTTTTAATGGGTTGTATGAAATCTTTTCATGTAAAGCATAGTTCGATGCAACGGTTCCTGTCGTTGCGAATACAAGGGTATATCCATCTGCTGGAGCTTTTGCCGCCATATCCATTGCAATCATCCCCGAGGCTCCCGGGCGATTATCAATAATCACTGGCTGCCCCAGAAACTCTGAGAACTTAGATTCTAAGGGTCTGGCTACTGCATCTGACCCTCCACCTGCAGCGGTCGTTAAAATCAATCTGATAGGCTTATTGGGGTATGAGGCAATATCAGATTGTGCTAACGCACTTAACTGTACAAACAATCCTAAAAAAACGCTAAAGATAACTTTCATATGCTAAGCCCTCATTATGTTGAATTGAATACTTACATCTTATTTCTCTTTTGGAATAATCGGTAATAACAAATATGATTCATATTGACCTCCAGTATGGATCGTATTAGTTCCGGTGTTGTAATCGGCGTGATAATGCATATATCCAGCACTACCAACACCATCTCTTGGCTGAATATCTACTCGCATTTTGTGGCCTTTTCTAAATACCATAGATGTTGGCCAAATTTCAACTTCTACCTGAACAATCTCTCCAGGCGTTAAACGTAAACGACGTTGGTGTTTATGGTATGGGCGATAAGGTAAGGATTTTTTTTCATCTAACTCACGATGAGATACTCTTAACCAACCTTTTGCTACAGGAACGGGCGATCCTTGTTGCCCAGTATCCATGATCTCATTACCGCTTTCATCATAATGCCGAATCGTGATAAAAATATCCATATCCTCACTAGAGCTAGATACCCACAAGCTTGCACTAAGTGGTCCTGTTATTTCAACATCTTCTGTCATTGCTTCTGTATAGAATGCAACTCCCATATCTGGCTTGATTCCACCACCCATGACTTGAGATGAAGCCGCTGATGTTGACCCCATTGAACCAAAGCCTGTAGCGGCGTACGTACAGGCTGCTTCCTTTTCTGGATTCTTCGAGCTAATACTGGCCGTATAGGGTCCACTTTGCTTCGCTGTTTCTTGTACATCGATATACCATTTGGTCCATTGTGTGCGTGCTAATGGCCACTCATTTTCATGACGCCACTGTATTTCGTCATTGCCATATCGAATCGCTAACTTAACTGGTGGCTCTTGCATAATCCCGTTATCAATTCCTTTTAACCAATAATCAAAAAAACGCATTTGATCTTTTCGGCCTTCAGCTGTATAGAAAGGATGAACGTGACTACCATTTTGCATTCGAAGTTTTTTATTCTTCGATGGAGACAACATAAATGCCTCTGTGTTTCCTCGAAGATGTAATCCCATTCCTGTCCAATTACCTACGGAATAGAAAGGAACATTAATCTTGCTCCAATCAGCTTGAGATCCTCTAAAGGCGCCCGTATCAAGATTGTTCCCGAGCCAAAAAGAAAGGATGTTTCTTTCCCAAGGATTCGGTACTGTTTCTGATGCACGGCCTAAGTTATGGTGCAATAAATGTGCTGTAAACCAATTGGTCATGAAGACATTCAAAATACCACCGTGATAAAGGCCATCTCGGTATAAATCTGCGAAGCCTTCCCAAGGAATAATGGCCTTAAGAGATGGTGGTTGAATATTGGCGACAAACCATTGATTAATTGCATAATAAGAAATGCCTAATAAGCCCACATTCCCGTTACACCAAGGTTGTTTTGCTGCCCACTCAATAGCGTCATAGAAATCAACCGCCTCTGAAAATGACCATGGGTCATATTGGCCAGGTGATTTACCGGATCCGCGAGCATCAACACGAACGGAGACATAACCCTCTGGCATCCAAATTTCTGGATTGACAGTTTCCCAATTCATAAAGGGATTACCTTTTTCTTCAAGGGTTGGTGGGGTTGTCCATAACTTATCTTTTTGGTAAGGTCCTAAATTAAGAATCGCAGGATATTTGCCATCTGTAGTTGGTCGAAAGACATCTGCTTTCAAAATCGCAGAATCTCGCATCGGGATATCAACGTTCTTTTCTAAAATAAAGTGCGGATGATTTTCTTTGCTGTACTGGGTGCTCATTTATATTCCTTTAGTTTTAATATATTATTTATTTAATTACTTGGTATGACCGGTAACATCAAATAAGGTCGCATGTTTTGAGAAAAATGTAAGGTGTTTTTTCCACCAAAAATCGACATCGGACGGTCTACAGAATTACGGTGCCAAAAGGGACCCACTCCCTTCATTTGATATGGTGCATGGGCAACGCCGGCATCAGTTCCATCAAACTCATAATCTTTACCCCGAACGTTCAAGCCTAATCGATATCCTTTTGGAATCACAATACTCGTTGGCCATATTTCAATATCTAACTCTACTGGAGTATTGGGCTTTAGTGGCTGATCCTCATCATGTGTATGCCATGGACGGTAGGGTTTGGTTTGCAGAGGGTCAAGTTTGCGATGTGATGCTCTTAACCATCCTAGTCCGATAGGAGTTCTTGGATCATTAGAACCTATAAAAACAATTTCTTTATTCTGTGGATCGTAAAGTCTTAAAGCTAAAAATATATCGGCATCTTCTGTCTCTGAAGAAAGCCAAATCTTAGCGGCAACTGGTCCTGTGATTTCTATATCGTGATTCTGAACAGGTGTGTAAAAGGTAATGCCATCACTTTGGGTCTCATAGGTAATCGATGTATCTAATGTCTTCGTATTTGGATCCATATCCATGGTTGTTGGATCTAAATAATAGGGGGTCCACTGTGTTCTTGCTAATGGCCACTCCTTTTCTGCACGGATTTCAAACTGTTCGCCAGGTCTTCTAATATTGAGGGAGACCTTTGGTTGATCTAACCATCCAGAATCTTCACCTTTTAAAAAATGTGCGAAAAATTTTCTTTGTAAACCTTCACCATACTTACTGTAAAAGTGGGTAAAGTGTGTATCTCCATGCACTTCAAGCCACTTTTGATCTGATCCTGCTTTTAAATATCCTTCAAAATTACCTCGTGTATGAAGTCCCTGACCACCCCAATTTGCTGCAGATAAAAGTGGGGTTTTAATTTTTGAGAAATCAGGTGAACGTGAAATATAAAATTCATCCATCCATTCTCTGTTTTGCGCTTCACCATCTAAATTCGCACGGTTTTTCATTAACTCTTCATCACTCAAGGTTAATGGTCCGGCAACTGTATCTCCTGTAATCTTATTGATTGCACCACGATCGCCAACGCCATTTTGAACACTGACTACTTGACGACGATACCAGTCTCCAAGAAAGTCGCACAAAATACCACCATGCCTACATAGTTCACGATAAAAGTCAGATGAACCTTCCCAAATACACAATGCTGCTAAATGTTTAGGTTGTGTTGCGGCAACTGTCCACTGATTCATCGCGTAGTATGAAATACCATTAATGCCGACCTTGCCATTTGACCAAGCTTGTGTTCCAGCCCACTCAATACACTCATGAAAATCTTCGGTTTCCAGTGGCGACCAACAGTCAATCACACCTGGAGATCTACCAGCTCCTCTTGAATCCACCCTGACACATATATACCCATCAGGTACCCATACCTCTGGATCCACTAATTCCCAATTTTGATATTGATTTGAGGATGTTTCTAAAATTTCTGGGACGGCTTTTACCACCCGAGACCATTGACTTTTATAGCCTTCACGAAAATCTAAGCCCTTGGCATAGGGTCCATAGGTCATGATGACAGGATATTTGCCATCGCCCAAGGGTCGAAATACATCGGCTCTTAAAACAATGCCATCCTTCATTTGAATGGGTGCGTCCCAATCAATTTGCATGCCGTCCCTTACTTCACTCTTCATTTGATTCATATGTCTCCTACGTCTTTATTTAATTATTAAGGGCGTCACCCATTTGACTGACTAAGGTCTTCCATTTCAGGCGGTCTTTTGCTAAAAAGTTTGAAAATTCTTGGGGTGTTACTTTGGCGACTTCAAAACCATTAAATTCAATCACCTTATTGATATATTCTTCCGACTGAGAAATTTCCCAAATACTCTTAGACAAGGTTTGAACCACCGCAGGAGGAGTTTTCGCTGGCGCAACAATACCAAACCATCCTCGTGATTCATAATTCGGTATTCCGATCTCTGCAAAGGTAGGAACTTGGGGAAGCGATTTATTTCGTTCTGGTCCAGCCATGGCTAAAGGTCTAATTTTTCCAGACTTAATAAATGGTAGTGGGCCTGCGACCGTTGACATCATCACTTGTACGTTACCACCAACTAGATCGGTTAATGCAAGAGTAGCGCCTGTGTAGGGCACATGCGTCATTTTTATATTTAATATTTTGCTCAAAGACTCAACCGCAATATGCGTTTGACTACCTATCCCAATAGAAGCATAACTGATTGGATTAGGCGATGCGCTGGCAATCGCTTGTAATTCTTGCACTGTCTTTGCCGGAAAATTTGCACCAACAAAAAGTAATTGACTCAGTTGTGCAACCATCGTTACCCCCACAAAATCTTTCGCTGGGTCATAGGGCAAGGATTTCTGGGTTGCTGGTGATAATGACATACCAGCATCACTTGCAAATAAGAGTGTATAGCCATCTGCCGGTGATTTAGCAACATACTGTGATGCGATTGCAGCATTAGCGCCTGGTTTATTTTCAACAATCACAGAAGTATTCAATTTTTTGGATAACGATTCTGCTAAGGGTCTTGCCAACGCATCTGCTGGGCCTCCAGCATTAAAAGGCACGATGATTTTAATCACCCGATTGGGGAAGTTTGCACTACTATTTACTTCTGATTGCGCGTAACTAATTCCAAGAGTACTTATACAAACTAAGCCGATACCTATCGCTTTACATATATTTGTAAACCTTGTCATTCTTTGAGTAACAGTTTTCATTTAGGCTCCAAACCAATTGCATTGTCATTCGCACCATAGCGTTCAACTTCTCGACTTTAAAAATAAGCCTGTCCTCGATGAATTGGTGGCTCCCACTCACAATCTCCCCATGGGCCATCACCACTTTCTTTAATATAGGAAATCTTACCCTCTGTCGTCGGTAGGTTTTTACCCGCAAAGAATCCTTGCAACCAATCAAATACATAGTCATGACAATCCATACCTCCCAAATTGGAGATACCCCATAAAGGGTGATATTGGTTTTCAAAAACCCACATTTCTTTTGGTACTTTTAAATCTTCAAACGCTTCAACGGCTTCCTCTAACGGACATAAAGGGTCGAACTCACCAGTAACTAAGAGAGTAGGACATGTAATCTTATCTAAATGACCTCTAACAGTCATACCCTTTGCAACCTCTTCATCAAAGCGTTCCTCGTCTTCATATCCAGCCATATACATGAACATTTGCTTGAATCTTGGCGATGACTCTGTAAAGATTGTATTGTTTGGGTTAAAGCAAGCCACTGATGAAACAACCACAGCTGCGCGGTGATCATAACTAGACAATCTAAGTGACCAATAACTTCCCATACTGATGCCGTAGATTGCAATCTTGTCGCCATCAATTTCTGGTCGGTTTTTTAAGTAAGTAATAACTGCAGCGCCAGCCCTTTCGTAGTTATCCCCAACAGATCTTATTTTTTGAATGTTTGAGTTTCCCTGCCCTGGACCGTCCATCGCTAAAACATGGAATCCCCTTTCTATCCCAATGTTATGGTATGCCTTTGGAAATACTTCTTTGGTTTGATCCATACCCGGAACATAAATAACAACAGGTGCTTTACGACGATCGGGTAATAAATGTAGTAAACAAGAGATGGTTTTGCCATCATCAAACTCGACTTCGACCCGCTCGATCGGATAGGGTGCAGACTTGGTTCGTAAATCAACCATCTCACTTAATTTGCTATATAAGTGTTGCTTGACGGGATGATCATCGAAGTAGATGGGATGTTGCGCCATACGATATGCTTCAACGGCATGATCAAAATGATAGGTCGCAGAAGAATGTGCGCCTCTAGCCTGAGCGTTTTTGGCAAGACGTTCATGTCTTTCTCCTGCTTCACGCCAAATTTTAGGGTACATACGATAGTTTCGTGCTCGCTTGCCACTCGGAACTTCAGGATCATCACGTTCAAAGTTTTGCACTCGGCCACGCATATTGAGGGCGAGATCCAGCATCCACTGCTGATTATCTCGCCCAGTTCTGAGCTTTTTAATCATTTTGTCCCCAATTTTTTATATCATTTATAGTTGAATAGTATTTTTATTGCTAATTAAAATAAATGTCAAGCAAATGGAGACCGCAAATGCAAACTAAAATGAATTTTCTTTATCGAACTTTTGTAAGATGTACTTTTGTTTTCTTATCTGCAGCAACTTGTAGTACAAGTTTTGCAGATGATCCGTTTCCTAGTCGGCCAATAAAATTGATTGTTCCTCTGGCTCCAGGAGGTGCAACAGATACCGTAACGCGCATTGTAGGTAAACAAGTTTCTCAAATTCTGAATACACCAGTTATTGTTGAAAATCGTATTGGTGCTGGTGGACTCATTGCCATGGAGTCGATGACGAAAGTTAATCCAGATGGCTATACGCTTTTTGTTGGTAATCTTTCGACCAATGCATTGAATCAAACTGTCTTTGCCAAAAAGATGAAATTTAAACCAGAAGATGAATTAACTGGTATTTCTATTCTAGCAACGATCCCCCACATTTTAGTAAGCTCCGCCAAGCTAGATGCAAAAGACTTTAAAGAAATGATGGCGTACATCAAGGCAAATCCCAAAAAAGTGAATCATGCATCTCCAGGTGTTGGTACCTACTCCATGATTGATATGCTAACTTTAGAAAAAGCAGCCGGTTTAGATATGACGCATATTCCCTACAACGGTGGGGCTGGACAGTTCTTAATTCCGATGGTGAGTAATGATGTACAAATTGCCTTTATTAATGCATCTTCTGTGATAGAGATGATTCGCGCTGGAAATCTTCGTGCACTTGCGGTCACTACTGAAAAACGTTTGCCAGAACTTCCTAATACTCCAACCATGGCAGAACTCGGGTATCCCGGTATCGGGACGAATGCTTGGCAGGGATTATTTGCCCCTAAAAAAACACCTCCCGCAGTTGTCTCTAAAATCCACGCAGCTGTTTTAGAAGCATTAAAATCTGACGAGGTGAAAGAAGCCTTTAAAAAGCAACTGATAGTTCCTGTGGGTAGTAATACTCCAGAAGACTTTAACCAATTTATTAAATCAGAAGTCAATCGATGGGCAAGCGTAGTGAAGTCTATCAACCTGCCAACAGAATAAGGAAAGCAAAAAATGGTTAATGATGTAGAAGTATTATTAGAAAAACAGCGTATCCGTGAGGTTGTTGAGAATTGGGTGGTGTTGCGCGACTCTGGTCAATGGGAGAAATTTAAATCTGTTTGGCACAGTGATGGTGTCATGATGGCAACGTGGTTTCAAGGTCACTACGAAGAATTTATTAAAGTGTCGATCGAAGGCTGGAACAAAGGTGTTAGCATTTTGCATTTTCTGGGTGGTTGTAGTGTTGATGTCAATGGTGATCGTGCCATCGCTCAAACAAAAATGACAATTACCCAACGTGGTCCTGTCGACGGCGTCATGTGTGATGTGGTGTGTACTGGTCGCTTTTATGACTTTATGGAAAAACGTGAGGGTAGATGGGGTGTAGTACTGCGTCAACCAATCTATGAAAAAGATCGCCTTAATCCACTCGATCCATCAGCCAATCTCCAACTCGATCAAGAATTACTCAATCGTTTCCCAGAAGGCTATCGTCATTTAGCTTATATTCAAACGAAACTTGGCTTTACTGTTAAACCAGATATGCCACAACTCAAAGGACCTGCTGTCGAAGCTCTTTATCAACGTGGTCAAGATTGGTTAAATCATGTTAAGTAAATTATCTATATTTTTTAAGTCATGTTTATTAGTTGTATCGATCCTTACTGGATCTGCAATTGCGCAATCTAATTTTCCGGATAAGTCTCTTCATATCGTTGTTCCACAGCCGCCAGGTGGTGGTTTCGATTTGGTGGGCCGAGTGTTAGCAGATAAGTTAGCACCCATCATGAAGGAAAGTTTTATTGTTGAGAACAAGCCTGGTGTTGGTACAGTTGTGGGAACAGACTATGTAGCAAAACAACCTGCTGATGGCTACACTGCGGTGGTTGGTTCTATTTCAAACATCGTGATGAACCCTTGGCTCTATAAGAACTTGCCCTATGACCCTATCAAAGACTTCGTGCCGGTCGGTCTGGTTACCAGTTATAGCTACACATTAATTGGGCGTAAAGGTTTACCATTTACTGATCTCAAAGGATTGATTAAATATGCTCAAGAAAATCCAGGTAAATTAACTTACGCTTCTGGTGGTAATGGTACGGGTCAGCATGTCTTAGCAGCCGCTCTTTGGAAAAATGCTGGTGTGGATTGCGTTCATATCCCCTACAAAGGTGCTCAAGCAGCCTATACCGATATCATCGGTGGTCGTGTTGATTTATTCTTTGATCTGTCG
>Ga0214921_10007513_pt1 | contig 14501 bp, 8 predicted proteins | sample LL1505_MetaG_FD_177992 | JGI IMG/M metagenome (GOLD analysis project Ga0214921, IMG submission 177992) | Freshwater microbial communities from Lake Lanier, Atlanta, Georgia, United States - LL-1505 | ecosystem: Environmental > Aquatic > Freshwater > Lake | place: USA: Georgia | collected 2015-05-28 | reverse complement strand
CTGCGGCTAAGGCGCAGCTTAGGGTCGCTGCATGCTTAGGCGCAGCTTAGCCCTGCTTAGTGACTTGAACCTTTACATTCGAGTTCGAGTTTGATGGCGCACTCGACCCCTGTCTCTGTACCGTAACTACAGGGGTGCCACCACCGCTCCTGACCCCCCCTCCCGAAGATGGCCGCCGCGCATTAGGCGATCCTCCCCTCTGAGGCCGCTGTTGGTTCGAAGGAAGTCCCATAGAGTTAAGCGCCCTGTCACTCGTATCCACCGCAATAGTACCTGGTGCGCCGCGCATAGGAGGCTGAATGATTTCTGTTGGCGCAGCCTGCCCCACATTCATCGGAATCACCAAGACCGGTTGGCTCGATGTTTGAACATTCACACTATTTCCACCACCTCCCTGCTGCTGAAACTGTTGCTGGGGCTGTTGGTTCTGCTGCTGGAACTGCTGGGGCTGCTGCTGGAACTGTTGGGGCTGCTGCTGGAACTGCGGCTGCGGCTGCTGGAGTGCCATAGGAGCCTCAGATGAAAAGGGAATCGCATCCGCCCCTTCGTCAAATTCTTCTGCAGCCACCTGCTGTTGCGCGACATTCATTCCAGGCGGAAGCTGGATATTCACCGTGTTGGGAGTAGAGACTAGGACCGGGGCTTCTTGAACCAAAGCATCCTTCTCCTCTTCCTCTTCTGCTGAGAGCCCCAGCGCAGCCAGATTCTCGGGACCAATCTCTGGCTGTTCCTCCGGAACAATCATTGCAGGAACCTCCGTGGCCAATAGGATCTTCTCCGGTAACACTGTACTGAGTAATCGCTCAGCCTCATCTGCAGCCAGCTCCCCCAGCGGTGGGCCACGGAAATGCTTCACATCGGCTTCCGTCAGCACTCGCATCCCCATGTTGAGGTATCCATTCATCTCCTGGTCAAGAAGCTTGAAGGCATACGGGATATTAATCTTGGAAAAGGTCGCAACACTCCGCTTCAAGGGCGGCAGAATCTCCAGATTGCTGGCCGTAGACCCAATATATTTCACCGGGCCATCGCAGGATGGACAGATAGTCAGTCCCTGCCGTTCATTATAAATCGGAATGCTCCCGCAACCATTACAGACAATCGTGGTGTAGCCATCCGCCCGCTTCATAATAGACTCCTGAAGAAAGCCACTAATCCCGTGGCCCAGAATGGCATCGCGCTCCATCTCGCCGATTCGGAGGCCTCCCTGTGCCCCGCGACCCCCCGTAGGCTGATGGGTCCGCTGCTCCCTCTTGCCCTCGCCGCGCGCATTCCACTTGTCCTCTGGCATGTGCTTCAGGCGCATTGTATAGACATTCCCGATAAACATCTGAGTCGGGATAAGCTGCCCGCTCATCCCATCATACATTAACTCCTCTCCAAAGGGCTCCATGCCAAGCACGTCCCTCAGCACACCGCCAATCGCCTCCACAGGGTTTCCATCATTCATAAAGAGTGTTCCATTTCCTACCGTGCCCAGAGGCGGCGCGGCCTTGCCCACCAGCGCCTCAATCAGCTGGGCCACCGTCATGCGCGACGGAATCGCATGAGGATTCATAATCATATCTACAGGGATTCCCTCCGACGTGCGAGGCATGTCATAGCCGCGCAGAAGCATCCCTATTGTGCCCTTCTGGCCGTGTCTGTTTGAAAATTTGTCCCCCAGCTCTGGCACGCGCTCCTGAACAACCCGTATCTTTACCATTGCTAGCCCTGAGTTATTGACTGTTACAGAGACATCCTCGACGCGTCCCCGTGTCCACACCTGCGCAGTAACAGATGCATCCCGCATATCTCCCGTCTCAGACTGAAGATACATTCCCACCAAAACGGAGGTCTCATCGACATATTCGCCTATCCTCACAATGCCCCTTCCATCCAGCTTGGAATAATCAATGCCCGGCTTCAGCTGGAGCCAGCCAGGCACATTCGCCGGATTACCGATGCGCGTCTTCCCGTGCGTCATCGGGTCATCCTCCTCAAATGCCTCATACGAACGGTAAAAGGTGCTCCTGAACATACCCCGCGCAAAGGAGTCCGCATTGAACAGAATGCCGTCATCCTGATTGTAGCCAGTGAAGGACCCCATGGCCAGGATAATATTGTGGCCATACCCCATCTGTCCATCCGCCAAATAGTCATAGTAGAGTGTGCGGACAAGGGGTGCCTGGCCATAACAGAGAACGTGGACCTGATTATCGAACCGGTTCTGAAACGCAGTAGAGTAGACAGAGAGACCCTGCTTTGACTGCGAACAGGAGAGCTGGTTGCGCGGCGACTGATTGTGATTCGCATATGGAATCATACTTGTTAAGAGACCCACTATAGTACTGGGATGAATCTCCAGATGCGTCGAGTCCTTCTGAATGTTCTCTGGGAAGTTCGCCACAAAGGTCTCGTTCATTTCATAAGGGTCGACGTACTCGATAACACCTGCATCTGGTGCTAGCCGTTGTACGTAGGATTCGAGGCTGGGGTTCAGCTCTGCCGCAAATGGGTCCACAAATCCGCCCTGAAACAGACCGCGGGTAGATGTTATCGGAAGCACGCCCATCACGAGGTTGCGCCATGTAGTAGCTGCTCTTAGCGCATCCACTGGCAGGGATCCACGGGGGCCCAGATGAATCAGAGGCCTTCCAGGGCGACCCTCGTCCACAAAGAGAAAGACGCGCCGGTCACGGATGCTGAATCCCACTGAACTGGACGGCGGCAGACATCCTGTCCACTTCAGCACCTTCAAGACATCCCGTAGGGCGATGGGCCTCAAGGTGTAGCCAATAATCCCCGCATTTACAAACACCGGCACAGAGACAATCAGCATCGCGGGCGTCATTTGGTCACACGTCATTACTTCGCCCCTCGAATAGAGCCACTTAATAATAGGGCCCGGGTCCGTCGCTACAGAAATAGAGGTGAGCATACTCAGATTCTTTGTGATTCCAATACTGCCGCCACCCGGCGTCTCACTCGTACAGAAATAGCCATATTGACTCGTGTGAAGGCGCCTAGGCCCGGCGAGCTTCATGCCCGTATCAAAATCGAGCACTACACGTCGGCAGTGCGACATGAAATCCATGTAGGAGAGTCTGGAGAGCGCCTGGATGACCCCCGTCTTCTCGTCTCCTACTCCTGCGCCAGATCCACTCGACCACTTCCCCTTGAAGGCGCGCATCAGCCCCTCCGTCATCATCCCCGCATTAAACATCTTATTGAGCGTCCCCTGGAGAAAGAGATTCTGGTACTTGTCCCCGTCGTAGATGCCCTCATTGAAGTTCCTCTCCTTATCGAGAGTGAGCCGCACAGCCTTCAGCCAGTTCGTATAGAGACCCTGGAAGAGGGTGCGAATCAGGATTCCCGAAGTCAGGCATCGCTGGTTACGAATATCATCGCGGTCACTGGGTGCGTCAATACCGGCCTTGACGCGCAGAATTCGCCGCACACACTCGGCCAAGAAGGCTGCACGGGCCTTGGGAGAGTTCTCTACATGGATAAATACCTGGTTATGAAGGATATCGAGAACATGTGCCTCGGAGAAACCCTTTGTGAGGACCTTGATGTACTGAATCGCCGAGTACGTGTCAAAGAAGGGGTGGGCCTCCAGAATGGACTCGTGGAGCAGCGGCTGCATAATCTTCGTCTCCGTAGCATCCGGGTCAGGAAAAATCATCCGAAGAATATCTTCATCCGATTGGATGCCGAGGGCGCGGAATACTACAAACAGCGGCACGGGTTTTCGGATAAGAGGAAGACTCATCAAGAGCGTCTGCTCTTTTTTATAAAAGGCAAAGGCCACACGCTTCACCCGTTTTGTGGTGGGATTCAGGCAGGAAATCGAGGAGAAAATCGCAATCTTCGGGTCACGCTCCTGTAGCGAAATATTGAGCACGTTGAACGCCTGCTCCTGATGCGTAATCAGCACCTTTTCAGATCCATCTACGATAAAATATCCGCCAAAGTCGTACTGGCATTCGCCCGCTTCCTTGATAAAGGGGGCCGGCTTACCATGGAGCAGGCAATAGCGGCTATGAAGCATAATCGGAAGGCGAAAGATAGGAAACTTCGCAAGGTAGCCAAAGAGCGTCGGGTCCAGTGCAGGGTCCAGAATAACTTCACGTTGCGTTATCGTGCGACCCGTGGTAACCGAAGAGTATGTTAGGCGAATGACAATATCTGCCTCAACACTCGAGGCGTAGGTCAAGTTTCTGAGCCGCGCCTCATTCGGAAGCAGAACGCGAATCTCCTGCGAATCCCTTAGACTGATCGTAGGGGTTCCAATAAAAAGACGATTGCCCTCGAGGCCTCCAACGAAGATTTCCGCCTTATACATGTACTGGCCCGTCTCCCCGATCGCCCCGTGTAATAGAATCAGCGGATTGGATGCCTTGATTATCGCGGGAATGTCCTGAGAGACAAACTGGTCATAGCTCTCAATGTGATGACGCGTGTATGGGTATCCCTGGGTGGTGAAATATTTCTTTAGAATGGTCTCGGCAAGCTCTCTTGCCTCTTCCCCTCGTATACCTACTTCCATGCGGCCTCTAATCTTACCTGTGAAGTATAGTATATCTTAGACCCCCGCACTAAAGGCAGGCCTCACGGAGGACTCTCTTTATGGTGGTATCATCACGGCTTATATGTATTTTAATGGGTTCTGGTCAGCACGGGGAGAAGCAGGAAGGTCCCTGCCCTGCGATATGGTTTGAATATCCTGGCCAACCGACGAGGGTGATGTCGACGTAAAGGGGCGCGTCATGCCGAGACTGATAGCATCGCTCAAGACTGTTCCCATGCTTACGCCCGCGCCGCCAGCCTGATTCGATCCAATGGATACGGGAACTGCAGGTGTTATGTCCACCTTTCCACAGTCTTGAAACATCCCCTCCTTGTTTATAGTGTTGTAGAAGGAAAGGCCGCCCGTCAGATACTGGGGAAAGGATCCATGTACCCCATCGATGCCCGGACGAGTCTGAAAATCAAGTGGCGCCATACCACCCTTCTGTTTTCTCCGCCGCGTGCCCCGTTTCGTTCCCATACCCTTCTCAATGACATGTAAATAGGCTTCCGCCGCCATAGGCTGAACCGGGTGATGAAAGTGCTCCCGTAAGAGAGCCTGGAGTTTCTTAATCCGCTGCTTCTTCTCGGGTGTGCCCTTTATAATCGAGAGTGCGCCCTTGCGTACCCGATCAAAGACCGATTTGAGTTCAACTAAGGTTGTTACCGGTCCATCGGCTCTTTTCTTTCGTGTGTGTCGAGACGACGTCATTCCCTATAGAGTCATGCGAAGTTTTTTATATCTTCTGACTGAGGGCCGATTCATCTATATTCGCCATTCCAGTCGACACTAAGGAGTTGCCTATGCCGCGTGTCACATAGTTCGTTGCACTCTCAGGGGGCGGGATGTTCATCGGCGCCTCTGGACCCGAGGGTCCCCGTCTTCGTACAAAAATCAGTAGAATATATCCGATAGAGAGCGCAATGACCGTAAATAAGAGTATATAGGGGCCGGCCACCGTCGCCGTATTTAGCCAGTTCATATTATGATATTCAGTTGAAAAAAGCGTGTAATGATTGGCTATGCCCCACAGTAAGAGTAGACTACAGACAATGGTGAGAATGAGCGGTGACAGCCGTGGAATAAGTAAGACCAAGACTATTGCTGCTATCAGTATAATGAACAACGATGGAATATAAAACTCCATGTCCTCTCTATCTTTTTAGTGGTATTATATCTTATCGATCAAATCAATCTGCGTGAGAAAGTGCGTGCGGCAACATGTGTTAATGTTCAGCATGTCGAGCACCTTCTTCTCAGGCGTCTCCGGAATCTTTGTTCCGTCAAAGTACACTCGCTGTTCTGCTGCGTTTCCCTTAAGCTTCTTGAGCGCCTTCTGGTACCCACGCCACTTGTCCGCAATCGGCTTCCCGCATTCGAAACAGCGCATAGGGATAATCATTCGTGCTAACTCGCTATAGAAAAGTTATACGGAGCAATTTTAGGCGGGCGCATGCGTTTGATAGGGCTCCGGGAATACCCATCCCCCCTTCAGAAATGAGTTCCACCCTGAATCAGAGTGGCCTGAACTTTCAGAATGGTAATCCTCTGGGGCGGAAGGTTCGTGCGCTTGAGGCGGACGTGGAGGCACTGAAGAAGGCGCTGGAGGCACTGAAGAGCACTTCTAGTGTAGCCTCTGCTGGAGTTCCGGGTCCTGCTGGGCCCCCGGGTCCTCCTGGCCCTGCGGGGCCCGCGGGCCCTGCTGGCGCCGCGGGTGTGTCCGGTACAAATGGCGCTGATGGTGCCGAGGGCGCTGCTGGCCCCCCCGGCCCTGCTGGTCCTCCTGGCCCCGCCGGCGCGAATGGCGCAAACGGCGCAAAGGGTGCCGCTGGCGCTGTGGGCCCTACTGGCCCCGCCTGCACCTGTAGCTGCCCTGTTCCTGCGGCGGACTCCGTGTAAAGGTCTAAAGTCGGCCCAGCACTCCCAGTAGAGAAATGCCAAACTATACCCTTGATTCTGCTACTATCTTGAATGCTGTCGATTATTCCCGATTTTCCGGAATACTGGACGGAGATCCCGAGTTTCATGGGCCGATTGGAAAGGAGCACTATAAGCTCCTCTCGTATATTTCCACGCTCTTCACCGGAGCCAAGATTATTGATATTGGAACCCACCGTGGTTCTTCTGCTCTTGCGCTCTCCTATAACCCCGCAAACACGGTCTATAGCTTTGATATTATGGACAAGGTCCTGAATCAGAAGGTTCGGGAGCGGCAGAACATTGTCTTTTCCATGGACAATCTCTTTGAATCCGCTGGCCAGGAGAAGTGGAAAGAGATACTCCTCGCCGCCCCCTTTATCTTTCTTGACGTGGACCCTCACAATGGCGCGATGGAACTGGAGTTCTATGGCTTTCTGAAGCGGATTGGTTACTCGGGGTTCGTCATCTGCGATGACATCTGGTACTTCAAGGAGATGCGGGACAAGTTCTGGTACAGGCTTCCTGCGGCTGAGCGCTATGATCTCACTCATCTGGGTCACTGGTCTGGTACGGGCATCTTTACCTTCAATAACAACATCACCTTTCCGAAGCCAGATAACTCGGCCTGGACGCTCGTCACAGCGTACTTTGACCTTACACAGTGCGTTGATGCGAGTGATGCGATTAAACGCAGGAATCTGAATCATTATCTTCAGAATGCTGTATCCACCCTATCGCTTCCGTATAATCTGGTTGTGTATTGCGAGGCCGCGAACTTTGATGTCCTGAAGGCGATGAGGCCTCCGCATCTGGAGGCTCAGACGCGCTATGTGGTGCGCGATTTTGAGAAGCTCGCCTTTACACAGGATGGGACTCAAACCTTTTCTGACTATCGCACACGCATTCAAGAGAATCGTGTGAAGCACCCGTATTCGTTTGATGCTCGGAATACGGCCAGTTATTATTTGCTCTGTATGTCTCGCTATATTATGCTGAAGGAGGTGATTGAGGAGAATCCCTTCGGATCCACGCATTTTGGGTGGATTAACATCTGCATGGAGCTTATGGGCTATAAGAATATTAAGCATCTGGATGAGGCACTTTCTGTGAAGCGCGACAAGTTTTCCACCTGCTACATCGACTATGTTCCAGAGGAGCTCGTTCTCAATACCCCGGAATACTACAAGTGGGGGCGCTGTAGTATGTGTAGTGGATTCTTTACCGGGGATGCGAAACATATGTCGAAGGTGTGTGACCTTATCGAGAATAAGTTTCTGGAGTATCTGGCTGCAGGGTATGGCCACGCAGATGAGCAGCTCTTTAGCGCGGTCTATTTTCAGAATACTGAGCTGTTTGAGCACTATTATGGGGATTACCGCCAGATGATTACAAACTATAAGTATGTGTATGAGGCGGCGGAGCCGCCGATTTACAACTTCATTCGCAATAGTTATGCTCATAAGAACTATACAAAGTGTAAGGAGGCCTGCGAGTTTGTGTGGCGCAGCATAGAGCTTCAGAAAGTTACGTGTGCGCCTGAGTTTCTCGCAGAGCTACAGCGGTATCGGGCGCTGCTTCTGACTAGAGACTAGCGCGAATCGTTCTAAGTCGCTGGACTGTGATCCGGATTCCATGGCGCTGTTCGAGGTCAAAGACCATTCTCTTTGGGTCCAGATTCGGATACGCGCGTAGCTCGGACCTTATTTGTTCAATCTGCGCTTCTGTTGGACTATTCTGGGGTGTGTGCGCATACTTCTGTAGCTCCCGTACAGGCCCCTCGCTTGTCTGCTTCACTGGGCCAATCTCTATTTCCTTTGCGTGATGTTTATCATGGCATGCATCGCATACCACGACAAGATTTCGTAGGGCGTTCATTGATGTTCCATCGGAAAGTTTCCCTCCAACTGCTGTAGCGCGCTCCTTGATGTGATGGACCTCGAGGCTGCGCGAACCTTCTGCGCCACAGATTTCACACGCGCGCCGTTGAATCGCCGCATTCCAGGCGGATGCCGGCGCGTCAGTCTCCGTCTTCTGCCCGACAAGACTTTTCCGAATGGCATGCGCAGATTCCAAGACAGTAAAGGGAATCATCATTGCCTTTGCGACTTCCAGACCATAGAGGGAACTTCCTGCGCCGGGGTGAAGCGTCCTGTCGTAGATCAGCCGATCCGTGGCCAGATCATGCCGCACACGGAGGTGCCAGACCTTCAGGGTAGGAAGCGAAGCCACGACAGGAATCTCTTGAAGGCCATGAAGATGTGTTGCAAAGATGTATTTGGCCCCTTGCTCAGATAAATGCTTCAGTGATGCGCCCACCAGAGCCATGGCCGACATCGACTCCGTCCCCGAGCAGACTTCGTCTCCTAGTACCAGACTCTGTGGCCCAGCCCGGTTCAGAATGTCGGATAGCTCGGTCATTTCCACTGCGAAGGAGGAGAGCCCCGCCCACAAATCATCCTTATTCAGAATCCTCGTAAAGATGCTGCGAAAGGGGGTAAATGAGAAACGGGTCGCAGGCACATAGGCCCCGCACTGTGCCAAAATCGTCGCAATCCCTACGGCCTTCATGAGACTGGATTTTCCACTCGCATTCATGCCATAGACCAGCCAGCCCTGGTCCTCCGTATCAAGGCGCACGTCGTGCCTTACATACTCTGTACGAGTCTGCTGGGACTCGATAAGCGGATGCCTGAGCCCCTCAATCTGGAGCTGAGAGATTCCCTCCAGTAGCCTAGGTCGCACAAAGCCGTGTTTTACAGAGACATCTCGAATCGTAAAGGACATGTCAACCTGGCTAATCCATCGTTCAAGCGCGGCCCAGGTATGCGAAAAGCTCTCATTCAAGGCGTCACACACGGGAGGGAGCTCTTGCTGAACTGCTGATACAAGGTGGGCGCGGAGGACCTGAATCTTCATATAGAGCGCAGATAGCTTTGGGAGTTCAATGGTGCTGCTTGACTTTTTGGAGTGAATCTGCGTGCCCAGAAGATTTTCCGGAACGGGTCCTGTCTTGAGCGACGAGGAAAGACGAACAATGACAGACTTGTTCGCAGCAAAAAAAATGCCAGATTCCTTTTCTTCTAGGCGAAAATACTGCTTCTCAATCCCTGACCAGCTTGAGAGTTCTGTGTGAAGCGCTGCAGATGCCGCTTCTGCTTCGGCGATTGCGGCTTCAATCAAGGCGCACTGAGGTCCCGCGGCCTCCGTGAGGCAAAAGAGGCTTGCAGAAGAACGCCTCGCCTTCTCTATGTCAAAGACCTCTTCAAAGCGCTTCAGATATACAGTAAGGTCGACAGTACTATAGTGTAAGGGGGAGCTATCTACGATCGCAGCAATGCGTTGCGCGCAACGGTAGGACTGGTCCAAGGCCAGGATCTCTGAAGAGCTTACTGTGGCGAGTGTTACCATCCGATGAAGGCGAGAGAGGTCCGAAATCTGTCGTAGAGAGGACTGGATAAGCTCCCGAGATGCCTGCTTCACCTCCATGCACCAATCAATCTCCGTATAGAGGGCTTCGAGTTCCTCGGGCCGCGTTAGGGGATAGAGGAGGCGGTGACGCATGGCTCTCCGTCCCAGTTGTGTGGATCCCTTTAAGAAAAGGGCGAGGACAGAATCCTCTTCCTTCTGCATCACCATATTCAGCTGGGTGAGGGCGTGATTTCCCAGATAGACGGAATGTTCCGGGCTCCATTGGCTAGGAATACGGAGGGTCGTTACTGCGGCCGGATAATGGTCTTGAATAAACATGAGAAGAGAACACAGGGCCCGCTCCGTCAAGGACTTTTCTGTAAGACTGAGAGCAGTGCGCAAGGGCAGAAGAGTCTTTGGCTTGAAACACCGGCGCAGCAAATCCTCCCGGACAATCTCCTTCTCGAGGCCGCCCTGCTCATGCGCCGTCGCCTGGCGAACATGAAGCAGCGCGGTTGCGAGGCCCGTTGCGCGCCTTAGTGCGGCATCGGCTGGCTGGTCAATGGCATCCCCATTCCACCAGACACTGAGTTCCTTTGGCGGAAATACTTGGAAAAAGTGAATCAGATCGTCCGATGACCACGCCCCCTTTCCATAGGTAACGCCCTCATAGGTATGGCTTTGACCCGTAGTAACATCGAGAACAGCCGCAGCAAAGCGGGGGGCGGCACCCCAGCCAGTTGATTCTAGCCAGAGCCCCCCAACATAAAGTACATCTGTCGCAGCCCCTTCCGCATGTGTCCCAGGAGAGAGAATGCGCACAACCTCTCGCCCTTCCACCGCCCCCCTTGCATTTTTCTTCTGGTCTACCACGACCACAGTCCAGTTCTCACGGGTCAAGAGATTTGCGAATTTATGGAGCTGGGGCTCAGGAAATCCCGCAAAGAGTGTATCCGCCCCATTCGGACCATTTCCCTTCTTGACCGTCAGAGTAATCCCCATCCGCTCCACCGCCTGCTTGGCCGATGTCTGGGGCTCCCGCGTCTTCAGGTCCAAGATATCATAGAGTTCGTAGAAAGATCCTACAAGCATTAAGATAGCCGTGTTCGCCCCGTATTTGTTCTTGTATCCGTGATACATTGCCACATATTTTTCAATCAGCTTGGACATCTCTATAGATACTTGAGAGAGAGTCTCTAAGCTCTTCTGCCTACAGGGCCCGCCCCTTCAGCATCATGAAATCCGCATAGAGCTGTCGCAGCATAGCATCTGGAGCCTTCGATCCAGGTTTAATCAGCGCAGCCTTCTGGAGAGCCTTCTTGACATCGTCGATGCCCGTATCTGTCGCCGCCTTCCGAATCTCTTTTGCCTTGTGAATCTTCTTGCCCAGATTCGAAATCGTAACGCGCACCTTCTTTGATCTCGACACCTTCTTCGTCTTTGAGTCTCCATGCTTGGTCTTGGCCGCTGCAAGAACTACTGCGGCCTTCTTCTTCTTCGCCGCGGCCAAGACAACCTTCATCGGCTCATCCTTCTTGCCTGCGACCTGTGTTAGAGAGGCCCCCACGGCCGTAAGAGGCGAATCAACTCCCACCGGCTCTGGTGTGCCTGGCGGCGGGACACCGGGAAGCTGAGCTGCTTGGAGCTGAACCATCGTTCCAGGACTCGTCCCACCACTACCATCCTGGGTAATCTTAAATGTCTTTCTCTTACTCTTGGCACCCCCCTTCTTCCGAGATGTTCCATCGGATGCGCCCCCGCCAAGGGATCCAGTTAACTGAATATTTTTTATATTCGGATCCATATGCCTATAGTATACCAAAGAAATATTGGATCTTGGCCTAAACGAATCCTGTATACCTACTTAGGCATGCCGAGTGAGCTTGATACAAGTAAAATTGGTGCGCCGAGTCCATCAAAGGCCAGTATACAGACTGAAATGCTCCCCTCTTATCGCCGAATTCTCGAGCTCTATTTCCAACAGGCGGAGGGCCGACAAATCGTCTCTCACCAGATTGAGTCCTTTAATCATTTCATGGACATTGATATCCCTGAAATCGTCCAGCAGGTAAATCCTCTCGTTGTGCGTGGGAGCCCTGAGACTCCCCTGTCGGGTCCCAGGTCCGCTCTCGCATCAGCAACTGGTCTGTCGACTTCCGCTGCAAATGCGCTGATGGGGCGCACCTCGGACGCCATGGCAACGAGCTCTTCTGCTAAATTCGAGTACCAGGTCGAGCTCTATTTTGAGAATGTCTCGCTGAGGAAGCCCACTATCTTCGAGAACAATGGTGCGATTCTGCCCATGATGCCGAATGATGCGCGCATGCGGAATCTGACGTACGCCTCTCCCCTCTTTGTGGACGTGCGCATTCGTATCACCTTTATTGACAATACCAAGGGCGGTGAGCGCCACGTCAAGGAGCGGCTCTTCCCCAATGTCCACCTCGGTAAGATTCCTGTGATGGTCGGCTCAAAGTACTGTCTGCTGCATGACCAGAGGCATCTTCATCCTATTGCGCTAGGTGAGTGCGCCGAGGATTATGGCGGCTATTTCATTGTGGGTGGTGGTGAGCGCGTCATCATCTCGCAGGAGCGCATGGCAGCCAATCGCCCTGTCGTCTTCCGCAACAACCGCAATCCTACGAAGGAGGTGGAGGTGATTGAGGTAAAGTCGATTGGCCCAGACAATGACCAGGTACCAAAGTCCAACGCGGTCAAAATCATGTACCATCCGAAGAATCCCCAGATTCATCTCCTGCGCGCCACCATGCCGCGTGTCAAGACGGATATTCCTCTCTGGATTCTCTTTCGCGCCCTCGGCTTCCAGCGCGACAAGGACATCTGCGATCTCATTATTGGCCAGGAGACTGACGGCACCTTCGATGCGCTGCTTACAGAGAGTATCCAGGAGGCGATGGACGTCCGCACGCAGGAGACGGCACTCGCCTGGCTCTCGACCCATGTGAGCTCCTGGTCGTCCCGCACTACGAAGCAGATGCGTATTGAGGACATCCTGAGCCTCGAGCTCTTTCCCCACATTGGGCTAACGCCCGCCTTCAACTACGACAAGGGCTGCTTCTTGGCGCACATGACCCGAAAGGTAATGTGGGTGGCTTCGGCTCGAATGCCAAACGACGACCGTGATGCATATCCGAACAAGCTGGTGGATCTGCCGGGCTTCCTTCTGGCCAATCTCTTTCGAACGTACTTTACCACAAAGATGATTAAGGACATTCGATCATCTCTGGCCAAGGAGATTCACAGCGGGGGCTGGCGCGCATCCGGCAACTTTGAGGAGATTGTGAATGTCTCGAACATCAATAAGGTCATCAAGTCCGTCATTCTGGAGGTGGGCCTGAAGACGTCGCTGGCCACGGGCAACTTCGGCTCGGCCAAGATTGGTGGCCCCAGTAAAATCGGCGTCTCGCAGGTGCTGAATCGCCTGAACTACATTGCGGGTATCTCGCATCTGCGACGCATCTCCACGCCTATTGAGAAGACCGGGAAGCTCGTGGCCCCGCGCAAGCTCCATAACACGCAGTGGGGGTATATCTGTCCTTCGGAGACTCCAGAGGGGCATTCCGTCGGCGTGGTGAAGAATATGTCATCCACGTCGATTGTGAGCATCTACAGTAATGCGAAGACCGTGCGCGAGTTCATTAACAGTTTTGGGACGCTTCGGCCTCTTACTACGACATCGATTCAGGACAAGCACCGCTCAACCCGCATGTTCCTGAATGGGGCGTGGATTGGCACCATTACGACTGAGGATACTCTGACGAGCCTGGAGCGCCTCAGAAAGGCGAAGCGGTGTGGGCGGATTCATGTTCAGACGGGGATTATCTGGAAGGCCGCCTTGCGCGAAATCTGGATTACCACCGAGGCGGGGAGGATGCTCCGCCCCCTCTTCTATGCAGATGCGCTACGAGAGATTGCGGCGGATGCGAGTGGCAAGCTTCTGGAGGAGGTCAGCGCCATTCCGAACTGGGATAGCCTTCTGTTGTGGTGTTCTCCGAAGGGGAATAATCTGATTGAGTACATTGATCCCGGTGAGACGGAGTCCTCCTACATTGCGATGCTTCAAGAGGATGTTCTTCGCCGGCCAGGGGAGTCCTACACCCACGCGGAGATTCATCCTAGCACGGCTCTGGGGACTCTCGCAAGCAATATTCCCTTCCCCGACCACAATCAGTCGCCGAGAAACTCGTACCAGGCAGCCATGGGCAAGCAGGCCATGGGCATGTATGCAATGAACTTCCGCGACCGCTATGACGCACTCGCACATCTCCTCTGCTATCCGCAGGTGCCGTTCGTATCACCCTTCATGAGCCGCTTCTATGGCGCCCAAGCCATGCCCTCTGGCCAGAACATTGTCGTCGCAATCATGACATACACGGGCTACAATCAGGAGGATTCCATTATGATTAATAGGGCTTCCTTGGAGCGCGGCCTCTTTCGTTCCATCTTCTACAGGACCTACAAGGACGAGGAGCGTAAGAATCAGTCGTCGGGCGAGGAGGAGCGCTTTGTACGCCCTGACCCGACCATGACGAAGCAGATGAAGAATGCGAACTACGACAAGCTGGATGAGAGCGGCTTTGTGCCAGAGAATACCTTTGTG
>Ga0214921_10007512_pt1 | contig 14502 bp, 9 predicted proteins | sample LL1505_MetaG_FD_177992 | JGI IMG/M metagenome (GOLD analysis project Ga0214921, IMG submission 177992) | Freshwater microbial communities from Lake Lanier, Atlanta, Georgia, United States - LL-1505 | ecosystem: Environmental > Aquatic > Freshwater > Lake | place: USA: Georgia | collected 2015-05-28 | reverse complement strand
CGTGCCGGCGCGGTGTTTGCAACCCAGGTCGCCTACGTGGTGACGGGTTCTGGTGTGCTGTGGGCCATGCTGCTGCTGGGCGAGCGCTTCAGCGGCTGGGTGTGGGCCGCGCTGGTGGTGATGCTGCTGGGCCTGTTTCTGGTGCAGCCGCGCCTCAAGGCGTGATCGTCACGCCCTTCCAGAACGCGACGCGGTTACGGATCGACTCAGCCTCGGCCTTGGGATCGGGGTAAAACCAGGCGGCGTCCACGTTCATGTCGCCGTTGACCAGCAGGGAGTAGTAACTGGCCTGGCCTTTCCAGGCGCAGCTGGTCTTGTGGTTGCTGAACTGCAGCAAGGCCTTGTTCACGGACTGTTCGGGAAAGTAGTGGTTGCCTTCCACCATCACGGTGTCTTCGCTGTCGGCAATGACGGTGTTGTTCCAGATCGCTTTCATGGGTCGCCCTTTCAAAGTGTTGGATTGGCATTGTGCAGCCTAGCAGGGCTTTAGGTCAAAATCAGCTGCAGCCCCTGTCCCGTATGGCTTTATAGCTATTCATTCGATAGCGGCTTCAGCAATTCGGCCAGGTCGCCCTCGGTGAACAGCGGGGCCTTGCGCCCCACCGAGCCGCTGTACATGCCCTCGGCCAGCGCTGCCTTGCGTTCCTGCAGCGCCAGGATGCGCTCCTCAATCGTGCCCTGCGCCACCAGCTTGAGCACCCACACGCTTTGCGTTTGGCCGATGCGGTGGGCGCGGTCGGTGGCCTGGGTCTCGGCGGCCGGGTTCCACCAGGGGTCGTAGTGGATCACGGTGTCCGCCTGCGGCAGGTTGAGGCCCACGCCGCCGGCTTTGAGGCTGATCAGGAACAGCGGCACCTGGCCGCTGGTGAACTGCTCGATCAGCGCATCGCGCTTCTGGCTTTGCCCGGTGAGCTTGACCCAGGGGATCTGGCGCTGTTTGAGCTCGGCCTCGATCAGGGTGAGCATGCTGGTGAACTGAGAGAACAGCAGGATGCGCCGGCCCTCGGCCAGCATCTCGGGCAGCAGCGTCATCAGTTGCGCCAGCTTGGCCGAGGTCTTGACCTTGGCGGCCGCCGCCAGCGGCAGCAGCCGGGGGTCGCAGCACACCTGGCGCAGCTTGAGCAGCGCGTCCAGAATCATGATTTGCGACTTGGCCAGGCCCTGCCGACTCAGGGCCTCACGCACGGTTTTTTCCATGCCGAGACGGATGGTTTCGTAGAGGTCGGCCTGCTTGCCGCTGAGCTCGACCCGCATCACGGTTTCCACCTTGGGCGGCAGTTCGTGCGCCACCAGCGCCTTGGTGCGGCGCAGCATGAAGGGCGTGATGCGGGCACGCAGCTGCTGCAGGCGCTCGGGGTCGCCCTGCTTTTCGATGGGGGTGCGGAACAGGGTGTTGAAGCGGGCCTGGCTGCCCAGAAAACCCGGCATCAAAAAGTGGAATAGGCTCCACAGTTCGCCCAGGTGGTTTTCCATCGGGGTGCCCGACAGGCACAGCCGGTGCCGGGTCTGCAACTGGCCGGCCACCTGCGCGGCCTGGGTGCTCGCGTTCTTGATGTTTTGCGCTTCGTCCAGCACCACCAGGTGCCAGCTGGCCTGCAGCCAGCGGTCGCGGTCGCGCTGCAGCAGCGAGTAGGGGGCAATCACCAGGTCCACCTCATGCAGCCGGTCTGCCGCCTCATGGCGCTCCTGGCCGTGCAGCACCAGGCAACGCAGCTGGGGGCAAAACCGCGCGGCTTCGCGCTGCCAGTTGCCCAGCAGGCTCACCGGGGCAATGATCAGGGCTGGTTCGCTGAGGCGCCCAGCGTCTTTTTCGATCTGGATGTGGGCCAGCGTTTGCAGGGTTTTGCCCAGGCCCATGTCGTCGGCCAGGATGCCGCCCAGGTTGTGGGTGCGCAGAAACTGCAGCCAGTTCAGGCCCTGCTGCTGGTAGGGCCGCAGCTCGGCCTGCAGGCTGGGCGGCACCGGTACCCCCGGCAGCTCGGTCTGGCCGCTCAAGCCTTGCGCCAGCTCGCGCAGGGCCTGTGCACCGGCCCACACCGCGCCTTCGCCCAGGCCAACGGCGGTGCGCAGCGCATCCAGCCGGGTGAGTTTGAGGCTGTCGCCCGAAAAATCATGGCCACGCTCGCCCACGAGTTCCAGCAACGCCTGCAGCCAGGGTTTGAGGCTCTCGGTGGGCAGCCGTACAAAACCGCCGCCGCCTGGCTGCGGCAGGTACATGTAGGGCGGCAGCGTGGGCGCGCCAGTGGCCGGGTCAGCCGGGCTGTGCGCGGCCTGGGCGATCAGGCCGGGCAGCCAGGGCAGGATGTTGTGGCGCTGGCCATTGATCTCCATGCCCAGCGACAGCTCAAACCAAGGCGAGGTGCCGGCGTCCTCCCCCTGCGGCTGCAAATCCACTTGCAGGCTGTCGGCGCGGGTGACCCAATGCTGCAGATCGTCGGCCAGCAGCAGCTCAAAGCCGGCCTCGCGCAGCGGGCAGAAGTCGGCATCGGCCCACTGCAGCCAGCGCTGTTGGGGTTCGTCGCCGGGGATGCCGAACACGCCGCCCTCGGCCGCGCGCAGGCCCAGGTCGTACAGCCGGGTGGTGGCGTCAAACTCGGCCTCGGTGTCTCGGCTCAGCAAGAAACGGCCTTGCACGTTCTCCACCACCACGGTGCTGCCCTGGCCAGCCCACCAACCTCGGTGACCGGCGTAATCAAATTGCAATCGTGCCTGGATCAGGCCGCGGTACTCGGCCATGTCGGGACTGTTGCGTGATAACTGCAGCACGGCGCGTGGGCGAATGTCCTGTAACGGCGTCAGCGCCTGCAGCACCGGCGGCAGCGGCAGCGTCCCCAGGCGCTGCATCAGCACTGCCTGGTGTTTTTTGAGGGCGTCAGCCTTGAGCGGCGGGCTCTTGAGCAACACCGCCAGTTGCGCGTCGCTCAGGCCCGGCACCTGCACTGGGCCGCACAGCCCCTGCGCCGCATCCAGGTAGAGCGGGGGGGTGTTCAGGCAGAGCCGGGCGCTTGACGCGGCATCAGCCAACCGGGCTCGCAGGCTCCAGGCCGGCTCGCTACCCTGGGGCCCGGGCGCCTCCTGCCAATGCCACGCCAGCGCCTGCGGCGGGCCCCATTGCAGCGCCACATCGGGTGCACCATGGCCGTTGTTGGTGAACAGGCGCCCGGTGCTGGCTGCAAGTTGGAGCAGCACTTGACCGGTCTGGCCGGTGGGCAGCACACTGGGGCTGAAGCTGTAGGCGCTGTACGAGTTGCTGCTGTTGGGTTGGCTGCGCAGCAGCCGAAGGATGTCCTGATCGGCGGCGCTGGCCGAATCCACCACGGTCAGTCCGGCGTAGGGCGGACTGCTAACTCGTTTGGGCTTGGCCCAGCCGCCGCTGAGTTTGGGCACCGAGGTCATGGCTTCGAACAGCAGCAGCGGCGCTGGGCCGTGGGCGTTCATGACGCTGAGCAAGTACAGGTACTGGGCCACCTTGCCAGCGCCGGCCCGTTCGGCGGCCGCCGGCCGCCCGTGCTGGGCGCGGTCCAGCGCCTGCAGCCAGCCCAGCAGTTGGGCCTCGGCCTCCAGCCGGGCGATCTCGGCGCTGCGCGCCAGCAGGGCCTGGCGCGCCGTCTCCACCTGCTCGGGCGTGGGCGGTGCCGCCGGCGCGACCTGCGCCTGGCCGTCCAGCAGGCGCAGGCCCTGGTAGGCGGCCTTCAGGGTGAGCGCTATGCCGTGCTTGCATTGGTTGACGACCGGGCAGCTGCAATCGCTGCCCCAGCTGACCACCTGGCCGCCCTGAGTCAGCTTCAGCTCGACCGACAGCTCGTAGGGTTCGCGTTGGCTGCCCTGTACCTCGCCCAAGAGCAGCCAGCCCCCGGATTCTGGCTCGATGTCCAGGCTCAGCACCTGTTGGTTGCGGTACAACACCAGACCGCGCGACCAGGTGGGGTCATCCACCTGGCGCTGCAGCGAACGCGGGTCAAACCACAGGCCGTTGCCCAGCATCACAGGCCCATGGCGTGCCCGGCTTGCTGGTCGGCGTGGTAACTGCTGCGCACCATGGCGCCCACCGCCGCGTGCTTGAAGCCCATGGCGTAGGCCTCGGTCTCGAACATCTTGAAGGTGTCGGGATGCACATAGCGCTTCACCGTCAGGTGTGCGCTGCTGGGCGCCAGGTATTGGCCGATGGTCAGCATGTCGATGTGGTGCGCCCGCATATCACGCATCACCGCCAGGATTTCCTCGTCGGTCTCGCCCAGGCCCACCATCAGGCCGCTCTTGGTCGGCACGGCGGGGAACAGGGCCTTGAATTTTTTCAGCAGGCTCAGCGAGAACTGGTAGTCGCTGCCCGGGCGCGCCTCTTTGTACAGGCGCGGCACGGTCTCCAGATTGTGGTTCATCACATCGGGCGGCGCGGCCTTGAGGATCTCCAGCGCCCGGTCGTCCCGGCCGCGAAAGTCAGGCACCAGCACTTCGATCTGGGTCGTGGGCGACAGCGCGCGGGTTTTTTGGATGCAGGCCACAAAATGGCCAGCACCACCGTCGCGCAGGTCGTCGCGGTCGACGCTGGTGATCACCACATACTTGAGCTTGAGTTGGGCAATGGTTTTGGCCAGGTTGTCGGGTTCATTCCCATCGAGCGGGTCGGGCCGGCCGTGGCCGACGTCGCAGAACGGGCAGCGCCGCGTGCACTTGTCGCCCATGATCATGAAGGTGGCCGTGCCCTTGCCAAAGCACTCGCCGATGTTGGGGCAGGAGGCCTCCTCGCACACCGTCACCAGCTTGTTGCTGCGCAGGATGTCCTTGATCTCATAAAACCGGGTGCTCGGGCTGCCGGCCTTGACGCGGATCCAGTCGGGCTTTTTCAGCACCTCACCCGGCTGCACCTTGATCGGGATACGCGAGAGTTTGGCACCGGCCTTTTGCTTGGCGCTGGCGTCGTAGGTGGCGGTGCTTTGTGCGTCGCGCACGGTGTTGGCGGTGGTCATGCGGTTCCTGCGGTGAAGGTGGAAGCGGTCAGGGTGCCAGGTAGGCGGCGAGCTTGCCAGCCAACAGGTCCGCCGCAGCCTGCCAATCCATCTGGACGCCAATTGTAGAAAGGTCCACCGTGGCCAGCCCAGCATAGCCGCAGGGGTTGATACGCGAGTAGGGTTCCAGGTCCATCGCCACATTGAGCGCCACACCGTGGTAGGTGCAGTGCCGGCTCACCTTGATGCCCAGCGCGGCGATCTTGCCCAGCCCGGTAAATACCGGCGCCGCAGCCGGCCCGTCAGCCCTGGCTGGACGCTGCGGCAGCAGTGCGTGCGAGCCCGGGTCGTCCAGCCGCACATAGATGCCGGGCGCGCCGCCCACCCGGTGCCCGGTCACGCCAAAATGGCCCAGGGTTCGGATCACCGCTTCTTCCAGCCGGTACACGTACTCTTTCACAAAGTAGCCGGCGCGTTGCAGGTCCAGCAGCGGATAGGCCACCACCTGCCCAGGGCCGTGGTAGGTCACCTGACCACCGCGGTTGGTCTGCACCACCGGGATGTCGCCTGGGTTGAAAATATGCTCTGTTTTGCCCGCTAGCCCTTGTGTGTAAACGCTGGGGTGCTCACAAATCCATAGCTGATCTGGCGTATCGGCCACGCGCTCGGCGGTGAAGGCCTGCATCGCGGCGTAGGTGGCGGCGTAGTCGTCGCGGCCGAGCTGGCGGATTTCGATGTTCATGCAAAGACCCGGTCCAGTTGCTGCGACAGGCTCAGGCCATCCCGCTCCATCAGCACCCAGCCGAATACCGCCTTGCCCCGGCTATTCTGGCCCCAGATCTCTCCGACTTGGCGCTTTTCGATTTCGTAAGGGTCGTTGGCCAGATGGGCGCCTTTGAACTCCACCACGGCAACGCGCCCGTCCTTGAGCTGCACTACAAAGTCCGGGTAGAAGCGCCCGCGAGACGTAGGCATTGCAAAGCCGCAGGGCGCGGTGTCCAGGTTGCGTACCCATTTGTCCACCTTGGGGTGGTTGTCGATGAGCTGGGCGCACAAGAACTCCTGCCCACCGTCCTTCAGGTCCGCCAAAACCGGGAAAAAGTGACGTGGAAACTGATAACGGCCCGCGTAGCGCGAGCCCACCGGCGCCGGGTACCTGCCTGCTTCAAACACGTGCGGGTGGGTCCAATCCGGCTCAATCACCCAGCCTTGCTCCAGAACCAGTTGGCGAAACTGCGTTTTGGCTGCCTTGTCGCGCAAGTCGGCTGCCTTGCTTTCCAGCTCCTGCGCCAGTCTGAAGCGCATTTGCGCCAGCGCCACCAGCGGCACCCCCTTTTCATTGAGCAGTCGGCTCACCACGGCCGCAAACCAGGTGGTGCGCTGGGTCTGCGTCAGTTCCGGCAGCTTCTGGAACAGGGACTGGTCCAGCCAGCGCACCAAGTCTTGGGCAGTGATGGTGCTCGACCCATAGTCCAGCGTGATCTGGCTCGCGTCTGCCGCCCGCAACTGCACCTGCGCGTTCTTGACGTCAATTTCAAACAAGTTGGACTGCTGCGTGACCTGAAAGCCCTGCAAGTCCAGCGCCTCGGGCGAGAGCAAATCGAGTTCTACCGATTCGAGCACCGCTTCGCGCTCCAGCGGCCAAAGCTGCCCCTGGGCGTGGCTGCGGTAGCCCAGCGTCGGCACCGGTGCAAACGCCTCCCCGCGCGCGGCGGGCGAGGCCTGCGCTGCCACCAGGGCGTTGTGCTGCGCAACCTTGTCGCGCACCTGCTCCTGCTTTTTGGCGCCGCGCACGCCGGCCAGCATCAGGTCCTCCAGCTCGCTGCCAATATGGCCAGTCACCACAACCTGCGCTTCACCGGCAATGGTCTGGACCTGCACACCGGGCATGGCCACCAGCTCGGGCGTGGCAGCAATCGCTACAAAATTTGTAGCAATACCGGCCCATTCCACGCGGACCCCAGACTGGTTTTCTTCAAAAAGCGGCATGGTGGGCTGTTGCACCAGCATCGAAGCCACGTCCAGCGCCTCAAACCCCATGTGGTTGATCAAACGGTCGGCCAGTTCATGGGCGGCGGTGGAAAAATCGGCCTCGCACACATGCGCATAGGCCCGGTTGAGTGCTTGCCGCCCGCGCGGGCGGGCGTACGGCATGCGCAGCACGCGCCCGAGCAATTGCTCCACCGCAGTGGCGCTGCTCAGGCGCTGCAGCGAACACAGCACATAGGCAAACGGGCAGTCCCAGCCCTCGCGCAGCGCCTGCACAGTGATCACATAGCGCACCGCGCAGGTACGGGCGTTCAGGTCCAGTCCTTCCAGCTCGCGGATGTCGCCCGTGGCCACGGCGACCTGGCTGGGTTCAATGTGCAGTTCATCCTGCAGGTAGGTGCGCAGCGCCTCGGGCGGCACCTCGTCATTGGCGTTCTGGGCCTGAAACAGCACGATGGGCCGCACATAGCCGTTGCCTTCTGCTTCGTCCTTGAGCGCGTCGGCCTCCAGCGCACGCTGGTTCTGTACGGCGGCAAACACCGCCTGCTGCCAGCCCTGTGGGTGCTCAGCCAGGGCAATGGGCAGCTTGATCATGCTTTCGGCCGCTAACTCTTGCGCGTTCACGTGGTAGAGCACATTGGTCTTGGCGGGGATGGGTGTGGCCGTCAGTTCCAGGATGGCGCTGGGGTTCAGGCGCTTAAGGGCGGTAAAGCTCTTGTCCGTCTTGGTGTTGTGCGCCTCGTCCACGATTACTAAGGGCTCGTGCAGCGCCAGCCAGTTGGCCAGGCTCCAGCGCGGCTGGCCGACAAAGCCCTTCAAAACGCCCTTGCCGTCTTGCGCCGCGTCTTGCGCGGTCACCACGGAGTCGGGCAGGGCGTGTAGGAGCAGCAAATCGCGCTCAGCTACGCCCCTGAAGTGCGGCTCAAAGCTTTCTGAGAAGCTGTACACATTGCGCTGGCCGGTTTCTTCAATGCGAAAGCTCTGGATGGTCGCCACCACCACCACGGCCTGTCGCCCCCAGTCGGGCGGGGCGATTTGCGCCACCTCTTCCAGCGCACAGACCTTCAGGCCCGCTCCGTACTGTGCAGCCAGCGCCTCGCGGTATGGGTGCCCGGGTGTCTGCAGCGCGCCCAGCGTCTGGCTGCGGATGGTGTCGCTAGGTACCAGCCACACCGCCACCGGCGCGTCAGTCGTACGCCATTCGCGCGCCAGCAAGCCGATGGCGTGCGCCGCCATCACCGTCTTGCCGCCGCCGGTGGGGATTCGCAGACACACACAGGGCACTTGGCCAAACGGCTCCGGGTTATAGGGCCTGCCCGCCAGCTCGCCAAACGCCCGCGCCGCGCCCTTGAGTTGGGCGCCTCGCGCAAAGGTGCCCAACGCGTCCAGGGCGGCTTGTTGGTAGTGCTTGAGGGTGAGAGACGGCATCAACAAGTTCCGGGTGTCACTGCACCGCTTGCAGCGAAAGCTTGATTCGATCGGTTGGAAATTCAAATGGAGCGTAGCAGCCCTTGAATGCCGCGCCGAGCGCAGCCATCGCCTTGGCTGTGTCATCTACTCGGGCCGCATTGCAATCCCTTGGCGAAAGGGCGCAGGCCAGCTTCGCAAGAAAATCGGTCTTGTAGAGCGCCGGCTGCCCCGAGGTTTTGATGGAACAAGACAACACGCTCAGGTCCAGCAAAGCCGGGCACTGGACGCTTTTTTCCTTCTGCGCCTCCGCGCGTTCTTTCGCGAGCTTTGCAGCCTCGTCGCATTGTCCGAGGTCGCTCAGCGCCAAGGCCATGTTCGACAGCAGCCTGATCTTCTCGCGCCGCTGGGAGTTCACCGCTGCATCCAGTCCCCGCGCCTGGTCCAACGCCTTGCCATAGGTCTTCAAGGCGTCTCCGGTCTGCCCGGATTGGACTTGCATAAAGCCAACATTGTTTGAAAGCCGGACCCTTTCAAGGTGAAATCCCGAATACGGGCCAGCCCGGTCGGTCGGCACGTCATCCAGCGCATCTTGAAAAGCCAGGCTCGCAGCAGTCGAGTCACCACGCTCATAGGCAATGGACCCCAGCATCCGCCGACTGACGATGAAGAGCAGCAGGCCGTCATCATCGCCTTTTTTGGCCTTGGGCACAGCCTGTATCTGCGCCAACGCCAGGTTCAGGCGCTCCTGGTTGTCCTTGATTCCGAACAGCTCTGCCTTGTTGTCCAGGTAGGTCGCGGCGATGCTGATGGCGGCTTGCGCCTCACCATACCCGCCATCCGGCGCCGGCAGGACGATGCGGCTGGCGACTCTACGCGCTTTGCCCAACTCTTCAACCGCCAGCTTGGGTTGTTCCGACACGTTCAGGCAGGCAGCAACGCCCACGTGACGCAGGTAGCGGGCCCAGAGCGAATCCAGCCACCAGTCAGACTCGGCCAGGATCACCGCCACCTCGGCGCAGCGCGCTTTGTTCGCCGCCCGATTCCGTATGCGCGAGCGCTGGAAAACCGCTTCATTCACTGCACAAGCAAACTGCGCCGTGGCCGGCGTTACACCCGCGAACGAGTCTGCCTTGGCGGACTCGTCGGGGCACGCTGTACCCGTGGCGGCCTTGATTGCATCGTCTGCCCGGTCAAACTCGCCGGCCAACACCAGCCGCAAGTGATCGGGTATGGGGGATTGAAGGTGCAGCCAGAACGCCGCAAGCCCGATCGCACACAAGGTCTGTGCAGCCGCCACGGCAAGCAGCAGGCGCTCATGGCGGAGCACGCGTGCTGTCAACCAGTCCCGGGCATGCTGCAGCGCAGCGGCCTTCGGGTCTTTGCCAAGCACCAGCGCCCAGATGGCCGCAATAAAGGTGAACACACCTGTCACCGGGGCGATCACTTTCCAGGCTGCCAGAAACTCCAGCAGGTCTTCATGCGGCCGAAGCACCAGCCAAGCCGTTGCCAATGACCCCAGCAACAAAGCCGAGAGCAGCAACAAGTTGACGATGACCCAGCGGTAAGCTGGCGTCGGAGTGCTGGCGCCAGGTTCCCGAACTCTTGGTTTGCGGAATATTTTTGCCATGCCAGCTCCGTCTGATGCCAATGCCCGGTCAGCTCGACTTCAGTGCGTACGGCATGTGCCTGAACGTCACCCCTGCCTGCGCCAGCCGAGCCTCACCCATGCGGCAGGCCTCGCCGTACACCACCAGCGTGGCCGCCGGGTCTGGCGTGCGGGCGTGCAGCGCAAGCAGGGCGTCCAGCACGGCATGTGTCAGCACATTGCCGCTGGCGGGCCGCTTGTCGCCCAGAATGCCGTTGTAGAGCAGGTAAAAGGCAGTCCCAGCCGGCTTTGGGGGCGAAACAGCCTCGTAGTCGGCGCCAGATGGCGCTGTCGTGCTATCTGTTTTGTAGTGTGTGCCGAGGTAGGGCGTACCGGGCAGGGCGTGCGCCGACTCCAGGTTGGTGCCGGTTTCCTGCTGCCACACAAACGCGGCCAGGGTGGCAAAGCGCACGGCGGGGTGGATGCGGCCCGACTCGTCAAACACCGGCTCGCCCAGCCGCATGAAGCGAAAGCCCCCGCCGCCTTTCCACTCGACGGCCTTGCTGATGCCGCCCTGCTCGCCGGCCAGCACCTTCTGCAGGCGCGGCAAGCAGTTGTGGCCGCGTGTTCGCCCATCTCGATACCGATCCAGCGACGGCCCATCTTTTGGGCGACGGCAGCGGTGGTGCCGGAGCCTAGAAAGCTGTCGAGGACGAGGTCGCCGAGGTTGGTGGCGATGTGGAAGACGCGGTGCAGCAGGCGTTCAGGTTTCGGCGTGTCAAACGAGTTGCTGGCATCGAACAACTCATTGATCTCTTTTTTTGACTCTTGGTTGTGACCAACTTCGTCGTTGCTCCACCAAGTCCAAGAACTTACACCAACGCTCTCTGACAAGTAGTTCTTTACCCTCGGTCGTGAATTGCCATCACGTCCAAACCAAATGCGCCCTTCACCGACCAACCGATGAAATACGGGTTCAACGTTGCCCCAGCAGCGCCCGGGCGGAGGTGAGTAAGTTTGACCGCCGGGCGTCGTGATTTGGTACATCTGATTCGGTCGCCAGCCCTGGGCGGTGAAATCTGTAGACGCCCACGGACCTTTGACATCGTTATCGGGATTCTTGAAATTGTTTGCTTGGGACGCGCTCAATATCAGGGGGTTAAACGAAATCCCGTCGGAACGCTTGGCGTAAACAAAGACGTGGTCATGGGCTGCTCCCATTTGAATCCGCGCGTCCGGGGAGGTTCGCTTTTGCCACAAACCATTCGCTACAAAATTCCCGCGCCCAAACACCTCGTCCATCAGCACTTTGAGGTAGTGCCCCTCGTTGTCGTCAATCGTCACCCAGATGGAGCCGTCCTCGCGCAGCAGTTCGCGCAAGAGCTGCAGGCGCGGCAGCATCATGCTGAGCCACTGGCTGTGCTCCAGGTTGTCGTCGTAATGCTCAAACGCGCTCTTGGTGTTGTAGGGCGGGTCAATAAAGATGCACTTGACCTGCCCGCGGTAGAAGGGCAGCAGGGCCTTCAGGGCTTCGAGGTTGTCGCCCTGGATGAGCAGGTTGTCTGCCTGGGTGCCGCTGGTGTTGCCGTGGCTTGCCACCGGCTCCAGCAGTCGGTAGGGCACGCGAGCGGCGGTGATGAAGGCGTCTTGGCGGTTGAGCCAGTCTAGGGTGGGCATGCAGCAGGGCGGGCGGCCGAAGTGGGTGGGCCGATTATCCCGCCCCCGGCCGGGCGCGCTACAAGGCGATGTCGCTCAATTGGTTGACGCGGATGCCGCGCGCGGCTTCGGCCCCAGGCTGGGGCTGCTTGGGCTGGCCAATCGTGTCGGCATTGACAATGACGTCGTCAAACGTCAAGCCTGTGCGTTTGGCGATGTCGGCAATGTGTACTCGCCATTGGGACACGTTTACCGACGGAATGTCCTTGGGTTTGCCCATGTAAATGCGTGTTTCTGACAGCAATTGAAGCTGGTCCACAACCAGGCCCACGGCCTTGAGGCCGTTTGAGCCCTTCCAGATCACAACTTTCCAGAATGACGAAGGAATTTGCACCTCGTTGTCGATCCACAAGTCGATGGAATTGTTGTAGATCGGGCCCTGCATCACGCACAGCCGAGCTGCCTTGCCGGTGGCCTGAAGCAAGCCAGTCTCCAGCACGTACCGCTCAACGCCTTGCCAGTACTCGGACGCTTCATTGAATCGAAAATGCTGCGGGGAGCAATTGGTGAAATGGAAGGTGTCGGTATTGGCGCGGACGGCTTCTTCGGCCGAGCCCCATGTCGGGTCAGTCCGGCGTGTCAAGTGCCCCTTGTCAAAATAGTCTGAGCATGTGCTGTAGAAGTCCTGGCCAAGCCAAAAGCTTTCGCTGACGCGTGGGTCTTTGTACCAGGTGTCGCCCTCGGCCTCGGCAGACGTTATCTTGCCGGTTTTGCGGTCCACGCGTTTGTAAGTGTCGCCGTCGATGTTGGTTGCTGTGTAGATGGCTACCCGATGCGTTTTATGCATGACCAGGCTGAAGTGCTCGTAGTCCAGCAGCCCCGGTTGACGCGGCTGTTCGCCTGCTCGCAACGGGGCGACTTGTTTGGCCAGCTCCGGGCTCAATACTGGTAAAGGGATTGCCGGGCCGTCAAGGAAGTCGCTCTTGTAGCCACTCCGATTGCCGTAATCAACGTCTACACGCACGGCCTCAGCTGCCCGGCTTAGGCGGGGCACGGCGGGAACGGCATTCGGCGCTTGGGCCGGTAAGGCCAAATCAAGTCCGTTGGGTGCCCCCAGGCGAATGCTGATTTGCAGCGGGACAGTCAGGGTGACGGTGCCTTGAGAGTCGGTAGTTTGCATTGCGGATGATCCTTTGATTGGGGTGGAAAGTGATTCAGCCGCCGGTTGCGCAGCGTGCGGAGGTGTCAGTCGGCCTTTGGCGGTTGATGACCCGGGACCTGATGCTGTTTTGTAACCATCCAACGCGTCCGCGAGTAGCTGCTGTCGATCCCTGTCCAACGTGGGAAGCATGCTGGACAGTGCGGCGTGAATGGCGCTCGCCCGCAGGCCTTCGTTGGCATTCGCAGGGAGCGCAGCCTGGTCAGGCGCAGCGCCTGGCGCAACGGAGACATCGGCGCTCGCAACAAAGGGCGCTCCCCAGTGGTGCAAGGCAACAAGTTCCCAGAAATCATTGAAAACAGGTGAGCCTGAAGAGCCGACTTCGGTGTCTGTTTCGTATAGCAGGGTGTGCTCTGTCCGGTAGGTAAGCAGATTGTTGCGAATGGCCACCTGCTTGTACTGGCCATTTGGGTGCTGCACGATGTTGATGTTCATGCCCAGGATATGTTTGTCGCCAAGCGGGCTCAGGCTGCAGTAGCCAAACTCATCCAGACTCCCTGGCCCGCTGACGCGCTCGCCGATGGCAACTACGGTGAAGTCCAACGCATCGGGCGAAGAGGTCGCAAAAAAAAGCGTTGGGTCAAGGCGAAAAGATGTGGCGGGCGAGGGGCTGCGGTTTGCGTCCAGTTCCCGGTCAAAAAAGATGGTTGCCGCCAACGCTTCGTCTGCCGTTCGAATGACATGGTTATTCGTGATGAAGAGGCCCTTGCTGATCAAGAAGCCAGTGGCCTGAACCCATTTCCCTAGAAGGTTGATTTCAACGTATGCGACTGCCCGTCGTGCTTGCGCTCCCGTCGCTAAAAAGGATGCGCTTTGGTAGTCGGTGGTGTCGCCCTGCAGCGCCTCGGCACCGGGGGGCAGTGCAGATCGCAATTTGGCTTCGTATTGTTTGAGGCGGCTTGCGACCGGTTCGCAGGCCTGCCACTGGCCAGTTGCCAAGTGGCTGCGCACGAGCGCGCGATCCGCCTTTGTGGACTCCAAAAGCGCCGCAAATGAAGATGGGGGAGCAAAGACAGCCATGGAACACTCCTGCTAAGTCTGGGTAGCATCGCCAGAGCGGATGAATGTTCAATGAAAAACGGAAGCAAGTCGTCCTCCATTTTGAGGTTTTCCGTATAGGGTTTTCCCTAAAGCACCACCTTCACCATCGGGTGGGTGGAGAGCGTGCGGTACAGCTCGTCGAGCTGCTCCCGGCTGGTGGCGGTGATGGTGACGGTGACGCCCAGGTATTTGCCGCCCCGGCTTTCGCGCAGCTCAAGGGTGCTGGCGTCAAAGTCCGGGTCAAAGGCCAGCGCGATGGTGGTGATGGCGTGCACCAGGCCGTCCACCTTGGCGCCCATCACCTTGATTGGAAAGCTGGACGGGTAGGTGATCAGCGACGGCGGCGCCTCGGGTGGGACCGGTGTCGTCATGGCAGTTTTCAGGCAGCGACCGCGCTGCGTGAGGCCAGCTTGGCCTGCTGGTAGCCGGCATACAGCCGCTCACCCACCGGGCCGGGCCGGCCGCTGCCGACTGGTTGGCCATCGAGCGTGGTGATGGCGAGTACTTCTTTGCTGGCGCTGGACAGCAGCAGTTCGTCGGCGTGCAGGACTTCCTCACGGCTGATCCGTCGCAGGCTGAAGCCAATGCCCTGCTGCTGGCAGAGTTCCTCGATCAGACCGTAGCGGATGCCCTCGAGCACCAGGTTGTCATTGGGT
>Ga0214921_10007511_pt1 | contig 14502 bp, 16 predicted proteins | sample LL1505_MetaG_FD_177992 | JGI IMG/M metagenome (GOLD analysis project Ga0214921, IMG submission 177992) | Freshwater microbial communities from Lake Lanier, Atlanta, Georgia, United States - LL-1505 | ecosystem: Environmental > Aquatic > Freshwater > Lake | place: USA: Georgia | collected... | reverse complement strand
CCTTGATTATTATATAATTCAAATTCATTGCCATTCATACAGACTTGTGCGCCCTGACCTGATCCACCATTATTTAAAATTTCTAAAAGTGTTAATGCATCATTAGATTGGAGACTTAATGTATATGGAGAACTTCGATCTAATATAGCATCACCAATTACTAAATGCCCAGTTTTGATTTGATTGCCAGTGGTATAAATTAAATTATTTGCTATAATATTTCCATTTACTTGTAATTTTTCAGATGGAGCATTAGTTCCTATGCCAACTTTGCCATCATTTTTTATAGTTAATCTTACTGATCCATCAGAAGCATTTTCCGCTGTATAAAATATTATGTCTCCACCTTGATAATTCCATTGTTCAAAATTATTACCTTCTATTCCAAAAAATACTCCTTTATTCGCGCCACTATTATTTAAAATTTCTAACCAAGTTCGGGGGCTATTAGTCTGAAGACTTAGTGTATATTGAGAATTTGGATCTACTATGCTAATTGCATCATCACCAATTATTAAACGACCAGCCTTAATTTGATTTCCAGTATTGTAAATAAGATTATTTGCATTTACTTTATTTAAAACTAAATTACCACTTGTTAACCTTGTGAGGTTTCCACTAACTATTCCTAATAAAGAACTATTAGAATAGGTATTAATAGTATCAATTGTAGAGAAGCTATTGACGTTTTTTGATGACATAATATAATTTACACTTAATAAATCAATACTTTAGAAGTATTTGAATATAGGACATTACCACTAGCAAATAAGCCTTTTGTGCCAAAATCTGGATCTAAATCAAAAGAAAAAGCCAAATTAGCAGTTTTATTAGAACCGATAGATGAACTATAGTTAATATTATTAAATTTACAACCACTAAATATTAATCTTGTAGGATATACATTATTTGGATTATTACCAAAATTTACTATTATATTATAATCACTATCAGCATTTAAAGTATTAAAAAATGAACCACTAAGATTTTCTTTAACTACAAAAGACATATCAAGATTACCATTTACTGGAAATTGAATTGGTCTACTTAATGGAAATTTATAATTTAATGCTCTTAAACTATCTCTTTTAAAATCCAAAGAAAAATTTAAACTTTGAATTGTATCTGTATAAAATAATACACCAGTAATATTATTTGTATAAAAACTAATATTTGCATTTCCTGGTAAAAGAATATTTTGTCCACTAATACCAGTTTGATTATAATCTAAATTTCTTGGTACAATTACTAATTGATTTTGAATTTGATTGACCCCAGATTTTAAATCTAAAACTGTATAATTTATTCCACTACCACTTGTATATAAAACCATATTATCTGCAACGTAATTTTGAGTTATTTTTGGAATATTACCAACAGAAACATTAAAAGAATATTGATTAAGATAACAATTTTGAAAATGTAGTAATCCATAATTTGGACTATTGAAATCTATCACATCATTGACCGAAGATGGATTAACTGATGAGTTTAAAAACTTTGCATTTTGAGCAAATAAATCATTTTCATTTTTATTTATCGCAAGATAAAAATCTCTGTCATTAATTAATGGATCATTTGTGCATAGACCAGAAAACATAGGAACTTGACTTCTAGATTGAAAATTTGCTGTATTGAAATTTAATCTATTTTCATTTGTGAATCCATCTGGAATATAAGAAAAAGTAAAAGTAACTTCTGGAGGAGAATATACTCCATTGAAAATATTTTTCTTTTGATTGAAACCAACTAAGTTTGTTCTATTTTGTTGAATTGAATAATCAAAGTTTTGTACTTTTTCTATTCTCTTTAAAATTAAAGAATTTGATAGATAGTAATCTGATGAAGCATTTTGTTCTCCAGAATATGGCGCAACAAATAATCCTTCTACATTGTAGATAATTCTATTTCTAGGCATATACCTTATTCCTTAAATAGAATTACACTATTACGCTTTGCTATGATATAATAGTGCAGCCAAATAATTGGTTACTTGATGTTCGGCAGCAATTTCTTGAATATTATTCACTTGGTCTTGGTTCTGATCAAATGGTTGTTCTATATAATTTTCAATTTTAGATTCCCAATTTTCTGGTGATTCATTAGCAATGATTACTTCTAAAAGTTTATCAACGTTTTCAATATGAGCATTACTTAATTTTTTAACATTAAGTTTCTTTCTCAAGGCAGATTTAATTTCTTCTTCTAATTTTTGAGCAGAAGCAATATTATCTTTAATTTTAACTAGAGAATAATTTGCATTTGAACCAATTGGTTTAACATTCTTTGTCGATTGTGGAATGCCAGTTGATCCACTTGGTCTTCCACCAGAAGAAGGTTGAGATCCACCAATTAATGGTTGATAAAAGCCTTGATCCCTTTGTTCTCTATATTGTGTTTGAGACTCCATTGATTCCTCTGGAGTTGGAAGTCTTCCAGTTTCGATAGCTTTAATACCTTCAGAAGGAGTAAGAATTCCAAGTTCCATAAGTCTGTTATAAACTCTAGAATATTGAACATCATCCTTAAGATCAATATCTTCAAAATGAGGTTGTGGAAAGTTTTTAAATCCTAAATCTTTACTGATTCTTCTAATTTCTGGAACTAAGAATTCATTTATAAAAATTGTTCTAGCTTGTTTTAATCTTTCGATGAAAACTTGAACTTTAATACTTGTATTAGCAAATTTTTCGCTACCAATAAGAATATTATTTAAACCAATTTGAATATCTCTATCAACAACTTCGTACTTTTCTGGTCCAATTAAGCTACCAATATTTGGTATAACAAACTCTGCTTTTGTTGTATAGTCTGCTATTAGTACTCTGCCAACGCTTTGATTTTCAAATAAAGATTGCATGGCTTGTAAATTCTTTTGATTGATTCCACCTTTTTCTGGATCAGTTCCCATTGTAACTAATAGAATTGCTTGTTGAGTTGTTCTAGTAACAGCCATATCCATTTTCTTCATTTCAAGTTTCCAATTAATATCATCTAGAACTGGGAAACCCATTGGAATAGAAAGTGGCTCGTAATCTTGTTTTTTATAAAATACAGCGCACATCTTTTGACTATCTAATGGAATTAGCACAGAACGATTACCTTTATTTTTAATTTGGTCTTTAACTTGAGGTGGAAGAGATTCAAAAACTTCAAAATCTTCTGGAGTTTTAGGATTTCTTAATCTTTCCAATTCGTAATCTGTTATCAGCTTATAATAATATCCAACACTAAAATTAATTGTTCCACCAAAGTATACATCCGCAGGATTAATAATGCTATATCTAGCTGCAATTTTAATTGACTCACTTTGAGAAAATGAATTTTTTAATTTATTTCCAAATACTTGAGTAATTCTATTTGCGTCTTCTGGCGTTAGCTCAGTATCAAATCTATAAATAAAAACATTTCCACTTCTATAATATTCCCTAAAAAATTGATCTTGAAAACTAGCCAAATTAATTTTCCTAAAATATGCTTCAAAAAATTCTCTTGATTTTTGACTTCCACCAGTTAAATAAATTGAACTACTGGAAAATTCAGTCATTAAATCAATAGTATTTCTAAAAATACCAACATTATAATAAGCTTTTTGACAAAGAATAACTGCATCTCTAACATCAAGAGTGGCTAAATTTTGAACTGCAACACTATATCTAAATGGAATTAATCCACTATCAATATTTATAAATCTATTAGTTCTTTCTATATCTGCTGCAGCATTTCGCCTCATTGAGGTACTAGCTCTAATTTCATTCCTATTTGCTTTAATTTCTGATCCATAAACCATAAATGGTGGTACTTCTTGATTTTCTGAAGCTTTTGATTCTTTGAGTTTTTTAGTATTTTTAGCCATATTATTTATATAATTACACTTATTTTATCATTATCGGTGTGAAAACCTCGGATATCTCTTCTTTTGGTTGCATTATTAAATCATTATAGCACTTGAGGCCCCAATTTGCTAACATAAATGCTGAATAATTATCTTTTCTGGCTTTATTTGCAGAAGAACTACGCTTTAAATGTTGGGGTAAATCAAAAGATTGAGTACCTCTGCTAGTAGAAGAGTGCTCTACAAGAGTACATTGTTTTTTGGTTTGATATATTAAATCATCTTGACTTTCTATAAAATCTAGCATACCCCAATCTTTACGCTCTTCTGTCTTTAATAAACTAGTATCAATATTTGAATTAAATTGACTATTGAAAAATTCATCATTAGCGCAAGTTCTACTACCAAACCATACTTTTTTATAATCAATACATGCTTGAAGATGTTCATTTGCTTTTCTAATAAATGAACTTGTAAAGACTTGATTAATCGCTATCCTTCTATCAGATAAGTTATATTTATTTTTACTATTTTTAAGCATATTATCGTAATCTTGACCTTCTAAATCAGAATCAAAATCAAATGTCTTAATATCTAATTTGCTATTTTTAAATAATTCAGATTCATTACAAGCAGATAAAAATACATCTGCTCCTGCATTATCAAGAATCATAAATACTATATTAAAATTATTTAAAAGATAATAAAGATAACCTACATGATTTTTTAAATTTCCAAGTCCAGCATAACTATTAACTAAAATACCTTGTTTAGTTTCGTCATCAATCTCAAGTAATGCCATAGCAAAATAATCTGCATTTGGGCTATCGCTCATATTAGGATCAATTCCAAGTATATATTTTTTATTTGGCTCGCCTTTTAATAAGGTATGAGGTTTTTCACCAATTTTAATTGTGCATTCTTCCATCTTTTTGGCATTAAAATAACTATCACTTCCATCAGTAAATCTAGCGCAATATTCTCTTAAGAAACTTGAATGACTTGATCCACCAGCTTGAGCTTCTTCAATAATAGTTTTATCAATCATTTCTTCTGGTAATGCTTCGTAACTCAATTGACTTACAAAGTACTTTGCTTCGTTTACTTCTTTATCTAATATCTTCTCGCTCCATTCATTATAAGTTTTATATAGATTTTCAAATGTATAACTAGCAGATGAAAGAGCTATCATTTTACTTGTATTTTCAAAAACCATTCTCTCTGATTCTTTCATTGATCCTTCTGCGATCAACTTATCTTCTAGCTCTCTTATCTCCATACGCTCTTTAATGTTTTGTGGAGCGACCAAGAATGGCATCAATACATTTTTAATAATTTCTTCTGGAAGCAAAAGGAACTCATCAAGCACAAGAATATTAGCTCGGAATCCTCGAATCTTTTCGCCATTAAGAGGAATAGCTACTATACTTCCACCATTAATTTGCCATTCAAATTGATCATTTCTTTTTGCCTTTGCTCCAAAGCATTGAGCAAGTAATTCTGCGCCCTTGCTATCTACTATTTTTTCAAGATTATTAAAAATAAAACGTGCAGTTCTAAATGTTGGGCCTGCGATTAATATTTTAGTATTTGGTTCAAATATACATTGAAGAAAACAAAATACTGCTGCCATAAATGATTTTCCACAACCACGACCAAACACGCACATATTAAAATTTCTATTCATTAAAGCTTTTAAATGTACTTCTTGATATGGAGCTAATTTAACTCCGCTTATTAGTTCAGTTGTAAATCCAATATTTGCTCTTAAAAATTTAGCTAAACTTATTCTAGCCTCTTTATCATTAAGATAGCCCTTAAGCTCTGCTAGTTCAGCATTAACGTCTTTAACTTCTCTTATATATTTATCTGGACAATATATCATAATAGTTTTAAATCATATGCTAATTGAAGATCTACTTTACTATAAAAACATTTACTAGCAAATATAGATTCAATCGTTCTCTTCATCTCTTCTCTGCCATCAACAAATAAGAATTGCAAATTACTATATTCTTGAATCAAGGATCTTACATTATGAAATATATATTCTGGAGTAGCTTTAATCTTTTTGCTAATATGAGGAAGATATTGAAAGCTTAATGCATTTGCTAGTTTTTCTTCAACAATAACAATCAAATAAGAATTATTCTTTTGAGCTTTATCTATTTCGTTTTTAAATCTATCAAAATTCTTGACGCTAAGTGTGCTTATAAAGTCACTCAAGCTTTTTCTTTCTATATAGCAACCACAATTATCATTACTACAAGCATAATCTCCAAAAGATAATGTTTTAATTTCAAATGGAATATCAAACTTTAACCAACTTTGTTCTCTTGTATCAATATAAATTGTATCTTTTTTATTTAATTTATTAGTAAATTGATTTGTTATATTAGATGGATGAATGAATTTATTTTCTAAACCAATACTTGAACAGATATCATAATAGTCATGAAATATTTTATTATAAAATACAATTGATGGACTCATTATAGTTCTAAGTTCAATCTGTGATGGAGAATAGATGAGATTTTTATCTTTTTTTCTTTTGATTAATAGATTTTTACAATATTCTTGAGCTTGATCTAATGGCTGTTCTTTAAGCCATTTTTTCATATTATTCTTATCATTAAAATCACTATTTAAGTATTGATCTTTAGTTTTAAAATTAATTGTTTCACCAGTAAGAAGATCTTTTTTAGGATAATAAGCATGATAGTATTTCTCTTTATTTAAACCATAACCTCTTAGTGCAAGATGAAGACTTTTCTCATCTTTAAATTCTTTCCCATCTACTTTACATATCACACTCATCCATTTAAAATCTCATCCTTTGAGATTCCTAATATTTTACATTTAATTTCTTCCATGCTAGACAACCTATCAATTTCTTTTTCAATTGTTTTCTTTCGAAGATCTGCCATCTTTAGAAGTTTAGATCTACTCTCTTCTTCTTTCCACATTTGCACAAGATTAATAATTGATGCAGTTTCTTTTACTTGTTTGCTTAGTCTATCGCTCCTCTTAACCTTTAAATCATTATTTAATTTTTGTTGTCTATTAACGCAGTCGTTATATTCTTTACGAGCAGTGCTACTTGCTTCTACAATTGTCATCGGAATTTTTCCATCTTCTTGCATGGATAATTCAATTTGATTTTGAAGTACGTTAATTGTTTGTTGTATGCTAGATGATATGACTACTTCTGTGCAAAGAACTATATATTGATCTACTTCTTCTTGAGTTAAATCACTTTTATCATAAGTATATCTAACGAAACTGCTTTCAAAAAGTTCTCTATCTGGTTCATTATCATAAATATTAATTTGATGTATGAATCTATGAGTATTCATGTAACCAATAAGAGAATTAATTTCTTTTTTATGTTTATGAGTTAATTTGTTCTTATCTATACCATCTAAAACATATTTATTAACTTTAGCAATCATTCTTTCTTCACTACGAGGTGGTCTATATCCTTCTGTAGCAGCATTTTCATTTTCTGTATTATTAAATTTAATATTGGTAGGTATATTTTTCATATACTCTAACACTGATCTAGTTTCCTGACAAAGATTGGTTAAAGCATCATTTTTAAATAATAATCTAGCTATCTCAAGACCAGTCATTGTAATACAATTATTGCTGATAAATTCTTTTTGTTCTATTGTTAATTCTATTAAACCTTTAGCTTGATACTCATGACTTTTCTTTGGTACAATTTGTCTAGATGCTAAAAATAATTTGACTGCTTTGCCTTCTTTTGATCTTCCATCTAGATCATCTCTATTAAATGCAATTTTTACAAGCTCTATAAGAGAAGGTGGATTATTTGGTCTACTATTCCATTCTTGTAGTAGCTTTAATTGCTGCTCTTCAGTCAATATTAAGACTTCTTCTGACATATACTTATTATACGATATCTATCTCGCCATTATATAAATATTTTCTTACTTTTAACATTATAGATTTTTTAAGATTTTTAACTTGTTTGTACCCAGCGGATCTATTTTTTTCTGAAGTTCTGTATCCCATAATTTTCGCTGCTTCTTCTTCGGTCTTATGTTGAATATAAACTAGATTATAAAATTTCCATTCTATTGGTTTAAGTACTTGTATCATTTTGCCATGAATATTTTTCGCTGTTCTTTCAATATTAGTTAAGTCTTCTTTCATGGAAAATACTTCTTGAGTATGATTTTCTAGAGTTACTGGAAGTTTTACATCATAAGCAGATTTTTTGCTCTTTTCCCATTTAGCATATAATGGACAAGAATTACATTGTTTACCATAAATTGAGCATAAATTTTCGCCTTCAAATGCTGAACATTTTAAACATGGACGAGAATAGTTACCATAATTATTTCGAATTAAATTTTTAATTTGATTACTAATAATTCTATTAACCCAAGGAGCTAAAGTTTTAGTTTGATTATATAGTTTCCATTTTTTATAAATATGTATTCTTAATATTTGAGCGACATCATTAAAATCCATCCAACCCAAACTAGTTAAATGCCATTTGCCACGGCGTTTATAAATTTCGTTATCTATTTCTTGGATCTTCTCTTCAAAAGAAGCCTTTTTCTTAGACATTAGCTTCTTTTAGTTTTTCTAATTGAACCAGCTTCTCTTGCGAAATCTTCTAAGACTTGTTTTTTTGATGGTCTTTTTCCACACTTAACAACTCTTGATTCTCTTGCAACATTTGGTTCAGTTCCAACTATGTCTTTTAATTTATGCCCTCTCTTTGGACGACTCTCTGCTTCTACTTCTAGATTATCAATTTCTGGAACATGATCTACTTCTTGACCATAGTCATCTTCATCATCAATATAATCTTCTATATCTTCAACTTCTTGTCTTTGTGGTCTGTTAATTTTTGAACTTGTTATTTTATTAATTTTAGTTGGAAAATTAGATTTTGGTTGTTCTTTAATTAATTTAACTTCTACTGGAGCAGCTTTTTCAAATGACTTGCCGCAAGTAGAGCAAAAAACTGGTTTTTTATCAATATATTCCGTTGGAGACCCACATGAAGTACAATATCTTTTCATTTATATATATTATATATAATAAAAGATTTTATTCTAATTTATTTAATTTAACTTCTTTCCCAAGCAACGTAAACTGGGTTTAATCCACTTACGCTTACAATTCCAGTATAATTAAGATCACTAACGCTTCCACCGTCTCCAGCATTTACAGCAGAATTTGCAGCTAAAACAAAATTAAAACTATTTGGCGCAGCACTTGGTCCATATTTAACATATAAAATACCAGTATTTAAATTTTGAACAAACAATTCTTTTCTAAAGTTATTTGCGTTTAATACTGTTCCATTAGATGATCCAGCTGTAGAATTTGATATATTAGATCCATTATCGTCAAGATTACTAAAGTTTAAACCTCTATAACCAGTAAAACCGACTTCTTCAATATACACCATTGAGACGTTTTTATTAAATTCTGTATTTTGAATATTTGGCATATTTATAATTACACGAAAATTTATTTGATTTCTTCGAATTTTTCGATAATATAAGCTAAGATATCATTTCTCATAATATCTTCGCGACCAAATTTAAATGTGCAAATACCTTTATCATAGCTTTTTTTATCATCAAATAAATTATATATCTTTTCAAATCCACTATTTTTAATATCAGCTTGTCGTATATCTCCAATAAGTATAAGTTTACTAAATTTACCCATTCTAGTAGTAATAAGCAATAAGTCATGTATACTTAAATTTTGAGCCTCATCACATATGATATAACTAGCATTAATACTGAGTCCTCTTAAAAAACCTACTGGCAATCCTTTTACTCGTTCTTGTTTTAATAACATTTCTACTTGACCTTTAGGAAGTAATTCGTGCAATTTATCCATTAATGGTTGAAGATAAGGGTCAAGTTTACTATGTAAATCACCTTTTAGAAATCCAAGATTATGAGAAGAGCTTTCTACTGGATTGCGAATATAAAATATTTCACCAATTTTTTTCTGATTTATAGCGTTTAATGCTGCGTATACGCTAAGAAGACTCTTTGCTGTTCCTGCTGGACCTTTACAAAAAACCATTTTAGTGTTTTTATCTTGAAGCATTTGAATGAATTTCTTTTGGTTATCTGTCCATTGTAATTCGCGAATAGTTAAGAACCCTTCAATTTTATCTCTTTGAGGAACAGGAACGGACTTATCTTCTTTTTGTTTATGTTTTTTAGACATGCTACTTACACAATATATTACACTAAATTATATGTATACAGTCCAAATACTATTAAATTCTTGTTCTGTTAGATTGTAGATTTTTCCATTTTGTGGTTCAATAAAAATTGGTCTAAAGTTATCTGATCCATCATCATTTTTGCCATCATCAATATAAACTATATTAATTGCATGGCCGCCACTTAAATTATTTTCTGCTTTAGCTACTGCCATGTAGTTAATAACTCCTATGGCTATTCCATTTGCATCACTTTCAATAACTTGATCATAATATCCACAACAAAATAGTTTAAAAGCATCTGCAAAATTATCACAATCCCATTTATGAACCCATCTTGTTAGTTTTAATGATTTTAACCATTGCCAATACTTTGGAAATAACTCATCTCTTACCATATCAAGTGTGGGACAAAAGTAATCCTCATCAGAAAGAACAAAATTTCTAGGAAGATTTTTATTAGATATTTTCCAAGGTTCAATTAATTGTTGAGATGATATGATCATAATCTATCTATTCTTGTTATATTGATGCACCCATAAATTGGTTGACCAACTTGAGCTTGAAAGTCTTCATTGGTGAATTCATGCTTTCCTCCTCTGCTTTGATTTGCAGAGAAAGTATCAGTTCCACTATCCACAAGAATTCTTATTGGACTGCTGCCTTCAACTGGGATTTGTAGATAGTATTTACTCTCGACTGTGATAGTGTACTTCTGTAACTCTTCGTCATTAAGGTCTACTTTTCTAACTCTAGTTTTCCATCTTTGACTAGTTGCGCTAGTTGATCCTGCTCCTTCACCAGTATCTGATACAGAAGTTCCACCCCAACCACCCCAGCAATCTTCTGGTCCACCTTCACCGCAAGTATCTCCATTAGAATTTTGAGGCTTATTAAATTCTAATATATCAAGTTTTGCACCAGAGCTTTGTTTCGCTAACCCAAAAAAGAAATTCCAATTTTTTTCATCACTATATATAGAAGTATTATTTTCTGAATAATCTCTACTTCGTGCTCCTCCGATACCTCTGAAACAACCTACTGGGGGTGGACTTGGATCATCTCTACATGGTAATGTTTTTATATAGGCTTGATTACAATATGATATAATTATACTAGTTAAACTATCTGCTCCATTTCTAGCGCTATTTTTATTAGGACATTCTACATTTTCTTTTGAAGTTGCGCTGCATGAATAATTTGAATATCCTACGCGTCTACTATTGCAACTTCCTGTCCCTACTCTTCCTGGTCCTGGTCCGCAATATATTGTTCCATTACTTGATTCAGAAAGTACTCCAAATGGTTCTTTTATTGCTATATATTCACCTTGATCACTAAAACTTGAATCAGGATCACAAGAACAATCCGAACAAAAATAATCTCGAAAATCTCCATTTATACTAGTATGACCTCCACCTCCTCCACTACTTTTCAAACTATAACCTGTATCAATTTCTATATCACCATATTGATTTATTCTGTAAGCATACCAATCTCTTCTATTAGAATCACATGTTCCAGAATCTGAAATATTTACCACACCAAAGCCCCAATTTAATGGTAATTGTCCTTGTCCATTAAGACTAGAAGAACTAGAAGCTGAGCTTTGTTGAATATGATTCCAATAAATTTTATCATCGCAAGTAATACCTATAATATTTTGAGTAATTAAAACTCCTATAGATTCAAATTGAAAACGATCATTAAAAGCGCAGCCTCTATTTCCAACTTTTACATCAATTACTTGTCCCATAAATTTACCTTTTAGAGTTAATATCATTACCTATTGTGATATAATTTTGAGCTGGCGCTAAATATAAAGCTTTGGGCGCTATAGGTTTTAATAGTTTTTTATCAATAATTTGTGGTTTATTACTTTCAATCGGCAATATTTGTATTGTTTTATCTTTAAAATGAGATAATATATAGAAGATTGATCCAATTATTATTGTTGTTATTAGTTTTTTATAGTCTAATATCATATAGTTGTATAGTTATTATTACACTAATATATATGTTATTTTTGTTATATATAATAAGAGTTTTATAAAAATAAAAGGTCCGTGGATTTTTTAGCTTTGAGATATTTAAGTAAGCTTATAGTTTACTTTATTTTAAATAAAAGGGTAGGGGAGTATATAGGCATATATAACATAATATATTATATTTATTGGGGAGATTGATATTAGTACCCCCACGCCTGAATGACGAGCAGAAGCGGTTCCACTTTTTCAAAAAAGGGTAGGGTTTCTAGTTGAAATAGGGGTAGGGGGGATAGATATATATAACTAAAGTCCTAAGTCATTGACTATCAATGAAATTTAAATGAAGAAATGTCTTGTGATAATTCTATTCTGTGATAAATTAAAACCATGAAGAAGAAATTAAACAAGTTCGAGAAGCTGATGGCTAACCTAGAGAAGGCCATGGCTGACCATAACAAAGCGATGAAGAACCTTAACAATGTCGTAAATGAATACGATAAACTCCAAAAGGAAAAGGAATCTTTCCTTGCAGTCACTAACATTTCCCATACAATCGAATAAATGAATCCAATGCAAATCATCTTCCTTCTTACTATCGGCACTCTGTTCCTTGGCATCCTTGCTATGGTAACAGCTAAAAAATAATCGTTGACGAAACATAAACCAAAAGGCATAATCAAAACCATGAAACAAAACCTCAAAATCAGTTACCAAACCTTCGGCGAAAACAATGCTTACCTTCTCGAAGGAAACATTAAACAGATCAATCACTTCTTCAATTCTATCTATAATTGGGAAGGAACTAACGGCAAGTTGCACGATATGGGCAACGGCAAAGCATTCTACTTCTACGCTCACCCTGATGATGTGATGCACGCTCTTACTAAAGTTGCCTTGCATAGCTTGGTTAATAAGATCAACGCCAAGGGTCGCAAGGGTGGACTACTTGACCTTGCCAAGGCAAAGGCACAGAGCATCGTGGATGCTATGGGTCAGACCTGCTTCTTGTGGGGTGCTAGTAGCTCCGAGGGATACAGCTTCGGAACTATCAGCGCAGAAAAACCTAGTGACTACTGTGGTGCAGTTAGCAATGGAAGGGACTAATAGTATGACAGCAGAACTACTCATCGTAGCACTCACACTCTTAGGGGAAGCTAGGGGTGAAGGGATGGAAGGTATGGCAGGTGTAGCTAGTGTCATACAGACACGCATGGCAGAGCGTCATCAGTCAGCTAGCCAAGTATGTCTAGCACCCAAGCAATTCAGTTTCTGGAATAGTGGCGTGAGCGAGTCCACTAAGAACAGATTGCTATCTACACCTCAAGGGAAGGACGCTCTATACCTTGCTGATCTAGTGGTGCATAAACAGCTACAGAGCATTGTGAAGGGCGCAAACCATTACCACGCCATCAGCGTCTCTCCTAAGTGGGCTAGAGACGCAAAGCTAGTGGCTACAATACGCAACCACAAGTTTTATAAGTTGTAAGTAGTTAAATATCAACAACTTAGGGAAGGCGGGTCCCTTGCGTTGTAACTCGTTGATGGTCAATGAAATTTAAATGTAAAAATATCTTGCGATAAGATAAAAATATGATAGAGTAAGAGTATGAAATTAGAAATCAATTCAGCCGTTGAAACCTTGGAAAATGAAATAAATAAAATAATGAACCGAAAAGAATTCCAAGCATTTGGAGATTCTAAAAACTGGAATCTTTCTGAATTCAAAGCCTACAATGATGGATACAATGACGAAGGATGGGCAAGATACAACAACACCTACGAGGAAAACACCCTTGCTTGGTGGTTGTATAATGCTGGTAATTACGATTCTAATACCAACAATTAAAAATATAATTTTGCCAGAATAGCACAGAGGAAGTGCATCTCACTTGTAATGAGAAGGTCATCGGTTCGAATCCGATTTCTGGCTGATCTTAAGACACAAACTGAATAAAAGGAAAAAACCTAAACCCTTTACCATCAGCAACTTATAAAAGTAGGAGCAGTGCGGTTGTAACTTGTTGATGGTCAACGAGATTTAAATGAAAAAATATCTTGCAAAATTTCTAAAATGTGATAAATTAAGAGTATGAAAAGAAAAACAAAATTCGAAATACTCCTCGGAAATTTAGACAAAGCCTCGGCTGACCTCAAAAAAGCTGTGGAAGAATCTCAGAAAAGACTCGATGAAAGTTTCGCAAAATACGAACACAAAGTTGAAGTTGCTCATCATAACTCGATGATAATCAACGAAAAACAAATTGAAAAAATCCCTTGCAATTCCGCTGAAATATGCTAAACTATAACTATAACAAGATAAGAAATAACAAAGAAAGAAAAAAATAAAATGACACATAGAATGATAAATTGGAATTTTCAACGAAAACAAATGCGTGAAAATATGCGAAAAAATATGGATAGTAATGAATCCATCATAACTAACTCTA
>Ga0214921_10007510_pt1 | contig 14504 bp, 10 predicted proteins | sample LL1505_MetaG_FD_177992 | JGI IMG/M metagenome (GOLD analysis project Ga0214921, IMG submission 177992) | Freshwater microbial communities from Lake Lanier, Atlanta, Georgia, United States - LL-1505 | ecosystem: Environmental > Aquatic > Freshwater > Lake | place: USA: Georgia | collected... | reverse complement strand
CTACAACAACTATGGCCAAGTTGGTAACTCGACCACGACGCAGCAAAACTCGCCGGTACTGGTGGACGCAGCCACAACTTGGACTAGGATTTCTGCTGGTGGAAGCCACTCGCTCGGTATTAAAGCAAGTACCCTTTATGCGTGGGGATTAAATGCAAATTACCAATTGGGTGACGGTACAACTACAAATAGAACGTCTCTAGGTGCTGCAATCGGTGCGGTCACAACATGGACCGCGATATCTGCTGGTGCGAATTATTCGATGGGTATTAACGCAAGCGGTAAGCTTTTCGGCTGGGGTGCAAACACCTCCGGTCAACTAGGTACCAATAACACGACTCAGCAGACAGTCACTACAATCCAAATCGCTTCTGGCACGACCTGGACAGCCATAGCTACTAACACCAGCCATTCGATCGGTATTCTGGGCGGCGCGCTATATGCTTGGGGTGATAACACCTACGGTCAATTAGGTGATGGCACGACCTCGCAACGCTTGTTGCCAACTGTGATCGGCTCGTACGCTAACTGGACAACGGTCTCAGCCGGTGCAACCCACAGTGTGGGTCTTGTCGGCACATCTGCGGGCGAAATACTCATTAGCTATCAGCCAACCGCTCAGACAGCATCCGCTGGCCAGGCTACCTTCACGGTCACTGCCTCTTCAAGCCAAGGCTACGCACTGACCTATCAGTGGCAGGTCAGTACGGATAGCGGCACAACTTGGGTTGTCATAGGCGGCGCAACAAGTAGCACCCTGAACCTCACTGGCCTGACTGCGACCCAGAATAACTATCGATACAAATGTGTCATCTCGACCACTGGCGCAACGCTCACCAGTAGCTCAGCTATCCTGACAAGTCCTTAATTAGGGACACCCACCTGGTTGGCTATTGACTGTGCACCGCTGTTTGATGCTGCAACCGCCCGCGATGGTCTGGGCAGCCCCTTTCTTATTGCCAAATAATCAAGCGCCAGGTAAAAAATGGCCATAAATCGTGACCGGATCGGTCAGCTAAAATATATAACCGCAACTTATTGCACTCCATAGAGGTAATCAATCATGACTAAGCCAGAAGTAGTGAGCAAAATTAAGGCAGACATCGCTTCCACGCCTGTCCTTCTCTATATGAAAGGCTCCAAAGACCAGCCAATGTGCGGTTTTTCTGCCCAGGTTTGCCACGTCCTCAATAGCTACGGCGTCGACTATAAAACCGTTGATGTGCTTGCTGATTGGGACGTTCGCGAAGGTATCAAAGAGGTCAATAACTGGCCAACGATCCCGCAGCTATTTGTGAACGGCAAATTCATTGGCGGCTGTGACATCGCGATGGAAATGCACCGCAGCGGCGAACTTAAAAAACTGCTGAACAAGTAAAAACGCCGATTAGGGTTTGATTACAGTCTATTACACGCTAAACTTGTTCCTTCAAACTATCTGAAGGAACAAGTTTTATGCATTCAGATCTCAAAACAAAAACCATTGCAGTTCACGCCGGCACAGAACCAGAGCCAGTCACGGGCGCCATCATGACGCCTATTTTTCTGACCTCGACCTTTGTTCAAGAAGCCCCTGGAGTTCATAAAGGCTATGACTATTCGCGCGCCGATAACCCAACGCGCGAGGCACACGAGAAAGCCTTGGCCCAAATCGAACGAGGCTGTGACTACGCCCTGGCATTTTCAAGTGGGCTTGCAGCCGAGCAAGCCATCATTCAAACCCTAAATCCTGGCGACAGGATTTTAGTGTGTGATGATGTCTATGGTGGCACAGGTCGTCTATTCAGAAGACTCTACGCAAAGTACAACCTAGACTTTCAGTTCATCGACATGTCAGACCTGGAGCTTGTCAAAAAAACGGCGACGCCAAACACCAAATTGGTCTGGGTCGAGTCACCGACAAACCCCACCATGAAAGTGATCGACATCGCTGCAATGAGTCAAATCGCTAAGTCAGTGGGTGCTAAATTAGTGGTCGATAATACCTTTGCTTCGCCCGTGTTTCAGTCGCCGATGCTCATGGGTGCAGATATCGTCATGCACAGCTCGACCAAGTATATTGTGGCCACTCGGATATGATCGGCGGCGCGCTCATGCTCAAAGACAAAGAGCTCTATGAGCAGCTGAAGTTCGTGCAGTTTGCTGCTGGTGCGGTGCCGTCGCCATTTGAAAGTTTCATGTTCCTCAGAAGCATCAAGACCTTGGCTATTCGCATGGAGCAGCATGCCAAGAATGCACAGCAAGTCGCCGAGTTTCTCGCAGGCCACAAGAAAGTCAAAAAAGTTCATTACCCAGGTCTGAAATCACACCCCCAGTATGACCTGGCCCAAAAACAAATGTCAGGGTTTTCCGGCATGGTGAGCTTTGACATGAATGGTACTTACGATGACGTCCTGAAGTTTCTGAAAAAACTTAAAGTCTTCGCCTTGGCAGAAAGCCTCGGTGGAGTGGAGTCTTTGGTGAATCACCCAGAGAAAATGACCCATGCGAGCGTGCCGGAAGAACTGCGCAAAAAACTCGGCATCGGTCCCACACTGCTGCGCCTATCTGTGGGCATTGAAGACGCCCAGGACTTGGTCGCAGATCTTGAGCAGGCGTTACGTTAATCCACAAGATCGGAGCAGGCACAATGGCCATGATGCGTGACAGTAAAACCTGGTTGTATCCGATACCCCAGATCTACGATTCGGGATTTCTCGACGTGGGAGATGGCCACCGGGTGTATTATGAACAGTCGGGGAATCCTTTGGGCAAACCCGTCGTCTTCGTGCACGGCGGCCCAGGCGGCGGCACGAATCCGGGACATCGCAGATTTTTTAATCCAGAAAAATATCGGATTGTTTTGTTTGACCAGCGCGGCTGCGGCAAAAGTACGCCCCATGCCTCGATTGAACATAACACCACGTGGCATCTAGTCGCCGACATGGAAAAGCTTCGCAAAAAGCTCGATATCAAAAAATGGCAGGTGTTTGGTGGAAGTTGGGGCAGCACGTTGGCCTTGACCTACGCGATCTCTCATCCTGACAAAGTCACTGAACTTGTGCTCAGGGGTATTTTTCTGGTGCGCCGACAAGAGCTTCAGTGGTTCTATCAGCAGGGTACTAGTGAGGTGTTCCCAGATGCTTGGGAGGAGTTTCTGAAACCTATTCCTCCGAAAGAACGCGGGGATCTGATGGCGGCTTATCACGCGCGACTTACATCTCCAGACCGAGATACAAGAATCACGGCCTGCCGCGCTTGGAGTATCTGGGAAGGCTTTACGAGCGGGATGTTCCAACGGATGGAAGATATCAAATCAAGCTTTGGCGAAGAAAAATTTGCGGAAGCATTCGCGCGTATTGAGTGTCATTACTTCGTCAATAAAGGATTCTTTGAGACTGAGAACTGGATCTTAGACCATTGTTCCAAGATCAAACATATTCCGACGGTGATTGTGCAAGGTCGGTATGATGTGATTTGCCCTATGACATCCGCGTGGGAATTACACAAAGCCCTACCGCAAAGTGAGCTGTTTGTCATCCCGGATGCAGGTCATTCAGCATTTGAGGAAGGTAACGCGCGCGCCTTGGCCGCGGCGACGGATCGTTTTGCCGTGAGCTAAACGCTGCGGGTAGTTTTTTTGAAACCTTGCTGGTGAACTCAGGGAGTTGAGTGATGAGCAAAAATTTTTTCGGATTAAACCGATATCCGTGGGTCGTCAGCTTTGGCCTAGCTGCTAGTTTGGCGAGTCCTGCCTGGATGCCACTTCGCGCCAGCCAGGCCGCCAATCAGACAGCCAGTCTCAAAGAATACCTGCAACTAGCTCTCGAAAAAAACGAACTCACCCGCATCAATCAAACCCAACAGGCACAATATGAAGCCAAGAAAGACCAAGCCTTGGCCCCATCACTGCCCCAGCTAAAAATCCTCGGATCATACGCGAAGCAAGATGTCCCGCCAGGCACAAAACGTGACGACACGACTTCTGCGGCGAGAGTGAATCTTGCGCAGCCCATTCTAGGGCTCTATAAGAATTATGAAGGCCTTGAAGCAGCGCGCAAACAACTTGAGGCCATAGGACTGTCAGCTGACGATGCTGTCTTGCAATTTAAGCTTGCAGTTAACGAGGCTTTTCACGCAGCCTTAATCGCAACAGGTGATTTGGCGAGTTATGACGAAGTTCAAAAAATCGCTGCCAAGCGTGTCCAGGAAATCTCAGGTCGAGTCAAAATCGGCCGTTCAAAACCAGCTGATCTTTACGCGGCCGAAGCACAACTTGCGTCAGCCGATGCGCAGCTTGAGCAAGCGCGCAGCAATTTGACCACAGCCCTGAGCAGCCTAAGCCAGGTGAGTGGAGTAGGTCCAGAAATAGAACTATCAGATAGCCTGACTGCTCCCAAACAAACGGATCCTCTCCAGGTCTATCTATCCAAAAGTTCCGAGCAGCCAGCGATTAAGGCTTTATCTGCGCAGATGGCAGCCGTTGGTGCGCAGGTGAGTGCGGTGCGGGCGCAGCGGGTTCCAGATCTTGATCTCATTGCTAATTATCATCTCCGTCGAGACCCTCCGCTTAAGGACGTCAAATGGGACGTGGGCGTGCAGTTGACGTGGTCGATTTATGACGGTGGGCTCATTTCTGGCAAAGTCAGCGAGGCCGCCGCTCAGCGGGGGATTTACCAAGAGCAGCTCAATCAGAAGCAGCGACTCACCGATATGAAAATCGGCCAACAACATCAGGCTTTAGAGGCCAGTATCCGCCAGATCCCAAAACTCGAGCGCGCAGTGACCATGGGCCAGAAAAACTACGATGCGATTTTGAAAGACTATCGCCTGGGACTCGCAACCGTTTTGGACCTTATTCAGTCATCGAATTCTTTAGCCGACGCAAGACGGCAGTTAAATCGCCAAACGCTCACGGCAAAGTCGCTTTGGGTGGCGCTCAAACTTAATGCGGGGCAGACCCTATGAGCTTATCTGAAGTATCGATTCGTCGGCCGGTGTTTGCTTGGATGCTCATGTTTGGTCTGATGTTTTTTGGTTATCTGTGTTTTAGACAGATGGGTGTGAGTCAGCTTCCTGACGTGGATTTTCCCAACGTCAGCATATCAATTACCTTGAGTGGAGCAGCCCCAGAAGTTGTCGAAATGTCGGTCATCGAACCTGTGGAGAGTGGCCTCACGGCGATATCTGGCATTAAGCAAATTTCATCGAGCGCCTCACCCGGGCGAGCCAATATTAACGTCGAATTTGATATCGATAAAAATATCGACATTGCCGTGCAAGAGATTCAAGCAAAGCTTGGTCAGATTCAGCGCCAACTACCAAAGAACGCTGATGCACCAATCGTCAGTAAATCTAACCCTGAAGATCAGCCAATCATGTGGGTTGCGGTCTATTCTAGTAAATTGACTCGACCTGAACTGATGCGTTACGTCCGCGATCAGGTGCAGGACATGTTCCAGACGCTTCCCGGTGTGGCAGATGTTTTCCTCGGTGGATACGTGGACCCGGTGCTGCGTGTGGATGTATCGACCAAAAAACTAAATCAATATGATCTTTCAGTCATGGATGTTATTAATACCATCCAAAGTGAGCACACGGAGTTGCCGTCTGGTCGTGTGGAACAGCCCCTCAAAGAATTTAATTTGCGGACACTAGGCGAAGCACCGACTGTTAAAGCTTTTGAGGAGATTCCGATTAGCAGACGCGGAGGGTCTCCCAACTATGCGCCGATTCCTCTTAAAAGCGTCGCCACAATAACCGACGGGCTTGATGATGTCAGGCGGCTGAGTCGAGTGATGGGGAACGTGGCCGTCGGTCTTGGTATTCGTAAACAACGCGGGGTCAATGCAGTCGAGGTGGCGCACGCCGTCAAGACCCAGATCAAGAACATTAAGCCAAAGTTACCCGATGGCATGGATATTTCCATTAACTTCGACTCGACTACTTTTATTGAGGAATCAATTGGTGAGTTGAACTTTACTATTATTCTTTCGGCTCTGTTAACGGCTGTTGTTTGTTGGATCTTTCTTGGTTCGTTTTCGGCAACTATCAATGTAGTCCTAGCGATTCCTACTTCGGTGCTCGGTAGTTTTATTATCCTCAAGTACCTGAACTTTACGCTGAATACCTTCACGCTGCTTGGATTGTCATTAGCCATCGGCGTTGTAGTCGACGATGCCATTATGGTGTTGGAGAATATCGTTCGTCATTATGAGATGGGCAAAGCCCGCAAGCGTGCGGCTCTCGACGGAGCCGTAGAGATTTTATTCGCCGCGATGGCTGCGACGGCGGCTATTATTGCGATTTTCCTGCCAGTTGCATTTATGAAGGGTCTCATCGGTAAATATTTTTACCAATTTGGGGTGACGATTTCGGTGGCAGTGGCGTTGTCGCTGCTGGAGGCCATCACTTTGACTCCGATGCGTTGTTCGCAGTTTCTCAGCGGAGGAGAGCGTACCACTTGGTTTGGGCATTTAATTGAAGCAGGGTTTAAACGTTGCGAGTCTGCTTATAGATACTTGATTCCGTATCTCCTTAGATTTCGATGGCTCGTGATCATTATAGCCGTCGGAGTTTTTGCGGGAAGCATTATGATCCAAAAAGTACTTCGCAAGGAGTTCACCCCACAACAGGATCAGTCCCTCCTTATGATTCGAGTGAAGGGTCCTGAGAGTTCATCTCTCCAGTACACGGACGTTCGGATGAAGCAGATGGAAGATATTGTCTCGGCTCAACCGGAAGTGGTGCGGTATTTTTCTTCAGTCGGTGGTTTTAGCGGTGACATCAGCAGCGGAAATATCTTTGTCACACTCCACGAAAAATCAAAGCGCGGTATTCGCGCTGGTAAAAGCAAACCTCTGAGCCAGGCCGAGTTTGCAGCTGTTTTGCGAGATGAGCTCAAGAAAGTCTCTGGGATCCGCGCATTTGTTTCTGAACCTATGAGCGGCAGCATCGGCGGGGGAGGCGGCAATCCGATTGATTTTTCCATTAGGGGCGCCGATTGGGCGAAGTTAATTGAAGTTTCAAAAGCCATGACAGCTGAGATGGAGAAAATTCCGGAGCTTACGGACGTCGAGAATGGCTATAAAGGTGTAGCCCAGGAGTTTCATATAATTCCGAATCGCGCCAAGGCTCTATTACACGGCGTCAGTATCACTGACGTGGCCAACACGGTGAATGTACTCATGGGTGGCCTACCAGTGGCAAAATTTTCAAATGCCGACCGCCGCTATGACATTAAAGTGCGCCAAGATGCTGCCGAGAGAGCATCTGAAAAAGACGTGCTCTCCATGAAAGTTCGCAATAATCGCGGTGAGCTGATACCACTAGCGGCCATTGTCAGTATCGAGTCCGCAGAAAGTATGCAGACGATCACTCGTAAAGATCGTGAGCGCGCCATCGGAGTCTACGCCAACTTGGCTAAAGGAGCTAATCAGCAAGAGGCCATCCAGAAAGTCACGGCGTTGGCAGATCGGCTTCTACCTGAAGCGTACCGTGCCGTACCATCGGGGAGTGCACAGACTTTTCGGGAAACCATGGAAAGTCTCGTGTTCGCATTATTGCTAGGACTCGTTGTCGCATATATGGTTTTAGCTTCGCAGTTTAATAGCTTCGTCGATCCCTTAACGGTGTTGATTGCGCTACCGTTTAGTATTACGGGCGCCTTTGCGGCGCTTTATATGACCGATCAGTCGATCAATATCTACAGTATGATTGGTGTTATTTTGCTGATGGGGCTTGTGAAGAAAAATTCAATTTTGCTGGTTGATTTCACGAATCAGTTTCGCAAGACCGCGAAGGTGAGCATTCCTGAAGCCTTGCGCGAGGCTTGTCCAGTGCGTTTGAGGCCAATTTTGATGACCTCCATTGCGACAGTCGCGGCAGCTATTCCACCGGCTCTGGCCATAGGGCCGGGCGCAGAGTCTCGGATTCCTTTGGCGGTGGTCATCATCGGAGGGGTGACGGTTTCGACGGTTTTGACCCTATTTGTTGTGCCATGTGTCTATAGCCTGATTTCGCGAAAGGGCGAATTGTCGGATACAATAGACTGATCGTTTTCTAATTGGCCACAATTTAAAGTTTACTAAATAACTGGGGGGCTCATGCGGATAGGTTTTCTCACGCAGGTTATTCTAACGGTCTTGTTTTCGGTGGCTGGTCAGTCATCTGCGGCCGAAAAAATTCTTGATATACCTTACTCGCATCAAACCCAGGCGTTCACCTGCGGACACGAGTCTTTGCGTATGGTTTTGGGTTATTGGGGCAAGCGTGAGTCCAGAGAGAAGATCCTCATGCAACTGGGTGCCAATGGCTCCACTCCGGATGCAGTGGAAAGAATTGTGAAGCGTCACTACCCGGAATTTAAATTTGAGACTGTGCCAGTAGATTTTACAGCCATCAAAGCACAAATTGATCTTGGTCGTCCGATCATGTTTGGCGCTGATGCTGGTAATCTTTCGTATCTTGACTATGATGCATCTTCCGGACATATGATCGTTCTTGTGGGTTATGACGATGTCAAACAAATTATATTCATACGTGATCCCAATTCCCAGTATGTGGAAGAGCTGACCTATGACCAACTTCACGCAGCATCCCTCGACGACAAACGCACAGGATTTGTGGTCTATAAGCCAAATGTGACGCCCGCCTCTGGGCCGGCCAATAATTTTGATAAAGCTTTTCCAGCCCACACTCCGAAGAAAAAAGAGGATGGTATTCCTCTGACTTGGATTTTGCCTGCGTTTCATTTGTCTTATGAGACAGAGCCTCGCATGAATCTTCCAGAAAGTATGAAGGCGAGTTCAAAGCAAACGTCTCGTCATTACACGCTTTCCTGGAATGGGTTTAGCTATGGACATCAGACGTTAGAGCAGACTCCTTGGTTAGGTGCAGGAAAAACATTCAGGTCGACATCATTTGGTGCGGCGTGGGTGATGGGGGCGGGGCTTCGCTTGGGACCTAATGAGCTTGTCTCGCCGGGTGTTTATAGCTTTGGTAGACAGCGGATTTTGGAGGTCCATAATTTCTCCTCGATTAAGCGTATCCCGTCGCTTAATCTTGCTAAAAATACTTTTGAGATTGCAGGTTATTATAAGCCTGACGATAACGATGGCCTTCGTTATGATGAGATCGGTGTTGAGGCGACTTCTTGGCGTGGAGCTAGACTTGCCATGAGGCGCGGTATTTCGCAGAGTATGGGGCACTTGTCAGCAGGCCTTTCTGCGGGTTCAGTCGACGTCAAATTTGACGGCAAAGATTCAGAGACCTATAGACTTCCGACTTTAAACTACGACTTAAATCTCGGGATCATTAAAGGCAGCGTACAAACGTCAGATTTGGCACGCACCGACTCAAAGTCAGAGAAACAACACGATGGTTTCAGTGTACGGGCCTATTCGCTGGGTGTTGATTATTACCTTGGTCACATCACAAGTAGTTTGCCGCTACTCAACGCATTGAATTACACAGGTATTTTTAGACCGCATGTGGAAGTCAATCATGAGATCGTTCGTCGGGAGAGCCAAACAGCAAGTCATACGGTGACGTCTAGAAAGTGGGAGGTTGAATTGCCCGTACCGTTACATTATTTAGATATGAGCTACGGCGGTGGAATTAGCCAAAGAATGATCGATAATGGTGAGCCTATTACAATGCGTAGCGCCTGGGTGAGATTTGCTTTCAATGCTTATTTGCCAAATGTGCAATTAACGACAGGCTACCGAGTGAACTATGAGCGTCTGGACAAAGTCGTCAGCCAGCAAATGTCGTTTGGGATGTTTGCGGGGATTTGATCTTTGAAATGCTAATCGCGAAATGGACCCAAACACACGGGTAAAATTAAATTTAAGCTAAGGTGAGTTTGTTAAATACATTTAAAACTGTCACAGGGGGGTCATAACGGATTTGATCCCGAGCGTGCGATGAGTGACGGCATAATATGTATATTGGATTCAAAATAAGGGACCTAACAGCCTACATTGTTTTTTTCACTGTCAGGATTCGGCTTTTTGGAGGGTTCCTGGTGGGCCTCGTCAATATTTTCACCCTTCAAATGAGATTCTATGAATTTACGTGACGCTGGACTGTTTAGATCAGTATAGACAGGGCGCCATTCACCAGTAAGAATATCAGACTGAGCTCCAGCCAAAAGATTACTAGGTTGTCCGCATGATGTGACGCCGATAACATTACGGTTAGTGTTGAGTAATGGTCCACCCGAGTCACCAAATGCTGCAAATGCTCGACCACCGAGTTTACCCGGAGCTAAGAAAAAATAACCAGTCGACTGAACTTCAGCGATAGATGATTGGCCCGATTTTTGCGTAAAAACTTTGCGAATATAGGCTTCTCTTTCAGCTGGGGGCATGCCTCTGTATTTCGCACGCACTTGCGTTGTAACGGCTTCTGTGTCCCCATAGCCGATCATAGTCACCGTATCGCCAGTTTTTCCTGGTGCACCAATCTTAAATATTTGACGAGCGGCTGGTGCAAATTTTACAAGTGCCAGATCGAACTGCGAATTAGACGCTTTAGCGACGTCGAGGCCATTTTTCAGTAACCCGACGAAGCCTTCGGGTAAGGTATATTGATCATGAACAATCATGTCAGTACTAGACTCATTTGTATCCTCCAATACCATGCGTGTTGCGCGACCGCCTAGTTCGTTGTTCAACACGCAGTGCGCTGCCGTTAGCATTGTTGTCGAGGAGACAAATACACCCGTACATCGATCCGCGAACTCGCCTTTGCTGTTAAATATGAGGATTTTCTTAACTCCGCTATCGGATGATTGTGATCCATTTACAATATTTAAACTCGCCTGAGTTTTCTTGCATTGTCGGCCTTGCCTTGGCGTGTTTTCGAAATTCTCATTTGTAGAGCATCCCGCTGAAGAGGTTAAAATTGACAGGAAAATAGCGATTGAGATTTTTTTACTGACATTTCTGTCGCGGATCGAAGGTTTCATCACGGTTATCTCCTAAGCGGGTTGGTCTGGGGTCTAATTTAAAGCGAGACTAGCGGTGTTCACGAAAAATAAATTTGCGAATTTTATGTTAAATAGGGTGTGTCGTGGTTTTGTTTTGTATCGAAATTTGTCTTGCTTCAATGAGTCGCGCCCCACGGCTGATCCCGATATCGATGACGTTGACGATTTGAGAACTTATATTTAAGCAGTAAGTGGTATTAGGGTTTCCAAGCTGCAACATCAATTTGTTGACGATACTAGAACCAAGATTGATGATTAGAACTCTTTTTTCGGATCCCTGGTACTGGTCGACGAACTCAATTGTATTTGAAATCGAGCCTCGTAAGTCCTGTACTTCGACGGCTTTCACGTTCTGCAAGATGGTCGGAAGTTTTTGTTGGCAAGATTTTAGTGTTTGCTCGTCGCTGTCACTTAAGTCTGGTGTCACGGGTTGCTCGATTGCAGGAGGGCTGACCTGGGTTGCGGGTGGGGTCACCTGTTTGCTGGGGGAGGCGTCTGCCGATCCCCTGAACGAGCTGTCAGGGGCGCAGGACCCGAGAACAAATGCCAAGGTGGCGATTGTGGCGCACGCTAGAAGCCTGGTGGCGTTGGCCCAAAGGTGTGGAGTTAGGGTCATATGGTCTCCTTCTCATTGTTTGAATCCATGGGGCTAAAATCTAGATCTGCCTATCGGAATCGGCGCATCCTCGGGGCTATCGAATTTTGAATTCGATCAAGGATTTAAGATTTCAAGGGATCTTTTAAAAGTTCAATGGACGCAGGTTAAGCTAAGTCCCTGAAATTAAAGGACTGCAAAAGGTTGCCAAAATTGGCAAACGTTAGGCAGGTCAAGCTATTGATTCTCTGCTGGGCCAGTACCGGTTTGGACTCTCGATCGGTACTCTGAAGGGGTCACGCCAAAATGCTTTTTAAAAGCCCGATTAAATGGAGCTAGGGACGAAAACCCACTCTGAAGCGCTATGGCAAAGACCTTTTCCACGGCCCCATCTGGGGATGAAAGAAGTTTTGCGGCTTGTTCAACTCGGTATTTGTTAATAAAATCATTGAAGTTTTCATATTCCAAGCGATTGTGGAGAACATTGCGTAACCGATGCTGGGGCACCCCAACTGCCGCCGCCAGAGTGTCGAGGGATAGGCGGGCCTCTAGGTATGGCTTTTGCTGGTCCATAAATTGAAGAATTTTTAACTCGTCTGCGGATTGACTAGGCGGTGGCCCGGCCTGTGGTGGCGGGACGGCAACACTCAGTTCATGGGGCTTTTGGGGTGGGTCCATTCCGAATAATGATCCGCTAAATGCAGCGCTGATCGACAGTAGATTGATTGCCAACATGGCGAACAATAGAACCACACCTTCCCCTAGCCGCAGTAGGTCACGGAAATTTGAGTCCCAGGGGAGTATGAGACTTAGTAGCGCAGCCAGAACAACATAAGATAATAGGGCATACGCTATCATCAAGCGTTGCCGCTTTCTTTTCTCATTTAAATCATCTTTGAAATTTATCCACCCGTTTCGGAAGGCAAAAAAACTGAGTGACGCATTTGCCAAAAACGCGACTGTCCGTGCCCCCTCAAGGGGAGGATCAGATAGGAGATAAACGGTTCCTGCTGCTAAAATTAAGACGGCTGCCAAAGCGTGAAACCTGCGGTGAAGCCGATCTCCAAAGACACTACTGACTAGCAAGGACAGCGAAGTTGGCAGCAGTAGATTTAGTAAATATAACGACGGCGCAAGCCACTTCGGAGCAAGGTATAAAAATAAATATCCGCCAAGGCATAGCGTCAAAAACGAAAAAGCATATTTTACTCTTAGTCGCTTAGACCTTGAATAAATCAATAAAAGTAGAAAAATGACCATCACGTAGGCGCCTGCGCGAAGGCTGAGGGTCAAAATTTGTAAGTTTGAGAGATCCATTTGGCAGGCACGTCGCAGCTAAGATTAAAAACATTGCGCCTTAACAAGGGCCGCATCTTCCAGGCTGGAAACGGCGACGCTGTTCCAACTCTTGGCGTCGCAAGCACCCTCGATCTGACAGGGGTATGAAGACCGTCCGTAAACACGACCGTTTTGCGGGTCAACAGTGATTTTCTCCAGAAAATGAAACGCGCCACCTGTGGTGCTGAAGTCTAAGGAGCCGGTGACCGAGGGATTGCCAGGATCTTTTACTGAAATTATTTGGACCGCCCGCTTGGCTCTCGCGCCCACGAGGATACATGTGCCAACTTTTGCGATTGAGCGGGGTTCGCCCTCGACCAAGACTTCATTTTTAATGATCTTGCTCACATGGTTTACAAAAATGACACGGTCGCCCATTGATTCTGATACCGCAATCATATCCGGTCCCAAAGTCACCAAGTCCCACAGACGATTGCGCGGCGAGTCAAATAGCTCATCACTTACGCCGGTTTTCATGTTTACCCGTTGAATATTCCGATAGGCGACCCGCATGTCATAAAGGTGATTAACAAGTATTTGCTCGCCGACAATGATACCGTTCAGAGAGCCCCGAACCCGGAAGGGTAGATATTCAGCGCGACCGTACCGATCAATAGAGACAATAGTCTGCGCCGGAATACGAGGATTATTTTGCCTCTCCTCGTCGCTTGGGTTCCCGCCCATGTCAGAGAAATAATCTTTGCCCTCGAAGGTGCCAAGCCAGTCGTTTGCCCAGGCTGTCATTGGTACGACTTGATCACGGGCCTGAAATGAGCCACCTGCAAAACTAATGACGGTATTATGGCGCGCGTGAGGCGATGCAGACGTGCCAATGGCCAGCACGGAGTCTGGGCCATAAGCATAGAGATGCTCAATGGCGTGAGACATGGGAATCGATTTGATCAGCTTTTGATTTTGATCAAAAACGTGAACCATATAAAAGCTATTGAGATCCTTGCGGCTCTGGCCAACAAAGAGATAGCCACCATGAAAAGTCATCGCGTCAAAAGGCTCTGTCCGGTCCAGCTCCATCAAGGTCGTTGTATCCGCCCTAGCGGTTGTACTGACTTGTGAAAATAATAAACCAAATGCCAGAGCCACATGGGCTAATAATTGATTCACCAGAAACCTCCCGAATACAAGTTAAGGCAGGACCATTTTAAATTAGGCCGCTTAACTGGGAGTCTAATGCCAAAACAGGGCGAATGAACAGCGTTTATTAAAGTCACTTAGATTCTGGATAGTCAATGTGCTGGTCGAGTGGACTCGACTCCTGCCTGATCTGGGAGATGCTCTGACATCATCTCGGTAATCTTGGACGATGGAACGACGTAGGTCAATTCAGTCCAGACATCCTCAGCGGAGTCGTCGTAAATCTGTTTAAGATAGCTTTGTTCGCGAACTTTTTTGTTTTTTGGGATTTTTCCGGTCGTGAGAATCCCAACAATGTCCCCGGTATTTCGATCAACAAGCGCTGAACCGGAGTCACCGTGAGAAACGTCGCAACCGGTGGCATAGGCCCATACCTTGAATGGACTAGGATTCACCTCGTCAGGATCGGCCATGAAGCGTATTGCGCCGTCGTCAGAAAACGTTTTG
>Ga0214921_10007509_pt1 | contig 14506 bp, 8 predicted proteins | sample LL1505_MetaG_FD_177992 | JGI IMG/M metagenome (GOLD analysis project Ga0214921, IMG submission 177992) | Freshwater microbial communities from Lake Lanier, Atlanta, Georgia, United States - LL-1505 | ecosystem: Environmental > Aquatic > Freshwater > Lake | place: USA: Georgia | collected 2015-05-28 | reverse complement strand
CAGGTGATATATTTCATAATAAATATGTAATTGGCAATTATGGTTTATTGCTTTATAGAACATTCATTCAAGAATTAACAAAAATAGGTAGAGTAATAGTATTTCCAGGAAATCATTGTTTTGTCCAAAGTGATACTGAAATGCCTAATTTATTATATTCATCTTCATTTGAAATTGATAATTTAACAGTTTTAAATGAAACAAAATCATTTATAATTGATAATATTGGGTTTTCATATGTTGCTATAAATACAACATTAGATGTTTATAGAAATAGTGGAAGAGTACATGAATTACCTGAATTTCCTAAAATTTTAGAAAATGTTACATATAAAATTGGATTATTTCATGGAACATTCGCAAAAGTTAAATTATATAATGGAGAAGAAATTAGAGAAGATAATAAACCTTATCCTCTTGAATGGATTAAAGATTTAAATTTAGATTATATGTTATTAGGTGATATTCATAAAAGACAACTATTTAATTATAAAAAAACTATATGTGGTTATTCAGGTAGTCTTATTCAACAAAATTATGGTGAAGATATATTGGATCATGGCTATTTATTATGGGATTTAAAAAATAAGAAAATTGAAGAAATTAATATTTATAATAATATTGGTTATATAAATATTAAACAAAATGAAAAAGAAGAAATATATATTCGTCAAAATGGTAAATATGAATGTTTATTGGAAGAAGTAATAAAAAAGAATATTGAACTATTTCCAAAAAAACTTGAAATTAAAACTTTTTCAAAAATTAATTTTCATAATTTAAATACTTTATTAAAAAGTTTCCATATTAACTTTATTATTATTTCTAAAATAGATGATAGTTCGTATATAACAGACTATAGAAAAGAATTAATAGATAATATAACATCCGATATTTATAATAGTAATGAAATTTCATCAATTGTAAATGATGATTATATATTAACTTATTTTAAAAAAATGCTTACACCTAAAAAATATAATTTATTATCAATGTTTATAACTGATAAAGATACATTATTATTAAATGAAACAATTAATAATGATTTAATAGATGAATGTAGAAAAAAAAATAAAGAAATTAAATTATTAATTAATTTATGTAATACTAATACTGAAATAAAAGAACAAAAAAAATCATTTATAATTAAATACATTGAATGGGAAGGCTTATTATGTTATGAAAATAGAAATTGGTTAAATTTACATGATTTAGATGCTAAAACATTTTTAATAAAAGCACGAAATGGAACAGGTAAATCAGCAATATATAATATCTTATTATTAGCAATTTGGGGTAATAATAAAACTAAAACTAAAAGTAAAAATAATATAAATTTATCAAGTAGTATTATTAATTCTAATAAAAAAAGAGCATCAACAATTGTAGATATTGAAATAAATAATATAATTTATAGAATAGTTCGTAAATTTAATAAAACTAAGAAACAAAACGATAATAATAAAATTGAAACTAGTTTAAATAATGATACAACAACAATTTATAAATTTATTAATGATGTTGATATGATAATTTATAAGGATGGTAATGGAAGTTCTAATGAAACAGTTATAGAATTATTTGGTAGTATGGATAATTTCTTACATTCATCTATGATTACACAAAATGTAGATAATGATATTTTAAAATTGGATCATTTAACAACTTTACAATTAATTGATAAATATAGTAATGTTGAATATATATTTAATTTACAAAGTTTATTTAATACTGCTAGTAATAAATATAAAGACTTTAAACGAACAATTGAAAATAAAAAACAGGTTTATGAAAAATTACTATCAACAAATAAAATTGAAGAATTAACAGAAGAAGAAATTAAAACAACTAATGATTTAATTTCTGACTTACAAAAACAAAAAGAAGAATTATTAACAAAATTTAATTCTATAATGATTGATATTAAAAATCCTAAAAATCTTATAATTCTTGATACTGATTATAATAAACTAATAAAAGAATTAAAATATAGAATTATTGATGATGATGAATATCAATCCATTTTAATTAAATATAATGAACTCAAATATTTATTAAAAGATATTGATATTAATGTATTGAAAGATAATTATAAAGAAGAATATGAAAATGAATTATCATTAGTCATAAATAAACCTTGTGAATTATCTATTTTAGATGATGAAGAAAATTTCCTTAAATCTTATTTAATTAATTATAATAAAAATGATGATAAAGATATAAATTTATTATCAACTGAAATAAAATTAAAGTTAAATGAAAAACAATTATTGGAAAAAGAACAACAATTATTAATATCTACTAAACCCGAAACTATAAATAAACCTAGTAAAGATGAAAATGAATGTATTATTGAAATTAATAAATATTATAAATCAATTGATGAATTAAATTATTATATTTCTACTCATACTAAAATTAATAATAATAATATTTATACGATTGATAATAAGATTACTTATGATGAATATAGATTAAATGAAAAAGAAATTATTAAATTGGAAGAAACAATAAATAAAAATAAAAAAGAATTATTTCAAATTGAAAATAATTTTAAATTATGTTTTAAGAAACAACAAGAACAAAATCAATTAAATATTAATATTCCATCAACACCTATTAGTTATAAAACTTCAACAACTGTTAAACGGTCATTAAATACAATTAATATTAAAGAGATTGAGGATAAAATTAAGAGAGATGATGAAATTTTAAATAAATATTATTTAATTCAAGATAATATATCTAAATTAGAATGTGAATTATTAACTTATAAACAAGAATTACTATTATTTACAACAAAAGATGAATATAAATATAATCCTACGTGTGAATATTGCTGTATGCGTCCATGGGTTAATCGTATAAATGAGTTAAATATTATTATTTCTAAATATGATAATGATATTAAATTATTAAATGATAATATTGATAATGATGAAAATGATTATTTATATTTATATGAATCTAATGAAAAGAATAAAGAATTAAAAGATAAATATTATTTATATAATCAGTGGTATGATTATTATAAAAATAAAGAATTAAAAGATAAAATAACAAAAGAATTAAATCAAATAATAGTTTCTAAAGATAAATTAATTTCATCAATTACTAAATTAGAGGATAAATTAAGAGATTTGAAGGATACTAATGATATATTTAATATAATATCATTTGAATTATATGAAAATCTAATTAATAATGAAAAATATAATAATTGGAATAAATGGAATATTAAATATAATCAAATTACAGATAATATTAATAATCTTTCAGGAATAATTAATCAAATTGAAAAAGATATTAATTATAATAAGAATATTAAACCTCGTATAATTAAATATAATAAATTGAAAGAATTATATAATGAATGGGAACATATTAATAATATTAAATTAATTGTTAATTCATATCATTATTGTGAATATAAAAAATTAATAGATACTTATGATAAATTTAAAGAATATAATAAATTGGAGAATTCTAAATTATTAATAAAAGATAAATTAATATTTAATGACCAAATAAAAGACATTGAAAAACAATTAAAATTGCTTAATGATAATTATATTAAAAAATCTACAATGACAGGTTATAATAACGATAATAAACAGGCTTATATTAAATTATGTGAAATGTATGAAAATATAGATGAAATAACAGATACATTAGAAGATATTATAACTAATTTTCAAGCTTTTAAAATTGATTTATATGATAAATATATTTTAAATAATTTAACTAAAAGAGCTAATTGTATTATTAAAAGTTTATGTCATAAAGATACAAAACCATTTAAATTAGATTATTATATTAATGTAGTTAATGATAAAATTCATATAAATTGGTTGATTAATGATGATATAAATAATGACGAAAATAAAATAATATCAATTACTCAGGCATCAGGCTTTCAACATTTCACAATATCATTAGCCTTAAGAATGAGTTTATTTAATAATAAAAACGAAATATTATGTAATCAAATATTTATAGATGAAGGATTTGTAAATTTTGATAAATATAATCTTTCAATGGTTCCGCAATTCTTAAAAAGTTTATTATTATATTTTAATAATGTTGTTATTGTTTCTCATATTGATATGATACAAGATAATATAGATGAAATAGCAGAAATCAAATATAATAAATCAACTGGTGTTTCTGAAATGACTTATAATAGTCAAAAGAAAACAATAACAAAAAAGACAAGAAAATAAATAATAATATATTAATTATTCTGTATCATCTTTTTCTTTTATTTTTTCAATAATATTATCAATAATATTATATTTTGTTTTAATATCATCTAAAATAAGGGCATATGCTAATTTTGCGTTAAATTTTAAATCGTATTTATTAGTTCTAAACATACGTTCATAATTATCGTCATTAATATGATTTTCTATTAATTCTAATAAATCATTAAAATTATAATTTTTTTTATAAAATACAATTATGTCAAATATAGACATTTTATAGGATTTAATAATATTATTAATATTACTATAAGATGTATTTAACAAATCATTATAAATAATCTCATCATATAAATCGTCATTTAAATTATTGTCAATAAATGTTTTAATATAATCATCATCATTTTTATTACCATTATATCTTTCTTTTAATACATATACAATATCTGATATATATTTTTCTGTATCACAAGTCATTTTTTATAATAATGTTTTATTTTAATTTTAATCATTTTTTATGTTAAAAAATTGATTTAATTATTTTAATTATTAATATAATAATGCCAATGACAAATGCTGAACGACAAAAAAAATATAGAGAAAAACAATTATTAAATAATCGTGATGATTATTTAAATACACAAAGTCAATATAAAAAAAAACAATATAGAAAAAAATATAAAGATGAAAATTTAGATGAAAATAAAGATAATAATTTAAATGAAATTAAAGATAAATTTATTATATTAAAACCTGTTAAAAAAAGACCAGCGCCTCTTAATAAAAAGATTATTAAAGATGAAACAAAAAAAACTTATATTAATAGTTTATCAAAAATTTATAATTCTTATTATCATAAAGAATTAACTGAAGAATTTAAAGAAGAATTAAATAAATTATTATCTATCCAAAAATATAATATTAAACTTATTAAAGATGAATTTAATATAATTGATAAAGATATTTATAATATTATTAAAAATACTTCTAATAAAGCAGATATTCGCAATCTTAATTCTATTATTTCTAAAATTAGAGGTTTTACTAATCTTATAAAAAAAATAACTCCTTATACAAACTATAATCAAGAACAATATATAGATAGAAGAGCTAATAAAATATTTACTAAAACAATTAAAAGAAAATATGATACTTTATCTTTTAATAAAGATGATATTATTAAAAATTTAAATAATGATGATTTAGATTTAACATCAAAAGAAAAATTATTATATGGTCTATTTACTCTATTTCATACTCGTCGTCCAGTTGATTACAATAGAATGTTAATAGCGAATGAAAAACCTAAATATGAAAACAGAAAAAAAATAAAAGATAGAAATAATTATTATTATGATGGTGTATTTTATTTCTATGTTACGAAAAATAAACAAATCCAAAAATATAATGTTCCTCCTGAATTACGACTTTTAATAGAAAATGAAATCAAATTAAGAAATGATATTGATGAAGAAAATAAGAAATATTTATTATTAAATATTAATAATAAACCTTATATTTATTCTTCTAAATTATCTTGTGATATTATGTTAGTCTTTAAAAAGATTTATAACCTTTCTATATCTGCTGTTGAAATTAGAAGATTTTATTGTACTTATCTTAAATATGAAGTTATTAATCAACATATGACCGAAGATCAACATAGAGAAATAGCCGAAATGATGAACCATTCTTATGAAGAGAATTTGAAATATTCTTATGATATTATTTAATTTATTTTCTTCATGACACTAAATATTGTATTTTTTTATTAATTTATTCATATACTAATAACTTGTTATTTTATAACTATTTGGATTAAATCTTATAAAAATAATTGGACGAAACCCTACATCTTCTGAAAGTTCCATTAAACGCTTATTTCACAAGAACAATCGTATTTATTATGTTAATTTTCAACAATAATAATTATATCCATATACTTTATAAAAAAACAAATTGAATATTAAATCATTTTAATAATAATAAACTATAAAGAGATAAATGAAGATTTATTATAATAAATTGTGAGCATTTTATATATATAAATTTATTGACAATAATATATCAATATAAAGTAATAAATAATGGAAGAATATAAAGAAATTATAGAATGGTATAAATCAAAACTTATTTTTAAATTATCTCAAATTGGTTATGCTCTTAATTGTAATCTTTTATTTACTGATAGATTAGAAAAATTAGATATGAATAAATCTTTTAAATTAATAAATTTTTTACAAGATGGTGATAAAGTTTTTATTGATTTATGTGCAATAAAATATATTTCAATATTAAATAAAATTGTTAATACTATAAAATTATTAAATATCAAATTAATATTTTATTTAATGTATGAACCTTTTGTTCCACATGGTATTATTAATATTTTTCTACCATTATCATATCATATTTATTCTAATAATAATAATTATTCTCATCCATTAGTTCATTGTATGCCTATAGGTATTAGAGATTGTGGAACAGTTATTAAAGCAATACATGATAATTTTTACCATAATTATTTATTTAATGAAGGTCTAAAAACTGTTTCTAAAAAACATCTTTGTCTAATTGGTGGTATTGCTATTGATAATCATCCTGATAGATTAATATCTTATAATTTTCTTAAAAATAAATCTTTTGTTTATGATATTTCAAAAATTAATTTTGATTATAATATGACTTCCCATTATGGTAAAATTCCAATATATAAATATTATGAATATATAAATCAATCAAATTATGTTATAGCACCATATGGATGTGGTGTTGATACTCATCGTTTTTTTGAAATTATTTATCTTAGATCAATTCCTATAGTTAAAAAAACAAATAGTGCTTTTGATAAACTTTATAATATATTTCCTTGTTTAGTTATTAATGAATGGGATGATATAACAGAAAAATTACTTAATTTATATCTACCAATTTTAAAATTTAAAATTAATGATTTTTTTCAAAAATATCCTAATTGTTATTTTAATAATAATGTATTAAATGATTTATTATTAACTACTTAAATTTATAAAAATAGATTTAATCCAATTCCATATTTTTTTCTTTTTTTCTAAATTAGTAATTGAATGTAATGTACCAATAACTAATGAAAAAGTAATAGTTTTTAAGTCATTAATATCAATACCTATACTTATTATATAATTTTCATAGAAATCCAATAATATTTTTTTATATTCAATATTAATATTATCATCATATAATATTTCATCAAAACCTAATAATGATTGATATATTTTACCATAATCATATAAATCATGACCAGAAATGGAAAATTTATCATATATTTTACCTTTCATATCAATTAATTTAATTTGATTAGAATATGTGATAATAATATTAGAGAACCATAAATCACCATGAATTATATTAACAATATTAAAAGAATTATTATGAGAATTATAATATTCTTCTAATTTATTTAAACATAGATTTTGAATATATATAGCATCTTCAAATGGATAATCATCTGTTATAAGAAATCTTTCTTTTAATTTAAGAGTATAATTATTAATAATATCTTTATTAGTAATATCAATATGAATATTAGGATAAGTATGAAGTAATTTAACAATATCTAATAATTTTAATAATAGATTTGTTGTAATTAATTCATATTTATATAAATAATATAATGGAATACCATTAATATTTTCCATATATATATAAGAAATTTGATAATCAATAAAAGATTTATGAAATATAGGAAAAAGATTAATAATATCAGTATTATCAATTTGATTTATTTTTTCATAAAAAAATATTTCGCCTTGTAAGAATTTAGTTAATCCAGTTTTTTTAATAATACCATTTTCTATTTCAATTGAATTATAAATATTATTATCAATTTTATTAATAGGTGTTTTAATATTTTTATAATCTAATATACCTAATAAATTCATATCATTAATATAAGGATTAATAGAACGATCATCAATATATATATCAGCAATAGGTTTACCAAATATAATTTCATCATATGGTATATTAAAGTCTTTTAATGTTTTAAAAGTAATTTCACCAATATCTGCTAAAACAGCACCTTGATTATAATGATGTGTTTTCATTCTTCTGGCAGTATAAATAATAATAGTATGTCCTTCATTTTTCATTTTTCTAATAAGATTAATAATATTAGGAATTGGTTTAACAGTAGAATAATCACCATGAATAGTAGGATATGTGACAATTGTATTATCTAAATCAAAACAAATACGCATTTTAGGTAAATTAATATTATTATTAATTAAATCATTATAAGTACCAATATGATAAGAATTATCAAATTTAACAGATTGAATAAAATATTTATCATTAATCATAATTTCATATATCATTGATAAATAATATTCACTCAAATAACAATCATTAGTTAAAACTTTATAAGCATATTTTTTAAATTCATCAATGTCTTTAAATCCATAAACACCACAACATATAAAATCGCTAATTTTAATTTTTTCTTTAATTTCTATAATTTCATTATTATCATTAAATTTAATAAAACTATAATTATCATTATTAGTATTATCAATAACAAATCCAATAAAAGGCGAATTATAATTATTAAAAAAATTATGTGGAAAAGAATATAAATTATCATTATCAAGAAAGACAATTGAACCTTTCAAATCTAAATCTTTAATTCCGATATAAGCACTTTCTAAAGCGCCTCTAGTAGAATAAGGGAGATTATAAAAATGACATTTAATATGAGGAAAAAGATTAATAATAATTTCATTAAAATTATATTTAATTAAATGTGGTGCGACAATAAAATGAAGTTCATTAATTTCTTTAGGTAAATTAGCTAAAGTATAATATATTAATGGTTTACCATTAATCATATTTAAAGGTTTTGGAAATGAATAATCATTCATTCGTTTTCCATTTCCACCACATAAAATAAAAATATTCATTAATTAACCAATATTCTTTAATTCCATATATATGATAAACTAATTTATTTTATTTAGCCAATAATCTAATAAATCTTTTAATGTTTCATCTATTTTATATTTTGGTTTCCAATCAACTAAATCTTTACATAATTGATTATCACCATCTTGATAATAAATATCAATAGGTCTCCATAATTTTTCATCAATTTCCATTTTAATATCATTTATTTTAGATAATTCTATTAATTTTTCTGTATAATATCTCATTTTAAGTGGTTCTCCACCACAAACATTAATAATATGTCCATTGGTTTTATCATTTTTCATAATAAGAAAAAAAGCATTTGCTATATCTCTAACATCAGTTACAGCTCTTACTGTATCTAAATTACCAATTTTTAATATTTTATCTTGTTTATTTTTAATTATTTTAGCAATTTGGTAAGCATCAGAACTAATTGAAAAATTATATCCACGTCTAGGACCAGTAAAACAAAAAGGTCTTACAATAACAATATTCATTTGTTTATTATTAATTCTTTCTTGTAAATATAAATCAATAGCTGCTTTACTTGCTCCATATGGATTAGCAGGTAATAATTTATCAGTTTCTTTTAATTTATGTCCTTCAAAACCAGTATTACCATAAACTTCAACAGTAGAACAAAAAATAAATTTAAGTGATGGTTGTAAATCTTTAATACATGTAATGATATTAATACTACCCATAACATTCCATTCCCATGTTCCAATAGTATCTGTAAAACTAGTAGGTGGATGTGTTTGAGCCGCTAAATGAAATACACCATCAAAAATATTATCTTCAAAAATTTTACGTAAAATTCTATAATTACATAAATCAGCATAAACAAATTTTATTTTTGAAAATATATCATCAGATAATATATCTCTAATATCATTTTCTCTACCCATATTAATTCTAACTAATCCATATACTTCATCATTATTTTCAATTAATATTTTTGCTAAATGTGGACCTAAAAATCCAGTAATACCAGTAATTAAATATCTCATAATTATTATTAAATAAAGTTAATATAATGTTTAAATCAAATATATGAAGTTATATCCGATTTTAATAATATAATTTTATTATTTTTTAGAATATCATTAATTTTTTTATAATATTTATCATTACATGAAACATGATACCAAATACCTTTAAATGATTGTTCAAATAAATCATTTAAATAATAAAAACATGCACCAATATCAAATGAAATTACGATATCAGAATTCATAGCACAATATAATGTATTAGCAATATTTTCACAAGTAGGTGATTTAATATATCCAAAATCATCCATAGAAATAATATTATAATTATTATATATAGGTTTTACAGCACAACATATAATATAATTATTATATTTTTCTGATAAATATTTTATATTATATTCATGATCTGTATTAATAATTTGTTCTGAATTAGGATTATAATTATAATAAAAAATAATATTTTTATTATTTCTATATAATAAAAAATTATCAATATTTGTATAAGGTATATTAGGTAGTAAATTGATATTATTGATTAATGTAATATTAAATCCATATTTATTATTAATATCATTAATAATATTATTATAATAATTATTTAGATTAATAATATTACATTCTAAATCTGTACAATTATAATTAGAAGTACAATCACCAATCCATAATTTAATATATATATTATTATTGTGAATAGTATAATTAATATTATCAAATTTATTTTTAAAAAAATTTATATATTCAATATATAAATTATTAGTAATATTTATAGAATTTATAGGATCATAACTACCATTAAAATCATTATTATTATATATATTATCATTATTTGGTATAATTAAATTTAAATTATTAATATCACTAAATAAAAAAGAATTATAATGTATAATATAAGATATATTATAATTAATATTATTTTCACAAAATTGTTTAATAAAACTTTTTGAAAATAATAAATCACCATTATGACCACTATTATAGAATATAATATTCATTTAAAGTATTAAATATTAATATATTTTAAATGAATATTATAGAATTAAATTTAACAGAAAAGGAAATAATAATTAATAATAATATTAAACATAATAATATAATAAATAATAGAATTGATTATAAAAATAAAATATGTATTAAACCATGGGGATATGAATATTTAGCATATGAATCAGAAAATATAGGTATATGGATATTAAATATAACTAAAAATAATAAAACATCATTACATAGTCATTTTAATAAAGATACAACATTAATATTAATATCAGGATGTATAAAATTAAATTTAATAGATGATAATTATAAATTATTATCAATATTAGATATAATAAATATACCAAAAAATAAATTTCATGGAATAGAATCAATAACAGATAATTCAATTATATTAGAATTAGAAATATATAATAAAAATGTAAATTTTAGTGATAAAAACGATTTATTTAGAATAAATGATATATATAATAGAGAGACAACTGGATATGAGAACTCAATAAAAATATCAGAAGATTTAAAAAAATATAATTATAAATATTTTGAAAATGATTATAATGATAATATATTTAAATTATATTCAAATATAAATAATATAATATATACAACAGATAGTATTTATATATTATTAAAAGGAAAAATAAATTATAATTGTATATATATAAATGAAGGAAGTATAATAGATATAAAAATAATAAATCATATAAAAAATCAAATTAATAATGAAAAGATAGAAATATTGGAAATAAGAATACCATATTATAAAGAAGATAAAAAGATAATATATAATTTAAATCATTTAGAATTATTAATTAATGATATTAAAGATAAAAAAAATATATTAACATCAGGATGTTTTGATATAATTCATATAGGACATTTAGAATTTTTAAAACAATCAAAAAATTTAGGAGAAAATTTATTAGTATGTTTAAGTAATGATGAACAAATAAAAAAATTAAAAGGAAAAAATAGACCAATAAATAATTATATAGATAGAATAAAATTATTTAAGACGATATCTTATGTTGATTATATAATATTATATGATGAAGAGAATATAGAAAAAGAAATAACTTTAAATAAAATAATGGAAATAATAAAACCATTATATTGGGTAAAAGGATCGGATTATAAAATAGAAGATATAATAAAAAAACATCCAATAGTAAATATAAAATTATTAGAAAATGTAGAAAATATAAGTACAACTCATATAATAAATAATATAATAAAAAAAGAATGAAAATATTAGTATGTGGTGGAAGTGGAATATTAGGAAAAGAAATATGTAATAAATTTGATTTAATAAAAATAGATTATATAGCAACATATAATAAAAATAAAATAAATAAATCAAATTATTATAATTTTGAAGAAATAGATAATTTAATAATAAATGAAAAACCAACAATAATAATTAATTGTATTGTAAATAGAATAGTAGATGATTGTGAAAATAATTGGAATGAAATAAAAAAAATAAATATAGAAATAGCAGATAAATTATCAAAATATAATATAAAAATAATACATATATCAAGTGATTATATATTTGATGGAAATAATTCACCATATTATGATAATTCTATAGTAAATCCAATTCAAAATTATGGAATATCAAAATTATTATCAGAATTGAGAGTAATAAATAATAGTAAAAATTATTTAATAATAAGAGTTCCTGTTTTATTTACAGATAAATATAATAATTTAAATGAAAATTCAGTAACACAAATAGGGAAAAAACTAATGGATTTAACAATTAAAAACATTAAAGAAGATGATATATGTATAAGAAGACCAGTCTATATATCATATTTAGTAGATTTTATTTATGATAGTATAATATTAAATTATAATGGTATATATCATTTTTATAATCCGATAGATAAAACAACAAAATATAAGATGGGATTAGAGATAAAAAATATTATAAATAAAAGAAATATAAATATAGAAGCTAATTATGAATTAGGAAATAGACCATATGATACAGAATTAAGAGATAAAAAATATAATATAAGTAAATATTATAATAATCATAATTTATTAAATTTATTAAATAAATGTTTTAGAAGATATTATCATCCAACGGATTTAAAAGATTGTTTTTTATTGATAGATTTAGATGGAACATTAATAAATTCAGAAGAACAACATTATGAAAGTTATAAAAATGTAATAGGAATATCAAGAGAAGAATTTGATAATAAAAATCAAAATAATAGTTTTGATTATGAAAGTGAAATAAAAACCAAAAAAGATATATTATTTAAAACAAAAATAAAAGAAATAGAATTAATAGAAGGTGTATTTGAGTTTTTAAGTTATATTTTAGATAATAATATAAATTATTGTATAGTTACAAATACAAATAATTCAAATATTAAACTATATAAAGAACATATTCCAATTTTAAATAAATTAACAAAATGGATAACAAAAGAAGATTATATAAATAAAAAACCAGATCCAGAATGTTATAATTTAGCAATTTCTCATTATTATAATAATGAGAAATTTATAATAGGAATAGAGAATACAATAGCAGGATATAAAGCATTAAAAAATATAACAGATATTATATATATACAAATAAATAATAATAAAAAAATATTTAATAATTGTGATGTATTTTTAATAAATAATCTTAATTTAATTAAACAATAATAATAGTAGCAAAATAAATAGCAATATAAAAACTATAAAGTAATTTAAAAGGTTGATTAATAAAAATATGTGCGTTACTTAACCATATTGAAATAAATAAATATTTAATAAAAGTGATATCACAATTACTATAATAATCAATATTATTATGTTTATTAAAATCAGGAATATTTATAAAATTAATATTTAAATTATTATTTTTAATATCAATTTGATTAATTTCCATATTATCAAATTCATAATATCCACTTAAAGAAAAATATATTTTAGCAATATCATATTCTTTAATTCCATATATATAAGATGAACCAAATATAGCTTTAGGATCAATTAAATAAAAATCATCATTAATAAAAATAATATTATTATATTGTAAATCACCATGAATAGGTTGTAATATATAATTATCTAATTTATCAATATATATATTAAAAAAATTATATAATGAATCAATGATATTATTAAAATTATTTAATTTAATATTATTAACAAATTTAATATTATTATAATTATTAATTACAGATTTAATTTGTTGATATCTTTTTTTTATTTTAATAATAGTTTCTTCTAATAATAATTGTTTATAATAATTTTTATTAATAATGATATTATCAAAAGAATGTAATATCATTATTTTATTTAATATAATATTGAAATAATTAATATTTAATTTATTATCATTTATATATTCCATAATTATAG
>Ga0214921_10007508_pt1 | contig 14506 bp, 15 predicted proteins | sample LL1505_MetaG_FD_177992 | JGI IMG/M metagenome (GOLD analysis project Ga0214921, IMG submission 177992) | Freshwater microbial communities from Lake Lanier, Atlanta, Georgia, United States - LL-1505 | ecosystem: Environmental > Aquatic > Freshwater > Lake | place: USA: Georgia | collected... | reverse complement strand
GTTCATGGTCAATGGCATCGCGTCAGCCATTCCGGCCACCTTGATTGTGTTTTTCGTACAAGACCGCCTGCAGCTGGGCGCTGAGATGCAGGCGCAGTTTTTGGGCACTTACTTTGTCGCGGCGGCTGTTTCTATGCCGCTGTGGCTGCGTTTGATTGCGCGTTTTGGGCTGGGCTCTTGCTGGGCTGCAGGCATGGCCTTGGCCATTGCGGTATTTATCTGGTCGTTGGCGCTGGGCGCAGGTGACGTGTGGGGCTACACCGTCATTTGTGCGCTCTCAGGACTGGCGTTGGGCGCAGACTTGATCGCGCCTGGCGCGTTGCTCAACGGCGTGCTGCAAACTGAAGATCAGCAACACCCCCACGCGGGTGCTTACTTTGGCTGGTGGCAAGTAGCTACCAAGCTGAACTTGGCACTCGCCGCTGGTGTCGCCCTGCCTTTGCTAGAGTGGCTGGGCTACACCCCTGGCGCACAAGACGCCCCCGCCTTGGCAGCGCTCAGTTGGTCGTATGCCTTGCTCCCCTGTGCTTTGAAATGTCTGGCGCTGCTGTTATTGCTCAAAGCGTCTCGTGTATCGCTAAATAAGGAGTCTGTATGAAACGCCGCTTATGGTTATCCGCTGCCGCCGCCACCGCCTTGGGTGCGAGCGGCTGTGCTGGCCCGTCCATCAACGACTATGCCCAAGAAAAGCCCATACTGGACTTGAAAACCTATTTCAATGGCGTGATCGACGCCTGGGGTGTGTTCACCGATCGCTCGGGACGTGTGGTCAAACGCTTCACCGTGGTGATGAACTGCAGTTGGAACGGCGAGCAAGGTGTGCTGGATGAAGACTTTGTCTACTCTGACGGCAGCACCCAAAAACGTATTTGGAAACTGCAACACCTCGGCAACGGCAACTACAGCGGTACAGCCGATGATGTGGTGGGGCTTGCCAATGGCGCTACCCGAGGCAACACCTTTCGCTGGGGCTACACCTTGGCTTTGCCGGTAGATGGTCGTGTCTGGGAGGTGCAATTCGATGACTGGATGTACCTGATGAGCGATCGCGTGATGCTCAACAAAGCCAGCATGTCCAAGTTTGGTGTGTTTTTGGGCGAGGTGACTTTGTCGTTCACCAAGCGGGCTTGAGCATGGCGTGGCTCACCCCTTTCAACACACCGCTGAACGACTGGCGTGGTCGCAGCGTGTGGTTGGTGGGCGCGTCCAGCGGCATTGGTTTGGCTTGCGCCAAAGCCTTACACGCCCAAGGTGCCAAGGTGTGCGTGTCGGCACGCCAAGCGGATTTGCTGCAACAGTTTGCAGACCAACACCCCTCCAGCTTGGCCCTGCCCTTGGACGTCACCGACAAACTGGCCATGCAAGCCGCTGCACAACACGTCAGCGCGGCACACGGTTTGGATGTGGTGGTGTATTGCGCTGGTGTTTACCAACCCCAACGCGCCACCCAATACCACCTGGCCAGCATGGAACAGCACATGGCGGTGAACTACCACGGCGCTTTGTATTTGCTTGACGCTGTCTTACCCGTGTTGTTGACCCAAGGCAGGGGCCACCTGAGCTTGGTGTCTAGCGTCGCCGGTTACCGCGGCTTGCCGCAAAGCTTGGCCTATGGTCCTAGCAAAGCCGCGCTCACCCATTTGGCCGAGGCCTTGTATTTGGATTTGCAAGACAGCGGCATTGGTGTGAGCGTGATCAACCCGGGCTTTGTGGAAACGCCACTCACCGCGCAAAACCAGTTCACCATGCCAGCGCTCATCACCTCTGAACAAGCGGCCCAACACATCTTGCAGGGCTGGCGTGATGGCCTGTTTGAAATTCACTTTCCCAAGCGCTTCACACGCTGGTTGCAGTTGCTGCGCATCCTCCCCTACCGCTGGTATTTTTCTTTGGTGCGCCGCGCCACAGGTCTGTGAATATGAACGCTGCTTCTTTGAACGACACGGTTGACGCTTTGGTGGTGGCTTTTGAGAGCCTCAGTCCCGACACAGTGAAAACCTTAGGCCACTGGTATGCGGCCGATGCGCGATTTAAAGACCCGTTCAAAGAGGTACAAGGGGTGGCGGCGATTGAAGCCATTTTTGAGCACATGTTTGACAGCTTGCACGAGCCGCGCTTTGTGGTGAGCGAGCGGATGGTGCAAGGCTCGCAATGCTTTTTGGTGTGGGACTTTGTGTTTCGCTTCAAAACCATGGACAGCCAAACCGTGCAGTGCATACGCGGCGGCTCACACCTGCAGTTTGCGCCACACACCGATGGCAGTTGGCGCATCACCCTGCACCGCGATTACTGGGATGCCGCCGAAGAGCTGTACGAAAAATTCCCGTTGGTGGGTGGCTTGATGCGCTGGTTGAAGAAGCGGGTGAACGCTTAGATTGCTTCGCTTCGCTCACAATGACAGCGAGGCCCTGGTCAGGGCTGGGTATCGATGAAGCTTTGGCGCTGCATGAGTTTTTCTTGCAAAGCGTTCAAGTTGGGGTAGTCGTCGCGCCAACCGATGTGGGGGAAGCGAAAGTCCAAATAGCCCAAGGCGCAGCCCACCGCCAAATCGGCCAAATTCAAATGGATGCCACAGCAAAACGGCTTGTCGCCAAGGCCGTGGCTCATGGCGGCCAAGCTGTCGTGGACTTTGCCCAGATGTCGGTCTATCCACACCTGGCTGCGCTCGACCTCTGTGCGGCCCGCCCAATGCGCCTCTAGGCGGGCGGTGATGGCGGCGTCCAGCAAACCATCGGCCAGCGCTTCCCAGGTTTTCACCTCGGTGCGCTCACGCCCGCTGGGCGGTATGAGCTTGCCCACAGGCGACAAAGTGTCCAGGTATTCCACGATCACGCGTGAGTCAAACAAGGCCTCACCCCCCTCCATGACCAAACAAGGTACTTTGCCCAAGGGATTGGAGGCGGTGATGGTGGTGTCTGCTGCCCAAACGTCTTCCAGCACAAACTGGTATTCGAGTTTCTTCTCGGCCATGACAACGCGCACTTTGCGCACATAGGGGCTGGGGACAGAGCCAATCAGTTTCATACTTACGCTAATTTTGTTTCGCTGCAAGTCATTCTATAGAGACAACAAGAGCCTGCCTCACGCCAAGCTGACAAGCCCCGCCTAGAATCGGTAATATGAATACTTTTGCTATGACCGCCTTGTCGCCCTTGGATGGGCGTTACGCCAACAAACTCCAAGCTTTGCAACTGCTCATGAGCGAACACGGCTTTATGCAACGCCGCGTTCAGGTGGAGGTGGCTTGGTTCATCGCCTTGAGCGACGCTGGCATGCCCGAATTCGCGCCTTTGAGCCACGCCGCACGTGGACATTTGCTGCAATTGGTGCAAAGCTTTTCTCCCCAGGACAGCCTGGCCATCAAAGCGATTGAGCGAACCACCAACCACGATGTGAAGGCGGTGGAATACTGGCTCAAAGACCAATGCCAACTGCCCAGCCTGTCTGCAGCACTGCGCGAAGAGTTGACGCTGGCCAATGAATTCATCCATTTCGCTTGCACCAGTGAAGACATCAACAACACCAGCCATGCTTTGCAGTTGCAAGCCGCCAGAGAACAGGTGCTGTTACCTGCGGTGGATGCCTTGATCGACAAACTGCGCGAGATGGCGCACCGCTATGCGAATGAAGCCATGCTGAGTCGCACCCATGGACAAACCGCCAGCCCCACCACCGTGGGCAAAGAAATCGCCAATGTGCTGATGCGTTTGCAAAACGCTCGCCAACGCATAGACAGCGTGCCGCTGTTGGCCAAGATGAACGGCGCGGTGGGCAACTACAACGCCCATGTGGCCGCCAGTGCAGACATCGATTGGCCAGCGTTTGCGCGTGGCGTCATCGAGTCGCCGCAAAGCGCAGGGGGCTTGGGCTTGGTGCAACAACGCTTCAGCATCCAAATCGAACCGCATGACTACATGGCCGAGTTGTTTGATGCCATGGCTCGCACCAACACCATCTTGATCGATCTCTCACGCGACTTGTGGGGCTATATCTCTTTGGGCTATTTCAAACAGCGCTTGAAAGAAGGCGAAATTGGCTCGTCCACCATGCCGCACAAAGTCAACCCCATTGATTTTGAAAACGCTGAAGGCAATTTAGGCTTGGCCAACGCCTTGCTGCGCCACTTGAGCGAAAAACTGCCCATCAGCCGCTGGCAGCGCGACTTGTCCGACAGCACCGTGCTGCGCAACATGGGCGTGGCTTTGGGCCACTGTGATTTAGCCTACCAGTCGCTGCTGCAAGGCTTAAATAAGCTTGAACTCAACCCGCAAGCCTTGGCTGCCGATTTGGACAACGCATGGGAAGTGTTGGCAGAACCGATACAAACCGTGATGCGCCGCTATGGTGTGGCCGGTGCTTATGAGCAGCTTAAAGACCTGACACGCGGCCAGCGCGTCACCCGCGAAGCCTTGCATGGGCTGATACACGGTTTGGCCATTCCCGAGAGCGAAAAACAGCGGCTGCTGGCTTTGACGCCGGCCAACTACGTGGGCCTGGCGTCTTCCTTGGCGCGTTCCGCATAGCGGTTAAATCGCCACGAGTCACCATGCAAGGTGATGCGTCGCCACACCGAGCGCTTGTCCCCGGGACTCAGTTCAGGCCAGCGCTGCACCTCCTCGAAGGTGCGACCACAGCCTTTGCAAAGCGGGTCTCCTTGGCTGGTGGAACAAATCGCAATACAAGGTGTATCCATGGTGGTGTCGTACCACGCCTTCCATGCGGCATAAGCCTTGGCGGGAAAGCCTTTTTCTGCCGCCTCGTCTTGGTGGTGGTAAATCATCAAGGCATAAACCTCGGCCAAAGCACGCAACTCTGGCGCCAAGGTCACGCCATCGGGTGAGGGCGTCAAAGTCCGCCAATGGTTGATAGCCGACTCGATATCGGTGATGTGGATTGCGCTCATGCTCAATGGGGCTGCAACAACTCAAGCCGCTTGCGCTCAAGTGCGCGCAAACGTGAATCCACAATAGACGCTTCCATGTGACCGGCACGGTCGAGCTTGCCTTCTTTGGCGAGTTGTTTGGCCAAGTCTTGTGCCGCACGTAGCCGGTCTATCGCACCCACCTCGTCCCAACGCACCACATGAAACTCGGCGTCTGCGCGCAATCCACGCAAGCGGTCCCCGCTTTGCATGAGCGCTTGGGAAGACAAGTCCCAGGCCAAGGCGTCGCGAGGGTTTTGTGCCAGCCACAGCTGCATGGTGTCACTGGCCTGGGTCGCCAACATGGCTTGCTTGGCCTCGATACGGCATTGGGTTTGCAGCATGACACGCGAACGGTCGACCACTTTGGCACCCAAGCTTTGCAAGCATTGCAAAGGGTTGTTCAACCGCCGCTCGGTGTCCGCCGCCAACCATTGGGCTGCGCGCAAACCAGCGGGGTCCTCACGCACCAGTTGCAGCAAGGTGTTCATGGCTTCGCGTGCCTGCGCTGCGCGGCGTTGCTGGGTATAGGCCATGACACCGGCATACAGCATGGCAGCACGCTTGGCCACCGGTAATTGCGAAGAATCATTTTTTTCCAAGGTGTCGCTGAGCACTTGCATATCGTCCGTCTTCGGACTCATCAATGCACGGGCCCTTGCGGTCATCATGGCGTGTTCAATGCTGGTCTCTGCAGGAGCAAACGTTTTGCCCATGACCAGCCGTGACTGCATGTCACCTATTCGTTCTGTGGTCAGCGGGTGGCTGCGCAAATAGGGGTAATTGCCGTTGTCGTTCAGGCGTGCCGCTTGCTGCAATTTTTGAAACATGCCCACAAAGCCTTGCGAATCAAAACCGGCTTGGGCATGCACATTGAAGCCCAGACGATCGGCCTCGCGCTCCATATCGCGCGAAAAATTCAGCTGTCCTTGCGCCGAACCGGCGGTGCCGCCCATCATTACCGCACCGGCAGCGTCAGGGCTGCGGCTGGCGGCCAACACGCCCAAGATCATGCCGGCAATCAAAAAAGGGGTGGTGCGCCCTTGCTGGTCTTGCATGCGGGCAATGTGGCGTTGGGTGACGTGGCTGAGTTCATGTGCCATCACCGAGGCCAACTCGTCGCGGCTTGACACCACCGCAATCAAACCAAGGTGTACGCCCATGAAGCCGCCTGGCAAAGCAAATGCGTTGACCGACCTGTCACGCACCAAAAATACATCCCACGCAAAGGCTTCTTCTTGCTCGGCTTGCAAATTGCCCAACTGCATGGCGGCGTCACGCAGAGGTTGCCAAATGGTTTGCAAATAGTCCAGCAAGACAGGGTCGTCCATGTAGTCGGCGTCGGTCACCAACTGGCGCATGATGGACTCGCCCAAGCGACGCTCTTGCTGCACGCTCATGCTGTTGCCGTCGCCAATATTGGGCAGCCGCCCAGCACTGTTTTGCGCTTGCAAACCCACCGGCGCCATGCCGCCCAGCGCCAGCGCGAGGCTGAGCACAAGGGGGCGCAAATGCGATAGGGGTGTCATGGGGCTAGGGGAAGGGGAACGTATGATGGCAAGATGTTACCCCTATAGAAAAACCATGTCTTTAACCCACTTTGATGCCCAAGGCCAAGCCCATATGGTGGACGTTGGTCCCAAAACCAGCACCCACCGTATTGCGGTAGCCACCGGCGACATCCACATGTTGCCCGCCACACTGGCATTGATTGAGAGCGGTAACGCCAAAAAAGGCGATGTGATTGGCATTGCGCGAATTGCTGGCATTCAAGCCGCCAAAAAAACCAGCGACCTCATTCCCCTTTGCCACCCGCTGGCCCTGACCCGCGTGGCGCTGGACTTTGAGTTGTGGCAAGACCCACCCAGAGTCAGCTGCACCGCCACTGTTGAAACCCACGGCCAAACTGGCGTGGAGATGGAAGCCCTAACCGCGGTCAACGTGGCCCTGCTAACCGTCTATGACATGTGCAAAGCGGTGGACCGTGGCATGACCATCACGGGTGTGAAGTTGCTGGAGAAGCATGGCGGGAAGAGCGGGAGTTTTGTGGCTCCTCCTCAGCAGGGTTAACCTAAGTTAACGCCATGCTTCATGGTTATGCATTGCCATTTTTCAGAACACTTCGTCATGGGCTCTTGCCAGCCATCCTTGCGTCTCTTATCGCTCACAGTGTTTTATTAACGTTGGAAATGCGTTCTTTGCCTCCTCCCTTGAAATCTTCGGGAGCCGGTTCCAGACCTTTGTTTTTGTCGTCACGCCAAGCATTTTCTCTGGAGAAGGGCTTGGCCAGCCCCGCACAAGCGCCAGCCCAAGCAACAAAAGATGTGCCAAAGACATCTGTCCTTGCAGAGACGGCTGAAGCACCAACGCCTGCACCAGCATCTCAGGCGCAGAGCCTGCCTGCACCGGCTGAGCTCAAAACAGATGCGTCGGGGTCGGTTTTGCCCTCTTTGCTGAGTGAGCCTATTTTTCCAGGCGGCTCACCCAACAGAGGCAAATGGGGGCAACGATCTGGCCCTGCGGCAAATCAAGGTCAACAACAGAGCAATCGAGGCCCTGCTTTTGTGGTTCCTTTTTTGCAATCGATGTCCGCACAGTTGGACCCCAATGCCAGCTGTGATGTCAAAGTCTCAGATGCTTGGACCAGTGCGCTGGTTTCTTGCACAGACAGACAATTTCATTCTTTGATTGCAGGCTATTTATCGCAGCAACTTCAAATGGTGAATTCACTGCCTGATGCTGGCTATTGTTTCCAAGTGAAACAAGGTGAATTCAACACCTTATCCTGCAACTGAATTACCCATAACAAACGGCCCCGAAGGGCCGTGTAAAAAATCTCCGCAAAACTTAACGAAGTTTCACGCCATTTTGAATGGTCACAGGTGTGGTTCTGAAATTGAGCGGTGGGCTGCCAATGTCAGTCATGCTGGCTTTGTAGTAAGTGTCGACATTGATGGGTTGCGCGGTTCCTGTAGGCAAGGTCACAGAACAATCAGCAGCCGTTCCTGCGCCCTTTTTGTTGTACCACTCGCCAGAACCTTGGGGCAATACCAAATATGCTTTGCTCGAATCTGAAACTTTGGTGACACGGTCCGTGGTGCTGTTGGCATTCACAGGGCTGGTGGTCAAGTTGAATTTGTTTAACCACTGTCTGTCGATGGTGTTGTCGTTGCAATCTACCGTTACGGTGTAGTCATCTGCGGACACACAACGGTTGGGTATGCCCCATAACTGACCAGGACCGTTGTAGTTGAGAATTATTTTTGATCCCTCGGTGCAGTCGGCTCTGCCGGCTGGGCAGGTGTACTTGACCATGATGGGATCTTCTAGGGTAGGTGCGACACCATTAATCTTGACTGTCCATTGTTTTTCCCAATGATGCTCCCCAGAGCGCCAATAGTAGTATTGATCGATGCTATTTTCGTAATCCCAACCACACAGCCAGTTTGAATTCCAACTGCAACGACTGGCCAACACAACATCATTCAAAGGGGTGGTGACCAAGGCCCCTGAATAAATGGATTTATTGACCAAGTTTCGGTTGTAAGTGGTTTTCAGGGCGCCACCAATTTCAATAGCTGACGCCGAGTTGACGGTTGTGTTGAAAAGTTTGCGCTGATCTGGATCGTAGGTGTATTGAAAAGCCTTACCTGTTTCATAGTAACTCCCATTATTTTTGGGCGTCATGCTATTCACAAGGCCAGATGGATTGTTGGCATTCAGGCTAACAATGTCAGAGGAGCTTGCATTCCACATAGGGCAATTGGCCACACACGTTAAAGTTTGACCTCTTAACGCCTCAAGTTCTGTTTCCGATGCTCGGGTTTCCATTCGGTAAGTCACAACGCTGGCATTTGTCAAACCAGACCAGTTGGGAATCGTCGTGGTTTGACTGGCATCCCATGGTGCTGGACCAGTGGTTTTGGGAGCCCTGACAACATAAGACACGCCGGGACCGTTCAAATACATGGAGTCCCAGTTTGTCGGAATGGTTACGTTTGATGAGTCGCTTTCAAGTTTAAATCGCAAAGCTGTTTTATCCCAGAATACGCGTTTTTCGTTGTTATCCATCCAAACAGAAAAGGTCATTCCAGCCAATTCTTCCAGCGTTGTCTTTATCTTTCTAACTTTCCACATGCCTCCGTTGTTGGCAGTGACGGTGGCGCTCTTGGTGGTTGCGCCATCTTCTAGCGTGATACTCGCTGTTTTGTCTGACTTCGCATAGATTTCTGTCAGGGCAGCATCAGGTAACCAAAAATTGTTTCCTCCATAGTTACCTCGGTAATCACCATAGCGTATTTGATAGTTTGAGTTTGCTCCCACAAGCAAACCTGTCGAGGCATCGTAAAGGTTGTAGTTCCACGTATTGAACTTTGAACTGTTACGGTTAAAACAAATCGGGGCTGTCGTCACGCCCTTGAAGGTTTGTTGTCGCAAAATTTCGTTTTGATTCGCCGCAACAACGAAGGTTGCTGGCATGTCTTTGCCGTCGGAATTTGACCAAATGGAACTTTGCGTCCAACCGGAGAGTGTGACGTTAGAGCCTGTGCCTGTGCGGGTCAGATTAGTCCAGTTCTCTTGCTCTCCACTGCCCCAGTTTGCCCGTTCAGCATGAATAATTTTGTAGCCGTTGGAGATGGTCTCTGGTTTCATGAAACCGTAGAACATGGGAGTATTGCTTAAGATATTGCCAGCGTCGTCGGTTGTGAGGCCTTTGAAATACATTTCAGAGAAGCCAATATCAGACCCTGAACGATTCAAAGGAAAAATGAACCGAGCGCGAATTTCTTTCTTTTGTTTATCAGTGTCGACATCTTTGTTATAAGGAATCCAAAGCTTCACATCTAAATTTGTGCCATCCGATGTAGAGTTCATCACAAAATATTCATACATAGTTCCTGTGCTTGCACCTGAAGAATCTGATGAAGTAGAGGGTGTAGAGTTTTTTTCGCAGCTACCTAGAGTAACAGTTGCAAGATAGGGACCTTTATTGATTTGGGTTCCCAAATCTGCACCTGTGGCCTTGATCAAGCATAAAACCATGCTTGCAAACTCAACACCTTCAACAGATCGCTCTTGCAGCCAGTTGTAATTGTCTGGGTTGGCCTTGAGTTTGTTCAAGGCATAGGTATAGGTTTCGGTTGTATCTGCTGAATAAGCAAACAAAGGCAGCGAGAACAGCGCAGCCAAAAGTCCTTTTGCGATTGATTTCATGAACACCTCTACTAGTTCGTATTTGCTGTGGGGAGAATCGTGACCGTCGAAGGAATGTTTCCAACCCGTCCATCTGCGCCAGTCGTTAAGGTGACTTCGCCACCCCCACCGCCACCGCCGCCGCCACAGGCGGTTAATGCCAATAAGGCGAGCAAAGAAATAATTCGATGTTTCATAACGACTCTCTTGAGAATAAATCTGATAAATGGATTTTTGTCTGTGTCTTCGACAAACACAATACCCTATAAGTTTAATAATTTATGATTTGGTGCTGTAAATTAATACCAAGTAATGTTTGTATGCCTATGTAGGCATTGTTTACATAGCAAACAATGGCGCTAATCTCGCCAATACTTCATCCAGCAACGGCATAGGCAAAGCCTCTAACCTGCGCCCGTGTCTGGCATCTATATCCAGCACTTGCGGTTGATCACACCTCACAAGGCCTTGGGTTTTGATGCCGCTGATGGGCACTGCAAAACCATTGCGCTTGGCAAACTCCCCCCCTGTGGTGATGGGGCAAATAACGGGGAGTCGTGTAGATTGGTTAAAAGCCGTGGGTGAAACAATCAACACGGGTCGACTACCTTGCTGCTCGCGACCTAGCGTAGGTTCAAGCGATACCAAATAGATATCGCCTCGGTTCATATCAGCTCTCGGCCGACAGGCGGCGCATCAACCCATTCACGCTCTTGGCTGGTTTGGTCTTGTGTGAAGTCGGACTCCGCCAACAAGGCTTGCAGTGTGTACTGTGGTTTAGGTTGGGGATCGATGACCAAGCGGCCATCGGCGACAGCAATTCCAACGGTAGCCCCTACCTTGAGTTGAAGGACATCCAATAAAGCAGGCGGAAGCGCCATCATCACCGAGCCGCCTACTTTGCGTAAATTCGTGGTGTGCATACAACCTACTGGCAACTTGAAAGTTATATTTCAGTATAACTCTAGGCCAACTAGCGACACTCCGCTGGGGCGTACTTGGCCTCTAAGGTGGCTGCACTGGCAACCGTCAATCCGCTGGGTGCCGCGGCACCCTTGGCCAAGCAGCGCCAGGCGACCGCGCCTTGCTCTGGGGCGGTGTAGTCTGTGGTTGCATTCGGCAAAGCTGTGGCAGCGGCGGCAGAGCCGGTGAACGGCACCAACAGCAAACTGCCATTACCCGCCGCTTTGCTGGTGGTGATGGTGATGACGCCTGTTTGGGGGGCGATGCTGATGCTGGAAAGGTTGGCTGTGGCCGAGGGCGAGGTGTAGCCAGCCGCGTAGCCTTGCTCGGAGGCGGCACCTGAGCTCAGGACATCCAACACTTGGTTTTTGGCAACACCCGCCAAAGACAGGCCTTCGCTGACGCGAGCCCGAACGCTGTAGTCTTGGTAAGCAGGCACCGCAAAGGATGCCAAGATGCCGATGATGGCAATGACCACCATCAGCTCTATGAGGGTGAAACCTGTTTGTGAAGGTTGAGGTTTAGGTTGCATCAAAGCTCCTTGGGGTTATGTGGTGCGCCCATTGTGCAAGCCGCTTTCATGTGCGCAAGAAGTGGCAGCTTCAAAAAAACCAAGCGCAGCTCGCGCCTCCCTTGTGTAAAGCGCTTAGGGAGGCAGGTCGCGCTTCATCTCTTGTTTAGAGCGGTGCTTGTGTACCCACTTGGCCGCCACCACCACGCTGACAGCGCCTACCCCACCCGCACCGTAATAAAGCCCTGCCAATACTTTGCCGTGCTCATTCAACATGAAAGGCAGGTATTCCAACAAACCGGGATCGGTCACCGCCATGGTGCCGGCAATCCAACCCATCAACATGCCGCCCAAGGTGATCACCCATGGGAAGCGGTCCATCAAGCGAATCACAAAAGTACTGCCCCAGACCACCACCGGAATACTGACCAGCAAACCAAACACCACCAGCGCCATCTTGTGGTCGCCGCCACCAGCCTCGGCGGCCGCGGTGACGCCAATGACGTTGTCTACGCTCATGACCAAATCTGCCAGCACAATGGTTTTGATCGCACCCCAGAGTTTTTCACTGGCGTCGACTTCGTGTCCGTCATCTTCCTCGGTGAGAAGCTTGACACCAATCCACAGCAACAAAGCCGCGCCAAACAGTTTGAGGAAGGGAATGCCCAGCAGGGTGAGCGCCACGCCGATCAAGGCGATGCGGATCACAATCGCGCCCATGGTGCCCCAAAAAATACCTTGGCGGCGCTGGTGCTCGGGCAGGCCTCGGCAAGCCAAGGCGATCACGATGGCGTTGTCGCCACCGAGCAAGATGTCGATGAGGATGATTTGACCGACCGCCAGCCAAAACGCCGGGTCTTGGAGTAATTCCATTTAGAGCATGGCCTTGAGCAGCTTGCCCATTTCAGACGGGTTGCGGGTGATTTTGAAACCGCACTCTTCCATCACCGCCAGCTTGGCTTCGGCGGTGTCCGCGCCGCCGCTGATCAGCGCTCCAGCGTGGCCCATGCGTTTGCCCGCAGGTGCGGTCACACCGGCGATGAAGCCCACGATGGGTTTTTTCATGTTGGCTTTGCACCAGCGTGCGGCTTCGGCTTCATCGGGGCCGCCGATTTCGCCAATCATGATGACCGCGTCGGTATCGGGGTCGTCGTTGAAGGCACGCATCACATCGATGTGTTTCAGGCCATTGATGGGGTCGCCACCAATGCCGACCGCGCTGGACTGGCCCAAACCGATTTCGGTGAGCTGCGCCACCGCTTCGTAGGTGAGCGTGCCGGAGCGCGACACCACGCCGATGCGGCCTTTGCGGTGGATGTGGCCGGGCATGATGCCGATCTTGATTTCGTCGGGGGTGATGAGGCCTGGGCAGTTGGGGCCCAGCAGCAAAGTGCGCTTGCCGCCCGCCGCTTCTTTGGCCTTCATTTTGTTGCGCACATTCAGCATGTCGCGCACGGGGATGCCTTCGGTGATGCAAATGGCCAAATCGAGATCGGCTTCGACCGCTTCCCAAATCGCTTCAGCCGCACCTGCAGGCGGCACGTAAATCACCGACACGGTCGCGCCAGTTTGCTGGGCCGCTTCTTTGACCGAGGCGTAAATGGGGATGTTGAAGATGGACTCGCCCGCCTTCTTGGGGTTCACACCCGCGACGAAGCAGTTTTTGCCATTGGCATATTCCTGGCACTTTTCGGTGTGGAACTGACCGGTTTTACCGGTGATGCCTTGGGTGATGACCTTGGTGTCTTTATTGATGTAGATGGACATGATTCAAGCTTTCAATGCGGCAACGACTTTTTGCGCGGCCTCGGCCATGGTGTCGGCGCTGATGATGGGCAGGCCCGATTCGGCCAGCATTTTCTTGCCCAGGTCTTCGTTGGTGCCCTTCATGCGCACCACCAGTGGCACGGAGAGGTTGACCGCTTTGCACGCGGTGATCACGCCGTGCGCAATCGTGTCGCACTTCATGATGCCGCCAAAAATGTTCACCAAAATCGCTTTGACCTTGGGGTTCTTCAACATGATCTTGAAGGCTTCGGTGACCTTCTCGGGGGTGGCGCCGCCGCCCACATCGAGGAAGTTGGCAGGTTCTGCGCCAAACAACTTGATGGTGTCCATGGTCGCCATGGCCAAACCTGCACCGTTGACCAAGCAACCGATGTTGCCATCCAAAGAGATATAGGCCAGGTCGAACTTGGAGGCTTCCACTTCCGCGGGGTCTTCTTCGTCGAGGTCGCGGTAAGCCACGATCTCGGGGTGGCGGAACAAGGCGTTGCTGTCAAAGTTGAACTTGGCGTCCAAGGCGATGATGTGGCCCTTGCTGTCGCGGTTGAGCGGGTTGATTTCCACTAATGACGCGTCGGTGTCCATGTAGCACTGGTAGAGCTTTTTGAACACATCCACGGCCTGTGCGGTGGAGTCGGCGGGCAGGCCGATCGCGTTGGCAATCTGGGTGGCTTGTGTGTCTTGCAGGCCGGTCAGCGGGTCGATGAACTCGGTGATGATTTTCTCGGGGGTGCTGTGTGCCACTTCCTCGATGTCCATACCGCCTTCGCTGGAGGCGATGAAGGCGATCTTTTGTGTCGCACGGTCGGTGACCACTGAGACGTAATATTCTTTTTGGATGTCGGCACCGTCTTCTATATAGAGGCGTCGCACTTTTTGGCCTTCGGGACCGGTTTGGTGGGTTTTGAGCTGCATGCCCAAAATCTCACTGGCCAAGCGCTTCACATCGTCGATGCTTTTGGCCACTTTCACGCCGCCGCCTTTACCTCGACCACCGGCGTGGATCTGGGCTTTCACCACCCAGACCGGGCCGCCGAGTTTTTGGGCGGCTTCGACCGCCTCTTGAACCGTGAAGGCGGCAATGCCGCGAGGAACCGGCACACCGAATTGGCGCAAGATGTCCTTGCCTTGGT
>Ga0214921_10007505_pt1 | contig 14509 bp, 13 predicted proteins | sample LL1505_MetaG_FD_177992 | JGI IMG/M metagenome (GOLD analysis project Ga0214921, IMG submission 177992) | Freshwater microbial communities from Lake Lanier, Atlanta, Georgia, United States - LL-1505 | ecosystem: Environmental > Aquatic > Freshwater > Lake | place: USA: Georgia | collected... | reverse complement strand
TTTAGGTATTCACTTTTACTATGCGCCGCTGGGCGCCGGTGGATGTCCTACTTGGATAACTTGGTTAGAGGTTATCCTTCGGATAGAAGTAATTTGATTAATCAACTTATTCCACCCCCTTAATTTAAAAGGTGCAATCTTGTGACTGCCCTTGATAAATTACTCTCAAATTTGGCAATTGCAATGAAAAACACCTTAGAGTTGCTTTACTATAAATTGATAGTTGAGAGTTTTACTGCGCTACTTTGAGTATTTGGGATGTGGCAACTCTTCGTAAGAAGGTATCGACTAGTTCAAAGGCACGAGTATCTGAGAAGGGTTGCTCACGTTTTGTTTGAGCGCGCAGCTTTTCAACATCAACGCCCTCAGCCTCAACCTCAGCACACCCACCCTCCATTGCTAGCCACTCCTCTAAAACTTGCGGATCAATCTCTGGATGAAACTGAACGCCAAGTGTTCTGCCCATTACAAATGCTTGGCTAGCAATCTCACTGCGAGCAATCTCAGTTGCACCCTTTGGCACTGTCCAGCGATCCCAGTGGTATTCAAACCAAGGACCAATTGGAATTAAGGTTTTATCATCAGATTCAATCTCTATCCAACCAAGCTCTGCCTTTGGAGCTCTTGCAACTGAGCCACCTAAAGTCCTAGCCATTAATTGGCCACCAAAACAGATACCAAAGATTGGAATGCCATCATTGTGAGCAGCTTTTAATTTAGCTAACTCAGGTAGTAACCAATTACCAATTCGATCATCTTCATATGCACCATATGGCGCACCCATTGGCACAATCACATCAAACTCGGAAAAATTAGGAAAGGTGACATTAATGTTTGGATTGGCGTAATTACCCTCTGAGATAACTAAAAATCTCTCAATCTCATACCCATGTTTTTCAAAGGCGCGCCAAATTGGACCACCCAGGGAGACATGATCATGTTCGATGAAGAGTGCGCGCATTTGTAGAGTTTACAGGCAAAAGTACTATTTCGATCAATCTACTGATTGCTTCTGCTATCCCTACTTAACAATTAGATTAGGTTCATTGGCTTTAATAGCACTTGTTATTTAATTTAAAGCGATAATCAGTAGGGCAGAACAACTTGCAAAGATACCAAGCCAGTTGATTACAGATGGTTTCTGTTTTAATAATTTAATAGCAATAAGTGTTGAAAGCATTGGGGATGAGGCCATAAAGATGCCCACCTTGCTTAACTCAAGATTGTTAATTGCCACCATAAACAAGATATTTGCCGTAATCTCACAAACCCCAGAGATTAAGGCGTATTTTTTCCACAGCCCAGCTTTTGCAGCAGTAGTTGGCATTTTTTCAGGTGCAGGCCTAAAGACAAGTGAAACTAGCAGCACACCAATTCTTACCCCAAAGAGGGCAAAAAGTATCTCCTGCTTATCAATGTTGGTCATTAAGATTGAAAAACCTGAGAAAAATATGGCAGCAGCCCAGGAGATATAAAAGACCTTAAAGGTAATTGGCTTATTACCCTCTGTTTTTTTAGAGCATAGATATAAACCAATTACGGCAAGTAATAAAGCAATTGGAAATGTGGCACCTAGGCTCTCATTTTTTGCGATCACTGCAAATGCAATCAGATTTACCGATTGCATTACTGCAATTATCGGGCTGGCAAAGGAGACTGGACCGAGTGAAAATGCTTGATATGCCAGGGGTAATCCAAGGCCGCCAGAGATACCAGCAAGAATGCCAATTGCCATACTGATAAGTGAAAAGTTATTAAAGTTTATTAAGATCAAGATTAAGATGAGAAGAAATGAGATTAAAGAAGATGCCCGTAAGGTTTTTCGCCAACTACTTAATTGGGTTGATTTACCACCTAGGGTGTTAGCAAAGGCGATGGTTAGTGCTTGGGCAAAAGCTGCTAGCTCACCAATCATTTAATTTCTGCTATGGGTCAGCAATTGGTCACAATTAGATAAGGTGAATTAACTTTGATATTTGCGGGCATGGTTGGCCCAATTTACTGGTTTTCACCTATTTGCATCTATATCTGAATCAAATTGGAAGAGTGTGCAGCCACCATCAGCTAATAAAACTGTGCCAGTGATGTACTCACCTGCTGAGGAGCACAAAAACCCCACCACATCAGCAACTTGATTTGCAGTTTGAAACTCACCCAGTGGAACTACTCGGCCTGCACGCTTTGCATAAACTGGATCTGTTTTTAGTAACTCACCAGCAAGGCCAGCACGAACTATTCCCGGTGCCACCACATTTACTCTGATGCCATGCACTGCAAGCTCTCTCGCCATCTGCTTTGTCAACATCTCAAGTCCTGCCTTTGAGACGGTGTAAGCGGTGATCTCTGGCCAAGGGACTGAGCCAACCCAGGAGCCAGTAAAAACTATTCGACCTGCAGTTTTGTTTTTAATAAAATGTCGAGCTGCAACCTGTCCAAGATTAAAATTTGCAGTCAGATTTACATCAAGGGTGTGTTGCCAAAAAGTGGCATCAATATCAACAAAAGCTGCAGTTCCGCCCACACCAGCATTTCCAATTACGCAATCCAGCGGGTCACCAGAGTTAATCAGAGCGCTAACCGCTGCCTGATCACATAAATCTAAGCAGACTGCTTTAATGCGCCCATGATCTGCTGGGGAGTAGCGTTTTAATATCTCACCTTCAGATTTAATATCAATTGCCGTAACTGTTGCACCATCGCGCAGAAAATGTTCAACAATTGCAGCGCCAATATCTCCAGCTGCGCCCGTAACTAAAACATGTTGGGATTTACTCATGATCTAGAGCCTATCTCGCCGGTGGAAATGCCGTCCAGCGAAGGACGGTAGTTCCCATTGGAACTAATTTTACAGAGTTTAAGGCAACTACATCTAAACCTTCATCTGCATGAGGATTTGGATTCCAGCAAGCAGTTGAGATTGAAATGCTAGGTTCTTCAGACCATGGGTAAGTACCAGATGGTAGTGGCTGGCGAATTAGCTTTGCTGTTGCAAGATCTGGTTCACGAAATGCTGGTGGGAAAATCCACTTAGAGTTTGCAGCAACTACATCTTGATCGGCATACCCTGGCACTTTGTATTCTCGGTAATCTGTGGCCACATGTTGGATTGGAACTGAAAATACCAGTGGACCAACATCAAATACATATCTGCCATCTGGAATTACTCGCTGATTTAACTCTTGTGGCAGAAGGAGCTCTACCTTTGAATCAGGGCCCCAGGTAGCACTTACTTGAAAACGATCACTTAACTGCACCTGCTTAACATCTTTTGCGCCAACAACTTTAATTGATGCCTTCTTACACCAGGCCGGAATTCGAAACTCTGCAGTAAAGGCCAAGTTAGGTGCACCAATGTGGGCAGTAATTCCCTCCTCAAATGGATAGGAAGTCTCTTGTCTAATTGATACTTGTTTGCCCTGTAATTGCAAGGTTGCTTGCATCGGGCCGTAGAGATGAAAACTTACTAAATCATCGGCTAAGGCGAGCATTCGCCGGGAAAAGATTGGCAAGATCTTGCCGGCATTTGGTACACAGCACACCGCAACATCGTCATGGGTGGCTGAGATATCCCATCTAGTTCCCATCATGTGAGTTGCTGCTGGCTGATTTTGCGCCAGGCAATAGACAGTTCGCTTGCCATCATTTGTAACAGCTGCTTGAGCATCATTTAGGAATAACTTCTCTGCCAAATCCAGGTAGTGAAAGCGGCCAGTCAAACGTGCTGCTTCAAGGAGTGTGGTGATCATTTCAAACATTGTGCAGATTTCATATCCATTTTCAGGAAGTGGGATGCACTCAATGCCAGGTAGTGATATTTGTTCATCACTTTTAACTGATCCACCAATTCCAATGCAACATTCAATTTTGGTCATACCATTTTGGAATGCGGTGAAGTACTGCTGATCACCAAGATGTTCTGCCAGCGCTAGTGGCACTCGCAAGAACTCAACTGCATGGGCGCCATGGCCAACAATTGGATCATTAGATAAAAGTGCTTGCAGTTGACCATCAGTCTCATGCCAATCCATTATTCCAATTGAGTAGTCGGCATATAACTCTCGGCCGAACTCAGCAAATCTTAAATCACCAGTTTGTCTGCTTTGCTCAGCTAATGCATCCATGAACATAAGATCATGTCCTGCACCGCAACTATCTCCAGATGGGGCGTTAAAGCGCAGATCCTTATCCGATTTTCGGTAGCGATTAATGGTGTAATCCAATGCGCGAGAAATACAATCTCGAATTTTATTATCATCCCAATAATCTGCCCAAAGCTGTAGTGCCAGGATTGCTCTGCTTTGGGTCCAAAGATCGCCAACAATAAAATTACGACTAGCCCGCGCCTCATCAGTAAACATCCCGATGTAACCATCAGCGCTTTGAGTGCTAAGAATTCGATTTAGGTAGGTGCGAACCTGTTCGATCTCAGTAGTTTTGCCATGTAATAAGACATGTCCGATCCAGCCGATGAGCCAATTACCTTCACTCTCACCGTTCCACCACTCTACCTTTGCAACATTATTACCAGTTCCATAAGCAGATTTAAGACCTAGCTGGCCGCTAGCAAAAACATCACCCCATACCTCTTTGCTAATAAGTGGCAAAGAGCCAATGAAACCTTGCATTGCCAAAGTTGATTGTTGCGCCAGCCAACCATCGATTTTAATTGCGTTAATTGGAATCGGTTTATAGGTGGCACGGTTGCTCTTATTCATAACCTATTTACCCTTCGATTTATTTGCTGACCTAGTTGGCAAACTTTGCCGCGGCGGTAAATGTTGAAGTTAAATCTGTTCCAAGGCCAGATTCTTTACTCAATGAAATTTTGCCATCACTGATTGTGGGCAGTTGGGTAACAATCATTGGATACCAGGTGCGAAGACTTGCCCGTGCAGTCTCCTGTACAAGTGCATTCTCATATGCAGTAGAAAGGTGAGTTCCGGCAATTAAACCAATCGGACCTGAGCAATCATGGGGTGCGATTGATTTGCCATACTTTTTTGCCGCTTCAGAGAATTTAATACCTTGGGTAAAGCCGCCACACCAACCAAGATCTAAGGTAAGTACGTCAATGTAATCATTTTTAAGCAAGGCGTTAACCCGGGTCAAACTAGAGACGGTCTCACCATGGGCAATTGGGGCATACCCCTTGCTGCGCAAGATTGAATAATCATCTAGCAGGTCTGGATAGATTGGATCTTCAATCCAGCTTAAATTTAAATCTTTGGTTGCTTCAAAGATCTTTTTAGCAGCCGTTGGTGACCAAAGAGAGTGCATCTCAAGCATGAGCGAGATCTTTTCACCAACCGCATCCCTTACTTTTTGTAGTGGGATCAATCCTTTTTTCAGATCCTCATCTGAGATATCTGCGCCATAATTTTTTTCAGCATAAACATCAAATGGCCAGATCTTCATGCCACCAATTCCTTCAGCAAGTAATGTTTTAGCTAAAGCTCCAGCATCGGTTAAAAATGCTTGCAGATCTTCATACTGATCATTATCAGCTGAGATTCCCCAAGCTGAGCTATCTTGATCTGATTTGCGCATATAACCTCTACCTGCACAGGTGTTATAGATAGTTAATTGCTTGCTTTGCCCACCTAATAATTCATAGATCGGCTTACCTGCCACCTTGCCTTTGATATCCCAAAGTGCAATATCAACCGCTGATTTTGCTCGCACCTCAACTCCTGATGATAAGGCGCCGATGTAAGTGGTTAATTTTTGGCTGATGCCTTCAATATTTGCTGGATCTAATCCAATCAAAGTAGGTGCAACAAACTCATCAACAAATGTGGCGATAGTTCTGCCAAAGTAGTAACTCTCACCGATGCCATAAACCCCAGCATCAGTGCCAATTTTGACATAAATGATATTTGGAAAATCTGAGTGAACAAAACTTTCAACAGTTGTAATTTTCATATTGTCAGCGCAGGATATCCATTGAGTAATTTTTAAGGGCTAACTCTAGAACTTCATGGACTGTTCGAGTACCACCAAAGGTTTGTTTAACTACTCGATCTGCTAAAACAGATAAGGCGACATCAAAATCTTTATCATAGGTGTCTTCGGCGACGTGTAGGTGCTTTGACATTGCTGCCATTGCTTTATCTGGATCCTTATCCTTTATCGCGCTCAGTATTTTACGGTGAAGAGGAGCTCCCTGAGCAAAGGTTTTAGAATCTGCTAGGGAACGTAACATGATCTCAAAAGTCAATGTAGTTATTGAACCAAAAATAATTTGTAAGACCGGGTTTTGAGTTGCTTTGGCGATCAGTGAGTGAAAGGCAATATCTGACTCTGCTCTGGGTAATAAATCATTTGCATTATCAAAAGCTGATAGCGCAATCTCCATCTGGGCAATATCCTCTTCAGTTGCTCTGAGTGCAGCAAGATATACGGTTTGCTCCTCTAAGTTAATTCGCGCCTCAACTAAATCTCGGGCGGTAGCAGCAGATTGACGCAGGGTAGTGTGAACATTTTTTGCTGTATCTAACATATGTGGTTTTCTAATAAAGACACCTTTGCCAGGTACAGCTTTAATTAAGCCTTGTCTTTGCAGACCTGCTAAAACTTCTCGTAAAAATAATCTTGATACTCCATACTTTTCTGCCAAGATTCTGGCTGAAGGCATCAGACCATTACCGCTTTGATCACCTAATACATACTTTGTTGTTAACTCTCGGGCTAACTCATCTTGGGTAAATGTTGGCATCTAAATCTCCTTTAAATTAACAGAGAAGGTTTTCTGATACTTATCGCTTTTCTGGGCGCCCAGTTTCAAAGTTCTAATTAATCGGTCAACTTTGGTGGCAACTGCAGCTTTGGCTGCGCGAATTTGCTTATTTAGTAACATTTTGGTTACTTCACCACCTAATCCTTTGTTGCTATTGACAACTCAACCATAGTCGAGAAGTATCGCGGACTAATCAGACCTATCAGACAGGTCAGACTACTAGGAAATGATAGGAGTGTAAATATGAAAAGCAAATACAAAGCATCGGCTATCGCCACTGCGATAACACTGCTTGGTTCATTAACTCTTGCGATCACTTCAGCTGCTCCAGCAAATGCTGGAACTTGGTGCTCCGGAGTAAACATTAGCTACTTTAAAGGCGGAACTGCCGATTCCTTCTCTGATATCTTAGAAAAGGGCGCAAAGCAGGCTGCTGCTGATACTGGCGCAAATGTCACAATTATTTCATCAAATTGGGATTTCCCACTTATGGTGCAAAAATTCAAAGAGGAAATAGCTAAGAAGCCAGATGCAATTTCATTTATGGGTCACCCAGGTGATGCTGCAATTCAGCCATCAGCACAAGCTGCAAAGGATGCTGGAATTCTTGTTGATTTCTCCAACGTGCCTGCACCTAAGTCAATAGCCACTGTAAATGGTGGATTTACTGGCGCAAATCTAGGATTAATGGGTAGGAATTTAGCCGCACGAGCAATTACTGACTTCAGTTTAAAAAAGGGTGACGAGGCAATTGTAATCGGAACATTTGGTGTACCCGGACGTTCTGATCGCGAAGATGGCACCGTTAGTACTTTAGAAAAAGCTGGCGTTAAGGTAACAAAGCTTGACCTGAAGGTATTCCCTGGAAATGCCGCCGGAGATCCAAACTTGGTTACTCCTGTATTAACTGCAAGTATTTTGAAGAATAAAAAACTCAAGCTAATTGTTGCTGCGGGTCCAATTCTTGGAAATATGAACAATTACTTCAGTGCAGCAAAACTAACGGCAGGACAAGTTAAGGTCGCAGGATTTGACCTTGGCGAAACTGTTCTTAAGGGTTTTGCAGATGGCTATATTCAGCTAAGTGCTGATCAAGAACCATTTAAGCAAGGCTACATGCCAATTATTTCTCTATGTCTAGCCAAGCAATACGGCTTAGGACAAACTAGCGTCGACACCTCATCAGGTTTCGTTACAACCGCTAACTACAAGACAGTCGCAGCGCTTCCAAAAGGATTCCGCTAAGACCTAGGAAAAACTTGAGCAGGCATGTTCTACCTCCTAGTGCCTGCTCAATTTTAATTTTGCTAGACAATTAAACGAGTAGAGAGTTTGATAACCCTGTGAGCCAAGAGCCGATTGTTAAGTTAGTAGATGTAAATAAGTCATACGGCAATGTTTACGCACTTGAGGATATCAATTTAGATTTTTATCCAGGTGAGATTGTCTCCCTAGTTGGTGATAATGGCGCTGGAAAATCCACCTTAACCAAGATCATTTCAGGTACTGAAGGACCAGACACCAATGGCAAGATCATGGTTGATAATCAGGTGGTAAATAACTGGAGCTCAGCAAAGGCTAGAGCTAGAGGAATTGAAACGGTTTATCAAAACCGAGCACTCTCTGAACAACAATCAATCTATGACAATGTCTTTTTAGGAAGAGAGATCACAAATCGATTTGGTTTTATCAATCGCAAGAAGGAGATCCTAGAGACTGAAACCTTGATGCGAAAGATTGGTTACACCTCAAAGGTGTGGACACCATTGTCGTCAGTTAATAAGTTATCTGGTGGTGAGCGCCAAGGAGTTGCCATCTCTCGGGCAATTTTATTTGAATCTAGATTAGTAATTTTAGATGAGCCAACTACTGCAATGGCACTGACTGAGGCAGCAGAAGTTTTGGAGTTTATTCGCAACTTAAAGAAATCGGGCAAGTCAGTAGTTTTCATCAGTCACAATCCATGGGATGCCCATGCGGTGGCAGATCGATTTGTAATTTTAGAGCGGGGAAAGATTGTTTTTGATGGACCAAAGGGTTCAATGAGTGCTGATGACTTCATCGCGCTCTTACATAAGTTTGCGAAAAAGGATATTAAGTCATGAGTGAGCAAAAAAAAGGCGTTTTAATACCAGAGCGATTTAAGCCGGTTTTAGGTGCATTTATATTTTTCGTTGTCATGTTGGCAGCTTTCATTGCATCATCCCCAGAGGTGTTTTTAACTGTCGGAATTTACTCTGCGGTGTTTTTATCCTTACCACTATTTGCAATTATGGGTATGAGCCTCGTTTTCGTCACTGCAGCTGGTGAGATTGATCTGGCATTTCCCTCGATTATTCCATTATCAGGATTGGCATTTGCCTGGACTTTGCAACAAACTAACTTGAACGTTGCGCTGGCGGCAATTTTTGCAGTTGTGGTAGGAATATCTTGTGGTTTATTAAATGGTTTTCTTGTAACAAAACTTGGCTTATCCTCATTGATTACAACTTTGGGTATGAATTTTACCTTGATTGGCTTAACCAATGTTCTAAATAATGGTGAGGTTAGAACATTTGAAGAATTAAATGATTCTAAAATTAAATCAATTTTAGTTGGCTCCTTTGGGCCAATTCCAGCACAGATGTTTTGGATGGTGGCAATTGCTTTGGTATTGGGAATGATTTTCCACCGACATAAATTTGGTTTGCATGTGCGAGTAGCCGGAGATAACCCAGAGGCAGGACGTGCGATGGGTGTAAATATTGAGCGAACTAAAATTCTCTGCTTTGCACTAGTTGGATTATGCGCTTCGATTGTTGGCATCCTAAGCATTTATTTGCTCAGTACTTATTTTTCCACAATGGGTGAGGCCTACCTGCTTCCCACCTTAGCTGCTGTCTTTGTTGGTGGCACACCTGTTACTGGCGGTAAAGGAACTATTGGTGGCTTGGTAATTGGAGCTACAACTGTGACCTTCATCCAAACAGGTGTAGTTGCTGCCGGCCTAGATGGTCATTGGACCTCACTTGGTTTTGGTGTAGTAATTGTTCTCTCGCTTTTAGGTCATAGAAAATTCTCTGGACGACTAACTAGATAGTTTTGTGAAGTTAAATCACCCAGAGTCACATCATCAAATAGAGATTGATGATAAAACTGGCTTACTAACCAATCTGACTTTTAAGTCAGTTAAGGGGGACGGAGTTGTCTCCTTCGAAACCAGATTAGAGTTAGAAACTGGCGGTGGCGAACGGCGGTCAGCTACTGGTGGGCTGGAGTACTTTGATTGCCAAAGTGATTCCAATGTAGTTTGCACAGGTCAACCAATTTATAGCCAGGGCGTTAGCGGCATATTTTGGCAAATCCCAGTAAGTATCGGGCAGGTAAAAGCTGAGTTAATTTATCGCCTTGATCGGCAAAGCGCTGCTTTTTCATATGCAATTAGATTTGTTGGCAATCAACAAATCTTAGTAAGAGATCTAACTATTTCCTTTAAAATTAAACTTGCTAAAGATAGCTGGACAATTAATATGCCTGGAAATGGCATCCGCAAGAATATTCCAATTAGCTTACTTAAAAGTGAGGTAGGAATTTCACCAGTTGGTGGGTTGCGTGGATCTAGCTCAGTAATTCATTTAGCCTCAAAGGATAATCGCCAGCTTGCGATCTGGCCAAGTAATCGAATTGAAATTCCTGAGTTAGCTTTAAAACAAATTGATGATAGTCAGATTCAGTTAAGAATTGGATCAAACTTTGGTTCAGATCTGTCCCAAGTTAGCGAAGTTGAGCTTGAGATTTGCAAAATGGATCTATCAGTTCCAGAGTATGAAAAGTTTGCGCAGATTTTTCAAGATTGGCTACGCCGGGATGGTTATGTATCACCAAATAATCCACCAAATTGGATCGCAGGTGCGATGATTTATGAGGCACAAATTGGATTTTCAGTCTTTAATGAGGTTCATAAGTACTCACCATATCCACAAGTTAAAGATCTGATTGCCGATCTTGATCGCATTGCAAAGTTTGGCTTTACCTGCATTCAATTGATGCCAAAGCAGCCATATCCAAGTTATAACATTCATGACTATTGGGATATCGACACCTCATATGGTGATAAAAATGAAATTAAAGAGTTGGTTGAAAAAGCTCACAAATTAAGAATTAAAGTAATTTTAGATATTTTATTGCATGGCGTATTAGATAAAGAGATTATTACTATCGCTGCAGATGGGGTAAGAAGTGGTCCATTTGCTGAGTTAGTGACCGCTGAAACCGGAGATAGTTTCAACTCAGATGTGAAAGATTGGCATAATTATTTAATCGCTTGGTCAAGACATATTTTAGACTTTGAGAAGTATTGGTATGAGGGCAGCCCAGCTGTTTCACCATTAATTGAGCAGCATCCAGATTGGTTTTACCGCAACTCAGAAGGTCAAGTGCAGGGGGTATACACCAAGGCATTTGATGCAAGAAATATAGATTGGCAGAATTACTTTATTTCTGCGTGTGAGTTTTTAATGACCGAACTTAATGTTGATGGCTTTAGATTTGATGCCCCTTCTTATAATGATTTTCCTAATTGGGCCAATTGGGCCAGAGGAAGAGCAGGTGCCTCAGCATTAGGATGCTTAGGATTATTTGATCGATTACGCCCAGTTATGAAAGAGATAAATTCACAATCACTTTTATATACCGAACCATCAGGGCATGTATTCCGTCAGGCAATGGATTTAAATTACAACTACGATGAACAGTGGTTAGTAACCGCCCTTAGTGATCCAACTGCACAAAGTGCTTGGGGAATTAGAAGTCCAAAAGAGTTAGCTCAGTGGGTCCAAGAGCGGGATAAATTTTTGCCGGCCGGCTCAATGACAGCCCACCATATTGATTCCCACGATACTTTTTGGTGGCCAAGTTGGGGTAAAAAATGGCGACGTGAGCAATTTGATATTGAAAAAGTTAAGTTACTAACTCTTATCTTTGCCTCCCTACCCGGACCATTTATGATGTTTAGCGGTGGAGAAATAGGAATTGAAAAGTTATTACCAGAGTTGGCACGGGTTAAAAAATCTACAATTTGGGTAACTGGTGAAATATCATGGCTAACCGAGGATGAATTTCCAGATGGCATCTTTGGAATTACCCGCTCCTTAGGCGATCAGAGGGTAATTAGTTTGGCTAACTTCACAAATTCCCAACTGAAGGTTAATCTACCTGGGAAATTTAAACATATTTCTACTGAGCTTAAAATAGGTGAGGATCTTAAGGTTGAAGAAAATGAGATCAAGATTGCACCATTATCAGGTGGAATACTCATAGTAGGAGTTAATTAAGATGAAGGCAGTAGCGGCAATTAAGAAAACATTAATAAAGTAAGGTAAGTTGCAAAAAGTAATTACTGCTTGTTTTAAAGTAAAAAAGGATTTAAAGATTTCTCAATCTTATAATTCCAACTTCTATTAAGAGTTATATCTGGATGATCGGTATCGGTTGGCTCTGGCTGCCAAACACCATCTTGATTTTCAATTGCTAAATTTGAAAGCACATGATGCCTGATTTCACCATTTAACAAAAACCATTCCTCCCAGATCACTTGATCTTCTTGGATCTGATTGGGATATACATGCAGCACACCCTCTGGTAGCTGGGAGTGGGAGCGAATTAGCCAGGTGTGGTTTTGATATGGATTGCTAGATTTGGTCGATTTGCTCAAAGTGGATTGAAAGTTTAAATCAAAATCAATTCCAATTGTGGCTAGAAAATCACCGACTGCGAGTTTATTCCAGAGGGAATTTAACTCAACTTTCCAAGGGCTACTTTGGTTTTGCTCCACACCTTTATGCTACCTCTACTTGCGTAAAAGTACTTGTATGACAAGTTATACCTATTTCTTTATACCTATTGTTTTAACCATGCCTTTGCTAGACAATTGCGACAACTTTGGGGGGAAGATAAATGAAAGCGTTGCATTTTCTGGGTGAGAAAAAGATTGAACTAATTAATCTACCAATGCCACAAATTCAAAGTGATGAAGTATTAATTGAGATACAGGCCGCCGGATTATGTGGCAGCGATTTACATTTGTTTTATACCCCAAGCCGGGCTGAAAAAGAGGCGGGTATTTTTGGTTTGAAGTTTCCACCAGACAATATTCCTGGACATGAGCCATGCGGAAAAATTGTTGAGGTTGGGCCAAATGTTAAACACCTGCGAGTTGGGGATCGAGTAGCAGTTGCACATATTTCAGGTTGTGGAAACTGCTCCATCTGCCGAAAAGGTTGGGATATGCATTGCAGTCAAAAGCGCACCTATGGCGGAGATATTCAAGGGGCCTTTGCTGAATTTATGCCCGCAAAAGCAAAAGATTGTGTGGTCTTACCAGAAAATATTTCTTATCTAGATGGAGCTTTTTATACCTGTGGCGCATCTACTGGTTTTTACTCGCTAAAGCGAGCAAAGTTAGAGGGCGCAGAGACAATTCTTTGTGTTGGCCTTGGACCTGTTGGTCTTGCTGGTGCTTACTTTGCATCGATGCAAGGAGCAAGAGTAATTGGTGTAGATATCTCACAGGATCGATGTGATCACTCTTTGAAGTTTGGTGTTGAAGTTGCAATTAATGCATCAACTGAGAATGTGCAGGAAAGAATTGCTGAGTTAACAAAGGGTAAAGGCGTTGAGGTTGCAATTGATTACACCGGGGCACCTGCTGGGCGATTGACTGCAATTGAAGCAGCAGGTCTTTGGGGCCGAGTAGTCCTAATTGGCTTTGGTAAGGGCTATACCAATATTGAAACTGAGCTACATGTAATTGAAAAGCAATTAACCATTGTTGGCGCCTGGGTATTTAGCTTCCCAGAGCTACAAGATTTAGTGGCATATGCCTCAGTTAAGAATATAGATCTTTCTAACTTCATCAGCACAAAGGCCACGATCGATACCGGCAGCAAGCTTTTTGCTGACTTTGATAAAGGCTCAACCGGCAAGACTTTCATAACTAAGTAGAGAGGAAGAGATTATGAAGGCAGTTGTTTTAGATGCGGTTAACAAAATTGCATTAAAAGAGGTTGAGGTAGATAAATTAGCAGCAAATGAAGTGCTAATTAAGGTTGAGGCAGCAGGGGTCTGTGGCAGTGATCGACATATTTTACACGGAACCTATCCAGCAAATTATCCAGTGATTTTAGGCCATGAATTTTCTGGAATTATCGTAGATTCGAATAACTCAAGTAAGTTTAAAACTGGGGATCGTGTAAATGTTAATCCAAATATTTGTTGCGGTCTTTGCCAGCCATGTAAAAGAGGATTAATTAACCTATGCCAAAAAAATATTGCCCACGGCGTCAACCGAAATGGTGGATTAGCTGAGTTTGTTGCGGTTCCAGAAACTCAGTTATTTAATTTGCCACTAACTTTGCCAGCTGAGTTTGGCGCATTTTGTGAGCCGATTGCCTGTTGCATTCAAGGAATTGATCTTGCCAATATTAAAGCTGGGGATTCGGTGGCAATTATTGGTGGCGGGGTAATTGGCCAGTTAATGGTTCAGTTAGTAAAAAATGCTGGAGCTAAAGTGGTTTTACTTTCTACAAGACAAAAGTTTCGAAGGGATATGGCTGAGCAGATGGGTGCTACTCACTCCATCGATCCATTAAGTGCTGCAACTAATGATCCATTTATTGGACCAAATGGAGTTTGCCCTGGTGGCTTTGATGTTGTCTTTGAGTGCGCTGGCACTAGCCAAACTCTGAGCCAATCACTTGAAATTGTCAGATTAGGTGGCACGGTAATCCTCTTTGG
>Ga0214921_10007504_pt1 | contig 14512 bp, 15 predicted proteins | sample LL1505_MetaG_FD_177992 | JGI IMG/M metagenome (GOLD analysis project Ga0214921, IMG submission 177992) | Freshwater microbial communities from Lake Lanier, Atlanta, Georgia, United States - LL-1505 | ecosystem: Environmental > Aquatic > Freshwater > Lake | place: USA: Georgia | collected... | reverse complement strand
AACCAGTTGCTGAACCAACTGTTGAACCAGCAGCCGAGCCAGCAGTTCAACCAGTTGCTGAACCAGTTGCTGAACCAGTTGTTGAACCAACTGTTGAACCAGCAGCCGAGCCAGCAGTTCAACCAGTTGCTGAACCAGTTGCTGAACCAGTTGCTGAACCAGTTGCTGAACCAGTTGCTGAACCAGTAGCTGAACCAGTTGCTGAACCAGCAGCCGAGCCAGCAGTTCAACCAGTTGCTGTTCAACCAGTAGCTGACACAAAAATGCCATTATATTTTAATGACATAACAATAAACAATTAATTTTTTTTATATATATCATTATCTATATCCATAAGATCATCGTTTATAAATAATCTATCGATATCAATAGTAATATTAGCTTCAACTTGTGATATTTTGAATATATTTAATATGTTAATTTTATCAATTTTGTTAATAACATTATTAGCAGAGGGTAATAAAGTCTCAAAACTAATATTTTCTATTTTTCTTTTTTTTGAAGAGTTCATATATTATGTAACCATTATTTTTTATTATAATAAACTATATATAATAAAAAATATTAAACACTATAATTGTGTTATTGGTTTCCTACATAGGGGACATGAAGCGTGATGTTTAGTAGTCCATTCAAAAATACAATCTTTATGAAAAAAATGATTAGGAGGATTTTTATTTTCATCATCATCATTTTTGTCATTTGAAGAGCATTTTAATTCGACAATATCATCGTCTAATTCATAAGTATCACAACATATAGCACATTTAGCATCATTACTATTTTTTTCTTTAAATTTCATACATGTGAGTTTATCGAATTGTTTTTCAGTAAGAAATTTATTATCACTGTCAGTATTTTCTTCATTTGGATTTAAATCATTTAGATGTTCCATAAAAGACAAGAATATATTTTGTCTTGCATAAGATCTACGAATAATAGGAAGACCATATATAATAATAATATTTTTTAAATTATCTATATCTTCATCAGGATAATTGATAGAATAATAAGCGAAAATATTAGCAAGAAGATCTTTAATAGAGTATCCATTTCTGATACCATTCATCAACATATATTTGACAGTAGATATTTGAGACGCATTAACAGTAAAATTATCAAAAAAAATGGATCTTTCATGTAGTTCATTATCAGCAATTCTATTTTGTAATTCTTGATTGTATAGATCGAAAGATTTCAAAATACATTCATCGATAATATCATTTAGATCGGATATATCATTATTTGAATTAATGAGAGAATCATATTGTAAAAAAACATCTCTATATCCTTGGTTTGATAAAATAATATTGGATAAGTTTAAGAAAGCATCAATTCCTGATTGATTATAAATTGGTTGATAACCTGCACCAGCCGCAGCACCTAATCCGATATTATTTAGTTGATAGTCGTCTTCATTAATATCAATAATATTGAATAAATTCATAAAATTATTGTAGTCGTTGTTATTATTATTATTATTTTGAGCCATCGATATAATTTCTATAATACAATTATTTTATAATTGTTTAAATTTATTTATATATTATAAAAAATAAATATTATTATAATATATATTCATCAATGTCGTCAAAGAAAGTTTCCATAAAACATGCCAAACGAATTAAACGCCCTGGACCTAAAAGACCGAAAGTTTTACCACCAATTCAGCACGATATAAGTCTTCGAAAATATGGATATTCATTACAAAAACCAGCAAAATCAAGAACAAATTCATTAAAAAGAGCGTCAAAAGCATATGGTTCGTTAAAAGTATTGAGACATGTAAATCTAATAAGAAATTATTCGCGGTCTGTTCCAGTTAATTATAAGAAACTGTCAACAGATGTAGAAGTAATGAAAAAAGAATACAAAAGATCAAAAAAATCAATGAAGAAATAAATTATTGATAATATTATATTATTTTCTAATTGAATAATATAGTATAATGGCACCAAGTCGCAAAAGCAAAAAAATATCACGAAAAAAAGTAAGCAAAAAAAATAATAAGATGAGAAATAATAAATCAGATACATGTAAATGTAAAAATGATAAATGTGGATGTAAGAGAGCGTCAAAAAAAAAAGTATATAGTAATTTAATGATATCAATGAATATTTAATTAAAAAATTTATTATCATTAAAATAAATGATAATTGAAATATTATCATCAGAACCAAGTTCCATTGCTTTTAAAGCAAGTTTTGATGCAATATTAAGATTATTTTTACTGTTTTGATTAGATAGAGATTCAGGTCGTTCAATTATAGCGTTCAAAATGAAATCAACAATTTGTTGGTTGTTCATTGAGTCGTATAGACCATCAGATGCAACAACAATAAATTTATAATTATTACAATTATAATGCAAAATATCTGGTCGATGTGTAACAGTTTTTTTTTGTTCAAAATCACCCATAGATCTACTAACAGCTAAAATACCATCTACTCTTGGAACATCATTTGGTTCAAATGTAACAGTGCCTCCTAGTTTTTTTATTCTTAACATTTCAGAAGGTGAATCTGGTTTATGATCTAATGTTAATGATTCGGCAATATAATTATTATTACATCCAATAACACGACTATCACCAGACCATATAGTGGTTAAATATTTTTTTTCTTTACTATAATAAATAAGAGCTAAACAAACAGTGGAACCTTGAGAAGAACTTTTATTATGTTTAGCACTAAGTTCATTTTGTATTTGGTCAAATGTATTAATAATATATTCATTATATTTAGAATGTGGTCTTGGAATATTGTCAGATAAAATATTTTGTTTATAAAAATATTGTGGCAAAGTTTTTGAAAGAGTTTCTGAAACAGTAGGCCCACCATGACCATCAAAAATTCCTAAAAAATCAATAGGTAATCTAGACATATTTTCAGTCTCAGAAGTTGTTCCTGTACCGACAATTGATTTTTTAGTTTTTACTATAGAATTATTTGAAGTACTTGATAAATATTTTTTTACAATATATCTATCTTCTTGATATGGGCGTTTACCCTGTATTGAACTTTCATGTACAAACATTTATATATCAAATATAAAAAAATAATAAAATAATAATTTATTTAATTTAATTCATGATCGGAGTCCATTTTTTAAATCTATAGTTATAATTACATTTATTTATAAAAATTTCGTGTTTATCACCCATCATTTTGCAATATTGCGATGTTTTAATGTCCGGAATATGACAAATACCTATATAATTCTCTCTATCTATATTTAAATATAATTTTGTCTCTTCCTTACATACATATTTATATATCTCAAACACATCTGCTATTTTTGTCTTCCTTATAACAAAATCATCTATTAAATGAGTATCTAATTGATTTTTTACAGACATTTGTAATGGTATAGATGGAATACTCAGACTGGAATATTCTTTACAAATAAATTCATTAGGTGTGTTATTACGAAGCAAATTAAAATCATTATCATTCACAAATATATATGTTTTTCCAGATTTTTCAGGCAAAAATATAATTCCATTTATTTTCAATTTACTTTTTTTAATCTTATTAAATATAAGATCTCCCATCTGTTCAAATGTATATATACCACATAATTTAATTGTAAATTTCTGATCTAATCCATTATTTATAACAGGTAATATTTTTTCAATTATTGGTACTTTGTCTTGTAATTTTTTATTAATTATTTTTTCACCACCATATATATACATGTCTTGAATTAAATATGATAATTTATTCAAACCATCAATTGTGTTTATTATAAATCTACCATCTAATACAGTTAATGGAAATAAATTATTATTTGTCTGATGCATAATCTGAAAAGAATATATTTTTAATGCATTTATATTTATCTGATTTTTATATGTTTTAAGATCTTTCTTATAAATTATACACTGATATTTGATTTTTGATATCTCACAAAATATTATCCAACAATTTACACCAACTATATGAGGTGTTATATATGATGTTTCATGTTTTACTAAATCTAATGATTTATGATCCAATAACTGATATTTATAATTATTTATATTGAGTTCTTGATAGATTAGACTAATAATACTATTTTTAACATTATTATTAGCGTTTTCAACAAAACCATATAGATCAAGTGTTAATTCCATATATATATATATATGTATCATTATATATATCTATATGTTAAATATATTAAAAATCAATTTTTTATAATATCTAATTAACAATACTATAGTTATCAAAACGAGATCCATAATTATTGTTATCTCCTAGGTTCCAACTGTTTGGACTTAAATTATTTGGAACCAAATTATTTAATTTATCATATTGTTTATAATTATTAGATGTTATCTTATCATATTTTTCCCATATAGTTAAATTATCATCTTTATCTAAAGCTTCTTTATAACAATTAGGATTGACTGCTGGATTAGTATTATTAACATTAATTTCGGCGGAGTTGAGTATATTGGTAGATAATGGTTGACGATCAATGTCTTGAAAAAATTCACTATTACTATATTTATTATATTTGTCATTAATTTCATTTTCCAGTTCATTAAACATTTTTTCTTTATCAACATTGCTCAATGATTTCAGACAACTTTTATATTTTTTTTCATCAATATTATTGTCAATAACAGGAGCTTTTAATAAATTATCAACTATTTTATCAAGATGACTGTTATCAATAATTTTAGAGTCAGCGGCCGAATAACTTAATTTAGGATCATATTCAAAAACATCAATATTGTCATTAAAACGAACAATTTTATCAGTGTATCTTTTGGTATCATTGTTATTGAAATCATTATCTAAATTAATTTCTTCTTTAGATTTATTTGTTCCATCATGTTTTTCTACAGATGATTTAGCTGTAAAAAATTCTTTAACATCATTATAAAATAGACGATATAATAGAATTAAAACGAGAGTAGCAATAAAAATATATTTAAAGTTCATATTAGATAATAATATATATAAATATTTTAAAAAGAATTTATTTATTTATAATAATAATTCTATTAAAATTCAATAGATAAATAATAATTGAACCAAAAATCAATCCATAAAACAAAGCGATAATATAGGTATTGTTATCCATATATAAATAATAATATAATAATTATATTATAATATTATTATTGTATAATTTAAAAAAATTTGTGACATTCTTTAGATATTAATTCTGTTTTTATTAAGACAGTATTTGTAGTATTGATATATAAATAAATTAGACTGATATTTAATCCAATCAAAAAAAATAATATATGAGTTTTGTTAATATTCATAATATTTATAATATTGAACTATATTTTATTTATATATAAATAAAAAAATTAATAAATACAAAAATACCTATATTAAGACTATAATATAATAATAAATATTTATAGTAATGGCAAGTCATAAAAGAGATATTACTTTTTATTATTATACACCAATTAAAACGAAAATTAATCCACAAATTTTCAAAGATTACAGTGATAATATATCCAAAGAGCCAATCACAGATAATATCGCCGATTTAATGAATAATGTAGAAAATATGATTGTGTCATCAAATGCATTTAAAATGCAGGAAAATAGACCAACAATAAATCACATGAAATGGCAGGCATATAAAACAAAGAAAGTACCATTAACAAATTTATTTATGATATTGAATAAGATTAGTAGCGATAATATAGATACAGTGATTAATGAAACATTACAATATAAGACATTTACACATACGGAGATAGTACAATTAGCGGATGTATTTTTAGGAAAATGTATAATGGAGACGAAAAATGTGAATAATTATATGGAATATATGAAAGCAATAATGAGAAACAAATTATGGTATATGTATGACAGTGAGAAAAATGTTATTAGTTTTAGAGATACAATTATAGATAGATTAGAAAATGAATATAACAGATTAACAAAGATAGCAGGACATATTGAAGATGTATTTAAAAATCAAATTAAAGACGAAAATATAACTAATAAATTAGAGGGTTCTGAGGATTATTTAAAAAAAAAGAATATTATTTTGAGTTTGATAAAGCTGATTGGCTCATTTTATAATGTTAATATTATTAGTACAACATTATTAATTCATATATTAAATAATTTAAGACACCAATATGATGATAATCAAGAAACAAGAAAAATATATTTAGAGCTTTGGTTAAATTTATGGGACAATGTATCATTAAATTTAATGAATAATTGTAAAGAGTCATATAATAACAACAAGGATTGGTTAATGAAAAAATACACAGAACTGAGTAATTGGAGAGATGTAGATGAAAAATCATTAGAAATGGGTAATGAAACGAAACCATGGGATATTATGAGATTATTAACATTAATAGAGAAAAGTTTAGATATTGGATTGGACGCAAATAAACAAGAAATTTCATTGAATAAGAGAGACGATACAATAACAATTTTTAATGTTGATACAAGTGAATTTATAGAACTATTGGAAGATAAAGATGATACATTATTAAAAAAATTTAAAATGACATGTAATAGTGAATTGTTAAATATAATTATAAGCAGATATTTGTTAGATAATTGTGTAAATAGTGGTGAAAGGGATGATAACTATAATAGATCAATAAAGAGAATAACAAAACATTTAATTTCACATCAAGAAATGGAGCAAATAGTGAGCAACATTTTGAATGATGATGAAATTATATGTGATTATCCATTATTTAGAAAGAACATTGGAAAATATGTTAAATTAAATTAAAGTAAAAAAATTGATATTAAATCAATTTAATATAAAGATTATAAATATATTTTTATATTAAATGGGTCGTAAGAAACTAGATGATGTAGAAAGAGCTGCAAGATTAAATGCAAGAATAGAACAAAAGCACATAAAAAACAATTCAGTATCGGCTGAAATAAAAATAGCAGAAGTTGTAAATAAAGACCTTGGTATTTCAAGTAAAAACTCACTATTGGATCAACAAGTAGCAAAAGTGAAGAGGGGTCGTAAAACAAAAACAATAGAACAGAATGGTGAAGATGTATTGGATGCAACAGGAGACAAATTTGATGTAACAAATATTGATTTTTTTTCAAATATATCAAAAAAGGATAGTTCAAATACAAGTTTGAAAGTTTCAATATTTCCATCTAATGAAGCAGAAGTTACTGTTAAAATAAATCTTCCATGGATAGAAAAATATAGACCATCAAATATAGAAGATATTATATTAGATGATTGTTTAAGAAATAAATTAAAAAATTTAATGAATATTAATGAACTATACAATTTGAATAATGACACAATATCATGTCTACCAAATCTGATAATAACTGGACCACCTGGTACAGGTAAAACAAGTACAATGTTCTGTATAGCGAAACAAATATTGGGTGATAAATATGGTGAAGCATTATTAGAACTAAATGCTTCTGATAATCGTGGTCTCGAAATAATTAATAATAGTATTATTCATTTTTGTAAAAAGAAAATAAATGGTATATTAGATGGTTCATCAGAAGATAATAGTGTAAAAAAAATTATTATATTTGATGAAGCAGATAATATAACAAGGAAAGCACAGAATGTATTAGCAAACATGATGGAAGAATATGGAGACACAACAAGATTTTGTTTTACATGTAATGATTCAAGCAAAATAATTGAATCAATTCAAAGTAGATGTTTAATATTACATTATAGACCAATGAATAGAGACAATATAAAAAAAAGACTTGATATGATATGTCAATTAGAAAAAGTAAATCATGATGAGAAAGGATTAGAGGCAATAATTTTCATATCACATGGTGATATTAGACAAGCAATCAACAATTTGGAAGCTACACATAATAGCTACAATATGATTACAGAAGAAAATGTATATAAATTATGTTATCAGCCTCATCCAAATAAAGTAATAACTTTAATTCAAAAATGTGCTTGTCGTAATCTAATATTGGCAATTAAACAATATGCAAATTTAAAAGAAGATGGATATTGTAATAGTGATATTTTACAAACCATGATAAATGTATTAAAATTAATAAATATAGACGAACATATACGAATTAATTTTATAAAAATATTATCAGATACTTATTTAAATGTTAGTGAAGGAACTGATACAAGTCTTCAAATGTATTCTTGCATCTCAAAAATGATATCTTATATTACTGTTTATAAGATAAATGAAGATAATTAAAAATATTAATGATTTCTATTAGACATCGGAACATTCAGAACATAATCAGAATAATGATTTGTGTTATTGACTAATAACGGTAAGTGCCCATCAGAAAATTTATTATCAAAATCTTTTTTTATTGAGCTATTTAATTTATTAGATTTATTGGATTTATTAGATCTATTAGATTTATTTGAATTATTTGATTTATTTGATTTATTTGAATTATTTGATATGTTATCAATTTGTGGTAAAATATCATTTTCCTCTTTGATTGTTTCTAATGTTATAACCTTTTTTTTATTTTTATTTTTATTTTTATCTAAATTACACTGATCTATAGTATCATCATAACGCCCATCACATATTTTTACATTTTGAATATATAGATTATTTGAATAAAATTTAGGTGTATCTGAATTTTTAATTAAAACAGTTGAATCAATATTATCTTTAGTTTCACTTTCATCTTGTGAATCATCAATATATCTGGTTGATAAATTACGATTTAATTTATGGTTCATAGAATGAAGTCTAATCAGAGTGTTTAATGACGATTTAATAAATTTATTTGATTTATGTTTTATTTCGTTTTTATGAGAAATTATATTGTCATATTCTTTCTCTATCATTTGTTTTACTGAACCTATGTTATCATCAGTCGGTTTAATATTATTTAATTCAAATATTGATATTCTTGAGTCCATTGAAGTTCCACCTATATTATCTATATGATTTACAAACGATGTAATCAATCTAATATAATATTGTTCTTGTATTTCATCAATATTTTTTTCTTCTTTTTTTAGTAATATAAGTAATGATTGAATTAATACATTTGCATCAATAGAAATATCATTTAATTGATTTAAACCGACTAACATCCACGCTAATTGAAGTTTAGGATGAAGTATTCTTATTGCTGAACCAAAAACAGTCTCTTCCAATTTTATTGTTTCAACAATTATTTTATTTACTGTTTCAAACATATTCTCTACTTTTATAATTAATTTTGAAGGAGGATTACATAAAATATATGCTAATTTAGAACAACAGTTAGAACTTTTTTTGATAGTTTTGAGTCGTTGTAATAGACTAGAAAATTCGACTAATTTAAGATTAAGATTATTTAAAAAAGCGAATTTTAGTGTGTGTTCTATTGGTACATCATTAATATAAACATTATGTAGTTTATCTATTGAATTATTTAATGTTTCCATTGCATTTAAATATATTGGTAATTGATCATGCATAACATTATTAAGATGTTTTAAAGCATTAATCTCACTAACGACGAAAATTATAGTATTTTTTAAACCTACTAAAACGAAACCTGTGTGTTCCATATATATATATATATATTGTGCTTGTTTCTTATTATGGTTTTAAATCATAAATCATAATAATATTGTAAGTATAAAAGAATATTTAGAGAAAATAAATTTAATCATCAATAAATAAGTCATTTGGATCAATATCTTTAACAACATTAGAGAACAAGAAAGGTTCTGATGCATGAACCATTACATCAATAACATTAAACCAGTCAATACGATATTCTTTAGAAACATAATCAGCATATCTTTTTTTACCTTGATTAACAAATACACTGATATTATCAACAATATCATATACAGTTGGTACATATGTTCTTTTATCAGCTTGAACTCTTAAAATACGACCAATTGATTGTGTAATACTACTTTTTGGTGTTGCCAAAATCAATGTGTCTAAATCTTTAATATCTAAACCTTCGGCAGCCATTTCAAAAGTCGCTAAAATTAAAGGTTTTGTTTCTGATTCTTTCAATTTTCGTTCTTTCATTCCGCCAATATAATATCCAATCAAATCTTGCCATCGTTTATCCTTTTTTTGTAATAATTCGTCTATTAATTTAAGATGATTAATACGATTTGAAAGAATTAAAACTTTACGAAATTTTTGATTTGGATCAGAATTTAATAAATTTATATGTTCAAACAATGGTTTATTCAATCGAAAATCAATATTATTTGGTATATTTAATGAATTGGGATTAGTAATAGGTATGATTGGAAAAATTTCATCAATTAATTTCAAAATAAATTCGGTTCTATTTGATAGTTCAGTTAAATTGGTTACCATTTTTGCCATATTCATCTGTTTTGTTCTAAAATTAAATATTTCCTTGAACTGTTTATTTGGTTTGCTTAATCCATATTTATATAATTTAATATTTACAGATGTATCAATATCGGCGCCTTCATAATACATTGATTTACCAATATGCCAATAAAATACTTTTTCTAATTTATCTTTTCTTTCGGGAGTAGCGGATAGACCGAGAGTATAGGGTGCTTGAATTTTTAACAATGCTTTTGAAAAAACTTTAGCACCTAAATGATGAACTTCATCAAATATTACTAGAGGAAATCCTTCAAAAATATCTTCGTCATATTCTTTCATACAAATTGATTGTAACATACCAATAACAATATCTTTGTTTTCAATATCAATTTTATTTTGTTGAATAATCCCAATACGAGCATTCGGCACATACTGACCTATTCTCTCTTTCCATTGATTTACTAAAAATTCTTTATGAACTATAATTAATATTGGAAGACCAATTTTACATCCAATATATAAACCCATACATGTTTTACCTTTACCCGGTGGAACAGTCATGACACCACCACCAAATAATTTGAGTGTTCCATCATCATTCATATAATTTTTTATACATGTGTCTATAATAGGAATTTGATAATCTCTCAAAGATCCATTAAACTTAATATTTGTTTTTCTAATTTTTGAGTTATCAATTTGTACTTCTTTGGGTGGTCCAAACTTTTCTATACCATAATATTTAGGCAATAACATTTTATTCGATCCTTCTAAAAATATCGGAAAAGGTTCTTCCGGTTTAATATTATATTTATTATCTATAAATGGTTTAACAGTGAGCTCATTTTTTAAAATAGTTATAAAATCATTCGACCACTCACTCTTTTTTATGAGATATCCAAAATTATGCATTACAGCAGTTTTACCAGTTAGATCCATTATTTATGATATATATTGTTTAATATTAAATATTAAATATTAAATATATCAATTTTTTATATGTATATATAAAAAAAACACATATATATCCATATATATGAACATCACAGAAATTAAAGAACAATTTAGAAACTATACTTACGACAATTGTTTTAGATTATTTGAAAGAGAATACAGTACAATTGCCAGAATAGTTGACATATATGATGGAGACACTTGTACAGTTGTGATTAAATTAAACAATGAATATAACAAATTTATAGTAAGATTGAATGGAATAGATACTTGTGAAATTAAAGCTAAATCTGCTGACAATAAAAAAAAAGCATATTTAGCTAGAGATAGATTATTAAATTTAGTTACAAATGTTGAAACCTCAAATAATTCAATGCCTAGAAAATCTGTTAGAGATATTTTAAATAGAGAAGTATATTTAATTAATCTATGTGTTTCTGGAACAGACAAATATGGACGATTGCTTGCTGATTTATATGGATTAGAAGATGAACTAAAAACAAGATCATTTTCATCTATTTTATTGTCAGAAAAACTCGCATATTCATATGATGGTGGAACAAAGAAAACGGAAGAAGATCAACTAGATTAAAAAAAAATAAAAAAAATTATAAAAATTAATTATATAAACCAAATATATAATATAGATGAGTGAATCGTTAAATCCATTAAGTTCATTAAGTTCATTAAATTTAACAGAGATGGACACATCATTTTCGGATGTTTTAAAAAACGAGTATGTGTCAATATTTTTGATAATGGCAGTATCATTATATGGTGGTTTAATAGCGCCTAAATTAAATTATAGAGTAGCACGATTACTTGATAATCAATTATTTAGTTTATTATCATTATTATTTATTGGTTATGTTGCTACAAAAAATTATGGTATTGCTATTGTATGTATGATGTCATATTTGATTACGATGAATACAATTCAAAAACATAAAATGAATGATTTATTATTTAGTGTCATTGTGATAGATAATGTAGATAATGAAAAAAAACATATAAAAAGAGTAGTTGATACAGGACTTGAAAATAAAGATGAACTAAATAAACCAGATAATATACCAAATAAATTACCAAATAAAGAAAACACAAATTCAGGTAATAGTGGATCTTTACCACCATCAATACCAGTTTCAACAAAAAGTGTTCCAGTATTAGAGAACATGGCAGATTTAACATCATTAGAGAAAATCAATCAATGTAATGAAAATACATCTAATAAAAAAGAGACTTCATATAATGGTTCGATGATAGATAGCAATCAATTAGATGTAGAAGGATTTTCACCAAATAATTTTTTTTCTAATTTCTAAAAAATAATATTATTTTCTATTATTAAATAAATGATATTTAATAATAAATTATTAAATATAATAATCATAATCTTGTTAGCTAAGATTGCATATGATTATTATAAAATGAATGAAAAAAAAGAACATTTTAAAATAGCATCATTTGTGGATGATTTAATTAAAAAAATTATTACTAAAAAAGAAATAAAAAATATTAGAGATATGTTATCAAACAAAGATCTATTGGATATGGAGAATGAGTTTAAAAACACAAATAAAGAGTCACTTACAAGGACACTAAATATTAAACAATATTCTGCATTATCATCAGAACCAGAAATAAAAGATACTCCAATTACAAATATTGGTCCATTTAAAGTGCTAGATAATGAAAAATATTATCTATCAATAAAAGATGATTGAATGTATAAAAAATAAATTATAATATATATCTAAATATATTATAATTATGAAAGGTACAAGATATTTAAAATTAAAAAAAGATTTTGAAAGAGATTGTAAAGAGTATGAATATATTCCGGACACATTAGAACGAACATCAACAACTATAGCGATTGGAGATATTCATGGTGATTTAGATTTAGCAGTCAAAGTGTTAGAACTTGCCAAATGTATTGAGCGAGTTGATAAATGTAAAAATTGTGTTATTTTAAAAAATAAAAATAATGAAGATGAACATTATGTTTGGACTGGTGAAGATACTCTAGTAGTTCAAGTTGGTGATCAAATTGATCGTTGTAGACCGGTTGATGATAATTTATGTATTATGAATGGTTCAACAAAAGATGATGAAGCTTCAGACATAAAAATATTAAAATTTTTTACAGAGATCAATAAATTAGCAATGAAAAAGGGAGGACGAATAATAAGTTTATTAGGAAATCATGAAATTATGAATGTATCTGGGAAGATGCAATATGTATCTTTAATGAATTTATTAGAATTTTCCAATCATGTTGATCTTACACAGCTAAGTACTGATAATATAGATGAATATACAAAATATGCGGATGAAGGATTAAAAAATAGACGAAAGGCATTTTCAAATGTGAAAAATGTGAAAAGAAAAGAACCATTAAATGAATTTTTAGCTTGTACGAGACAGAGTGCTATAATTATTGGAGATTTATTATTTGTTCATGGTGGTATTATTCAAAAATTAGCTGAGTCTTACAATATAGATGATATCAATACAATTGTAAGAAAATGGTTATTAGGAAAAATGACAAATGAAGTTAAAAATCTATTGAAAACGAAAGAAGAAAGAGAATTAACTGGTGGTCTAGATGATGATACAATAGATATTAAAAAAAATAATAAAATAAATTTTAAAGAGAGATTAAGATTAATATTAAACTCTGGCAGTAAAGGGATATCGCCATTTTGGAACAGATTATTAGGAAATTTACCAGCAGATATAATGGTAGATAATTTTTCTATAGATAGAAAAAAAGAAATTGAATTAAAATGTGATCAAATATTAAAACCTGTTTTTGAAACATTTAATATTAATGGTATTATTGTAGGTCATACACCTCAAATGAACGATAAATATGGTATTAATTCTGCTTGTAATCAAAGAATTTGGAGAACTGATATTGGTGCATCTAAAGCATTTGATATTTTGAGAGATACAAAGAGGAGAATAGAAGTATTAAAAATAACATATCCAAATGGTGAGGCAAAATTTGAAGTGTTAAAATATGGTTTCTAAAAAAAATATAATAATAATAATAATTTATCATTATATTTTATTATTTTTTTTCTTTCTGCCAATCTTTTTTTTTGTCTCTATAACTTTATCTTTATTATTATATAGCATCTCTTTAATATCCAATTCTGTTTTTTTATATATTCTCTTTTCTTTATTACTTCCAGAATCTCTATAATTTTGAAAGTTATCAACTATTGTATCTATTTCTTCATGTTTATTATCAGATATAACAACATCTTCTCTATTTTTGTAATCTTCTAAATTATT
>Ga0214921_10007502_pt1 | contig 14512 bp, 7 predicted proteins | sample LL1505_MetaG_FD_177992 | JGI IMG/M metagenome (GOLD analysis project Ga0214921, IMG submission 177992) | Freshwater microbial communities from Lake Lanier, Atlanta, Georgia, United States - LL-1505 | ecosystem: Environmental > Aquatic > Freshwater > Lake | place: USA: Georgia | collected 2015-05-28 | reverse complement strand
ATTGCATGCTCGCCAATATTAAATAACGCAAACATATCTTCAACAATTTTCGGTTCATAATTAATTACAACCATATGGCCAGTAATGCACTTTTCATTCCATTGATTGAATTCTCTTTTTTCATCAATCGAAAGGCCTAAAAGAGCAAAGTAAGGCTTTTTATTACTACCCCCGCTATAAAAAACAATCGCACATCGACCAAATATTTCTTTAAATTTATTCTGATACCTCAACCAAGCAGCAGGTGATTTTTTACCTGGCTTTCCAATTTCAGAGGCAAGCTTGAGTCTTTGTGTGATTTCGTCTGAAATTTCAAGAAAAAATCTATTCTTTAAACCTTTAGCCAAGGATTCAGTAATGATCATTTCTCATAAATCTCTTATTAGCTTTACGTGTGCCATCTTTATCCTACTCCTTCCTCCTATAGTCCACATATCGAAAGCCAAACTCTGCCATCTTTTGACCAATTAGCTTCACCATAGCGTCTCTGATGAGTAACTTCTTATTAGAGTTCACAGGCGTAAGCTCATAACCTTGGATCATGAGTAATGGTAAGGTCTTACCCTTCTTCTCATAGGTCTCGATGGTGATTGGAGGTGCACTCACCTTTTGGTTCACTTCTTCGGAGAATACTTGATCAAAGAAATTGATGCCATTTTTTGGAATTAGCAGTCTTTGCACGAGCTGGTGAAAGGTATCCAGTAAGGCTTGATCAATGGTGCGCTCATGGTGCCTGGCCCACTCATCGATCTCTTCAAGGGTCTTTTCTTGGTTGGGGTAACTAAAGTAGATGGCAATACGTTTGAACGCGGTTGAGCCATTAAGTAAGCGATCAAAATGGATGCAGTCGATGGCTTCAATTTCGAGCTCATTGGCAAAGTCAATCCCTACTCGCACGATGTCTTCTTGACCCATTGGGATCTTTTCTTCTGTTTCTCGATCAATTAGATAATCTCGATCAAAGATGAGAGCGGCAAGCTCAAGCTCTTCGCACATTTCTCCTCGGTAGTAATAGTTGACTAACTCCAGCAGTTCGGTATCGCGCTCTTCCATGGGCTTATGAAACTGGGTACCTAGATCATCAAACTCATAGGTCAGTGAAGAAAACTTCACCCGTGGTGCCACCACAGGACGCTTGAGGTATTTACTAAAGGCCTCATCAAAATAAGAGTCGTTTGGATGGTTTGCCATGATTTGGTAAAAGCTGGCACGGATATGAGCTATGACCGCTTGCTCTGGGGTCAGTTTTTTGGCATAGGCCCAAAGATGTGCCTTACTGCTAACGGCATCCAATAGGTGTGCCCCAAAGAGGTATTGCAGTTCGTGTTTGACGATCATTTGGGGTGTGGATTTAATCCTTGATGCGTTTGGTACGGTGTCCGACGGTAATTAAATAGCCGTCTTTCATAACAGCATAGCAGTCAAAATGGGACTCCAATTGAACGTATTGCTGCTTTGGCAAAACGGTCTTTAGGCGATTGCGTACGGGCTTAGAAAAGGTAATGACTTCTGCTCCCCGATGATCGTAATTGGGCTTGCCAAATTGGATTAGGGATTCAATGACAAAGCCTGGGATGCCGCGTTGTTGTTGTCTAGCTTGGGCATGCCGTGAGTAGTGGGTCATCGAGCTCATGGGGTGTCTCCTATCAAAAAAGTTGGTATTTTTGATAGAGTAATGAGTCTTTAGCTCACCTAGTGAGCCTGAGAGGGTAGAAGATAGATCCATGCTCTACCGATTCCTGATCCCCCTTTTAGCTCTTAGTCTAGTGGCTTGCTCTAATCCCACCACGGATTTTCATGCTTGCCGGTACGACAGTAAAAAAACGGTGCTATTAGTCGACCTCAAGCGGGATTTTCGAGTTTTGGGTCTTGGCGAATACGACGAGGAGATTGAAGAGAATTTAGTGCTGCTTTGCATGAAAGCCCGTAAATGGGTGTGGCATCCAGATAAGGCAATTAATTACTCGACCTTGGATCCGAAGTCTTACTTTCGGTTTTAAACGGTTGACTAACTAATCTTTCCGACGCAAGCAAGATGATCGGGATCCATACTCATATTCCTAAGCATTACTTTAAGTAACGCTTAAAACCAACTTACGCTGCCCGTAACTCCCGCTCAGTTCGCTTTTTACTGGGATAATTATCGGCAGCTTTACCATCGGCTTCAATCAGCTTTCTAGTATTAGAACCTCTCAGTTGCTCAATAGCCTGTATTACTTGTAAATGGCTATAGTGCCGCTCAATCATTAAGACACTAGTACCCATTTGTTTAGCTAATGTATGAATAGGGACCATATCGTGAGTTAGAGATAAAGTGGCATAGGTATGGCGTAGGCTGTAGAACACCCGCTTTTGATTGGTCTTAGGATCAATCAATAATCCATGATCCGCCAGGAAGCCATCGAACATGTGATTAAGTACATCACTTAAATCTCTGCCCTCTTTGGTTCTAAAGATGTAGTCATCATTAGTAGGCTTAATCAACTCAGCCAATGGATCTTTGATGGTACTCTTTACGCCATAGTTTCTAAGCGCAATACGCTCTAATACTCTGACGCTAGGTAAGCGGCCAATAATCTGTCTTTGCCCTGTTTTACCTTTCACTGTCATTTCACAGCTTCGATTAAGGCTATGCACTTCAATCGCTTTGCCATCCTCATCGATTTGATCGGTTACCGTACTAATGGGGTTCATCATGAAATGGATTTGCTTCCATTTCATATCTAGTAACTCAGTGCCTGGTCTAGCACCAGTGTCCACCAGCATCTCCACATAGTCACGCAGGATTTCACGGCGCTCACGCACATCTTTGGTTCGACCTGATTCTATGTATGGACCTAGTAGTTTTAATAAAGCTCTTAGTTCATGTAATTCAAATGCAGGACGACGCACACTCTCCTTAGTCCTGCCATCTAACTTAGGACGATTACTCTCAGTTAAATAACCCCGAACGATGGCCTCATCAAATACGCGATTAAAAGCAGCATTTTGGGTTTTACGGTGGCTATTAGAAAGGCCCGAGCCATACTTGATTTCGCGATCGTTGTAATAGTCTTGTAGGGCATCGTAATCAATATTGGTAATTAGCCTTTGACCAAGACTGGGTATGAAATGCTCCTTAATGATACGAATATAGTCTTTGTAGATCACCTTGCCTAAGCCACCCTGCAAATCCCGCTCCATACGATCAATGGCCAATTGAGCAATATCTTTAAAGCGTTTGGTAACTACTGGAATCCCAGAGCGTTTACGAATTTCTGCTTCCACTAATAGCTCTTTAGCTTTGGTCACAGCGAGGTCAAATTTGGTTTCTTTAGTCGTGGATCGTATCCACTTGTTATCCACCTTAAAGCGGCACTGCCAGACTTGGCTATGTTCACGCTGATACAAGGTTAGATTGCGGTGTATTAATTGATGTGTAGTTTCTTTCTTGATTGCCATATACTTAATTTAGCTTCAGAGACGCAGCTAGAGCAACCAAACTGGCTAAATTACATGGGTCAATTTAGCCAAAAGAAAGTGTGGCTAAGTTTGGTGGTTAATGGAGAGCTTATGGGGAGGGTAAGCGTTAGTTAAAGTAACGCTAAAAAGACAAAGCCACCCGCCATTACTGATAAGGGAGCGACTTCAAATTTATTGGAAGATCCGACAATACCACTAAGTAAACTTACTTAAGATTTTTTCACAATCATCTTTTGATACAAGAGCACATTGAACTCTTGTTGTCGAGTTGCCAAGCTTTAAATATGAATCACCTTTTCCATTTAGCATTTCAGCACCAGATTCATCCATTATGACCCTACTTTCTGTCGCACTTTTTACTCTCAAAGCAAGTTGAGCTGGTAAATTTGATCTCAAAACTGTACTAATAACATCTACGCTTGGCTTTTGAGTGGCAATAACAACATGAATGCCAGCAGCTCTTGCTTTCTGAGCTAAACGCTTTAACTCAACTTCAATTTCCTTTTTCATCCCGGAGTCAGATGTCAAGTCGGCATACTCATCCAATACAACTACCCACCACGGGATTTTCTTGTCAGGAGTAACTTTGCTATTAAATTCAGCAAGGGTGCGAGAGCGCATTTCTCGCATTTTTTCGTATCTAGTCTGCATTTCTACAACAGCACGCTTGAGTAGATCTAAAGCTTCATTATCATCCCAACCAACTTCACCTAATAAATGGGGTGTCCGAGCAAACTCTTGCAGCTCGGTTCCCTTAGGATCAACTAATAATAATTTCAACTCGCTAGGAGAATAAAAGCAGACCAATCCAAATAAGAGTACATTTAACGCTTCAGACTTTCCACTACCAGTAGTTCCGCCAACTAAAAGATGTGGAGATAAAGAATCCGAAAAGTTAATAGTAACTGTTTTACCATATCTATCCACGCCAAGAGGAGCCTCAAGAACCAAATCAGATCTTTCCCATTGACTCCACATTTCACCAGCATCAACAAAATATCTTTGCGACGGTAACTTAGGAACATCAATATTCACATATCCCTTGTCAATGACAAACATAATTTCTTGCTCTTGCTCTAAACGTAACTTCAACTTCAAAACCTGACTTTTATCCATCAACTTTTTAGGATCTGTAGGCCCCTTAGGCATTACCTTAAATAAAATTGAAGCCGGCCCTTCGATAAAAGAAATATCAGCAGCCAACGCTGGGCTAACCTCTATACCTTGCTCTGAATAGCAATCAAGAATTAATTGATACATATCTCTAAGCTGATCTGTAGATAACTTATTTTTATGAACCTGTAATTGTGGTGAAGATTTGATAGGATGTGATTCTGATTTCAAGTCGCCCATAACGCTCTCACTAGTAATTGGGGTGAGATCCTTAATGTCTGATTTTGTGTCTAAGGGTTCAATGGATTGAGGTAAATCAGGAACCGCGGATAAGATAAATTTATCATTTTTTATTTTACTCAGAATCAAAGGAATAATATTACTACTATAAGTCTTTATGACCTCAACATCACCTACGACTTCCCTGCTCATTTTCTTATCTAAATCATCCCATGCACACATTGAATAAATGCCTTTTATGCTACCGATTTTAAAAGATCCCTCACTAAATTTATCCCTAATAAGAAACGGCAAACAATTCAAATCTCTATCATTTTCAAATCCATAAAGCTGGATCATGCTCCTATCGGCAGTCTCCATAGCAGAAATAATTTGTTCTCTCCAAAGAGTTGAATCAATCCGATCAATATTAATAAGAATATCTTTAAGGAAGTTTATTGTTTCCGATACCTGATGTACGCCATGACTTTCATATTTCTGACGTAATTTACCTTCAATTACTTCAATATGTAAAATTAGATCTTCACCCTCTAGAACAAACATAAAGTTTGCAATATCAGCTCGAACCTCCATTGGACCCCCGAACCAGTTTTGGTGTTCATCCAATGAAATTGAGGCATATAAATGTTTATTAGTAGTTTTTTTACGAACATTCTCCAAATTTGATAGGGATCTAGCAACCATCAGCCCTATTACCTCTTCAGTTACTCGAGAAATGCCCATAGCCTTTAACGTTAATTTAGGTGCAAATCTTCTAGTTTCACTATAAATAACTCTGGAGATAGCATCTATGGAAGTGTTATGACTTATTAAAGTAGCTTTATCAAAAATAAGGCGTTCTAACTTTCTGGCCAACCTCGAAATAATTAATTCTTTACCCGAACTAGCTGAAACAATTAAGGTGTAATTATTTGAGCTCCCCACGCCTTCCTCAACACTCAAAATATCTGGGGATGTTTCTAATGCCTCGATCTGCTGTCTTGAGATATGTCTTTCGAGGGTAACTACCCAGTGACATAAATTGTGAAGATCAGTAAATAACTTTGCGGACTCCTCAAAATTAACTCTTAGCTCTAAAAAATCTGTATTTTCAGGTTGAGCTGGAGCAATTGGCTTGAGCCTTTGTGAGCGAACTACATGGGTAGACCATGTTTCTAACATTACATCAGGCTTGCTAGGCCTCATTGAGATAGAAATGGCGCCTCCAGAAACTCCGCCTTTTAAGTTTGTTGGCCTGTCCAAAAGCGGTCTAAATGCACCACCAAATGAAATAGGAGCTTCTGAATAATTTTGAACGGTTACTTTTTCATTTAAGAGGTGTGTAACGATTGCGAGATCAAATTTAGCGCCAGAAAGACTATCATTTAGAGAAAAATTATCTACATAGTCAATAAAACTTAGGCCACAAGAAGGAAATAGTCTACTCCCAGATGCCATGCGATCTTCTCCATGAAGCGCATCATAAAATTTAGATATCTCCGGCCAAGTAGACCTCTTAGAAATCACCGTCAAATCAATATTTAAATCCTTCCAATCAAGGCCTCTAAATGTTTTAATTAATTCAGCTGGAAATTTATTTGAATGAGGAGCGACTAATAAAATTGATAGCCCGTGAATTTTATATGGATGTGCCTCAAGATATGAGGTAATTTGCCTAGCTATTCGTTTTATAGAGTGGGAATCTAATGTAATGCCTGCAATTTCATTATTTCTAGGAGAAAATTCTTCGTACCAGGCCTGCTCACCAGAAGAGAAAAGAATTTCACCAAACTTATTTGAAGTAATCGCTGGGGCTTGATTCGGAGTTAGATTTCTCAACCAATCTAAATAAAAATCTGGATTTCTTTTAGAGAGTTCTTTTTCTCCTGATAACACTACTCCAACCAATTTTTCACATTCGTTTAAATAACGTGAAATCCATCGCAGCCTTATTGGATGGGTTGGAAGCATAAGCTTATTACATGCCCCAAAATTAATAAAATCCATATCCATTAGCTGAGTAATTGCTGGAAGTCTTGCTCCATCTGGAACAAAAGATGTTCTAGACTCTTCAAACAATGGCATCCACTCGTCAATGTATTGATCAATTAATTCAAAATTAAAACCATCTGATTTAAGTTTTCTAAAAAAATTTACCCTAATTGGCTTAAGGCTTTCAATGAGTGAGGATTCTTTATAAGTAGCGTCAGGAACAACTAAAGACATGGGAATAATACGGCTGGTGAAATCTGAGAGAGTGCCGTTCAATGATTTTTCCTCTGGAAGACTTAAGCCTGAATAAATATTTGAATAATTACTTTCTGGTGCGCAAACTAATAACCATAGAAAAATAAAATAGTCGAGATTATCAGCAGATGGAAACCACTCCTTTTTTCTAATACTATTAATTACAGATCCATTTGAATCTAATAAATCAAATACTAAAGGTATTGGCTCCCAAACGAAGTGAGGGGTATCAAAATCTTCTCCATCTACAGAATCATCCTCTGAAAATTCTGGGACATCTATTGAGTCGATTAGAAATTTATCAATTTTCAATCCAATACTAAATGAGTCAGATGATGACTTACTCTCTGCAGATTTTAGAGTTTGTCCAAAAATAAATGAAAAAAGTTTGATAGCTAGGTTATTTTTATTAGCTTTATTGGCCAGTCTAAGATGCAAAACATAAGATTCTCCTTGGACTGCGCCTTCCTTTAATAGGTCTACCACCTCAACAAATTCGAGGATTGGATTAAAAAATTGTTGTGCCCGAGGATTCGCTAACTGCTCTATTAACTTTCTTGTTGGACGATTTATCAATTGAATCAAAGGTTCTAACTCGCCCAAAGCCTCGAGATCTAGAAAGCGCCTGGCCTCATCTTCGAGGCGTTTATTTAAGCCATCCACTAAATTTGCGTCTAATAACTCAGGGACTCTTGAGGGCTCTGCATTAGTAATTTCACTTAATACCCGATCCCCTAACAATAAACCGCTTGTGTCTACTAAAAATAATTGCTCAAATATATAAAATGGAATCGCAGATCTAGCTTCAGAGGAAACTTTACAAATAAATTCAGTACATAGATTCTTATAACTTTCATTAATCTCTGAATTCAAATATTCACCACAGTGATCTTTAAAATTAAACGCACTTACTTTTGTTAACAATAAGTCAGAGTCTATCTCGCCAGAATCAGAATCAAGCTCTGAATAATTTTGATTGAGGGCAAATCGTTTTCTACTTTTTTTCTCATCATCATAAAGAAATTCGTCTGGAAAACAGTCGAGAGCAATTAAACTATTTCCCACCAATACATTAATTTGCGATTCGGATAGGGCCTCATTTGAAGATAGGTAAATATTCAAGACTTTCAAGATAAAGTTCGTGAATCTCCTAACAGAAATATCATTCAAGAATGAACGTACTTGAAGGGTTCTTAACTTTAATAATTGTGGTGGATTCCCTGCCTTACCAAGAACATACCAGCAATTATTAAACAGCTCCTCGGCTACTATAAAACTTTGAGCCTCACTACTTATATCAAAGCTTCCGTCAAGAAAATTACTATCTTGCAATGTAAAAATATTCTGTAGCCCTTGCTCATCACTCTGCACCCGAGTCTCAATGTACACAAGTCCATTACGATTATTATTTCGATAGTAGGTTATTAATTTTTTAGGCTCGGATAAATATTCAGATTCAATTTTATTCTGAATATTTTCAGCGAAGATCAGAGAAACTTTTTCGAGTCCAGTTGGACGTTTTAAATCTTTCCAAATTTTTAAGAATTCTAGAGCTTCTGATTCTGTAAAGTTTTTGATTCGAAAAAACTTGTGATCAGTGGAAGTCTCATGCAATAATTTTTTAATTACGATCTCATATGCAGTTAATGCAATTGCTTTGCTAATCATTTTTCTGACCCCAATCCAACCATTTTGGTAGCATCTGAATACACCTTCAACATGCCAACAGCCCTTACCTGATCAGCTAATTTCCTCTCATTTTCTTCAAAAATAGATGCGTCTAGAATATTCAAGAAACCAGCATCATTTGCAGAAATCCTTCCGATTACAAAAGAACATTTTTTATAAAGCCAGTTATGAACGAAGTCTTCAAATGGAATTTCATCGCCTGACTTAACCGCAACTAATGTAAGAGTTTCAATTGAATTTAATCCAAAAGTAAAATGTCTTTTTCCAGTCAGGGCGTTTATCAGCTTCATGCTTGCGGCGGTGGACGCAAAAAATCCTTTCAGTTTTTGTATTTGAGTGGAATTCATCTCTCTGCCAGCCCTGTAATAAGCTATGCCATCTGCAATTTGCTTTATAAAATCCTTAAGAGATTTTTGAGATGCTCGACGCAACTGTTGATTTGTACCGGCACAATCAATTATGAAATACGCTGGCTGAGAATCTACAGGCTTTGATCTTTTATTCCCTACAATGATCAACCAAATACCCGTCCAATTAACAATAGCTTTAATTTTAGAAACAGCAGGTATGGATTTATGACTTAGGATATTAAAGACCCCATCTCTATATAGGTCCTCCAGTTCATCATTAAATACTTTACGCGATTTAGACTCCGTCTCATCCGTTACTGGTGATTTATCGTAATCGCCATGATTTCTAAGAGTTTTAGCTAAGTTTTCTAACGGAGAATCTTTTTCATTGCCAAATAATTCTGATACTCCTTCACGAATAGTCTGGAGTCGATCTTGATTTTGATCAAATCGCAAAACGTTAAATACATACGCGCCAGCCCCTCTGTAATACTGCCTCTCCATGGTTATCTTTGCTGTAGTCTGGCCTCGAAATCTGGCATTTGCATCCCAATGAATAAGTGACTTCGTATATGGGAAAAAATGTGAGCCTTGCCATGTGGCATTCTTTGATCCGTTTTTTTGCTGAAGCTCTAAGCAAGATAATAGTTTTCGAATAGAGTTTTCGCTATGTTTATCGGCCAAAACGTTATCCTTATCAACTTGAGACAGTGTCTCATCATGTACAAGTCGTCTTGCAAAATTATGGGCATACCTTGTTATCGTTATATCTTCTGCTGAAGGCAGAATGCCTTCTTCACACTCAAGCAAAAAATTAAATAATTCTAGTCCTGGAAAAGAGCCAGCACTATCTGCATAGATAACACCACCGAACATTTCGATTGATAAATCTGTGGCTTTAATTATGGTCATTTATTGCCCACCATTTACTTGGATAATTTCTTCATCTAACGATACGGAGAAGATCTGTCCAGACATAAACAAATTAATTTGCCCATCCTCTGACCTTCCTTTCTCAGCAATTCTTGCTAAAAAATTTCTAATTCGTTGTAAATCATGGGCGTAAAATTCTTCCGCAACATAGCCAGTACCAGCCTGTAAGACACATTCAAAAGCCATAAGATCTAATGTCAAATCATCGTAGCCTGATGAACCTCCATCAAACCTAACAATCACATACCTATCAATCCAGTTTACTGAAGATACTAAAGATCTATCGATTTGATCTTCTTTTAAATTCCAACCATCTCTCATTGGAATTATCTGAATTTGATTTGATGGTATTTGTCTTGAAATAATCGCGGTATCTGATGTTGCTTTACCAAATGCAGGATCTACAAGATATAGGAAGTTAGTTCTTGATGCCAGCCGTACCCCTTGAATCATATGCAAACCCGAAAGTAAATGGCTCTTGTATAAGATAGTCCTTTGGCTTGTTAAGCCCCCAAATAGTATTTCATTAAAAATATCCCCAAATCTAAATCCAAGCCTACCTAATAATGTGCCATGCTCGATGTCATCATCAAAAAATGCTCTACGCCTTAGCGATGTAATGACCTTAATAATTTGATCCGCCTCTTGCTGTCGCTCTTTCTTATTAGCGGGATTGGTATTAATTTCATCTATTCCATTTGCAGCGTCAATATTTTTATACTTACCATCAAGAAAGAGTTTGAAATTTAAATCTATTTCATTATTTTTAAATACATTTGCCTCATTAAGTAAGCGGTCATCGACAACTCTGATTGCTTTTTTACCCGGATCCAGCCTTAAAAGTTGAAAAAAAACTGGTATAAATTTTGTCAGCCAACCCAATGGGATGCTTGATGGATTTGAAAAGATCAAATTATAAAAAGAATATTCAAATTGCCATCCATCGTTTTTGTTGGTGCGGCATTTTTCGTGAACATCTTCACAAGTAAGCCCTCCCGTAAGAAAATATGCCACCGACATTAGTGCTTCACGAACAGTGACAACCCCACCAAGCCTTTCAACAGTGGCAAATAAATCCTCAAGTCGAGTTAATCTTAAAAGTCCAGAATTACTTGACTGATCACTTAATAACTCACGGTTTTTATAAATTGGACATCTTGGCTGATTACTGCAGCCGCCACAGGACTTATTCCACTTTCCACCGTCTTCAGCCCATTTCTTTATTGCGCTGCCGAGAATACTTTTCTTATCCCCTTCTACGCCCGCTATTGATTGAAAATTTAAATTAATAATATGCAACTTTCCATCAAGCGTACACAGACCAGTATCAAACGACCCTGCAAATACATCTCTAATCCCCTTAGAAATATTGCTATTTCCTTGAGAAATCACCGCTCTAAGCCTTCCTTCGTTTGCGCAAATAATTGTTACGCTGTCATCGTCTAGGGTTATGCTATCTATAAATCTAGTTGCCTCAGATATTTCAAGCTCAGATAGGTCCTTATGAATTCTTAAAGATTTTTTATTAGATGATAAATTTTCCCCTTTTATCTTTATTGCCCCATCGCAGTAATTAAGTAATGCCTCCCTTGCTTTCGAAGGGGAATAGGCAAAATGTTTTTCTAATAATCTTCTACATAAATGCGTTTTCCCGTGACCTGCATCACCAGTTAGTATTATTAGTTGAGCACCAGAATCAACGGCGTGCAGTAGATAGCTTTGTGCCCTTGTTTCAATGTCTAAAGAATCTGCGTCCTTCTGATATTCCTCAAAAATCTGAGCCCCTGCAGCTTTAAACGGTAAATGACGATTCATTCTTGTTACATGGGAGTTAACTTTTAATTCCATCATAGAAACTGACCTCTAATTTATTGGATTTGAACTCGCCAAAGAAATTATTATTTTTTTCATAAACTTGTTCACATGCAGTATCTTAGCCCAGTAATACTAAGTATTTGAATGGAGGAGTGTTTTTTACTTTAGACCTTTTTCTATACTAGCTCTTATTTGAGCCTTTTTATCAATTCTAAAGCTCATAAAATGAGCTTCTTGTAAAATCCTAGTGCGGGTTGTGGCAAAAAATGTCAGCTAATCCGACCAAACTATCAGCACAATAAACATTAATAAAATTAAAACTTTATATACTAGTGCTAAAGCTAGCTTTATTCATATCTGACTGCGGTTATGATACAAATATCAATCACTTAGCGGGGGTAAGAAATGAATCAGGGCGAGGATTCGGAACCAAAATTTATTGCCGCCCTTGGTTCTTTAATTAATCAAAAGGTCATACTGTCTGGGCAATATAATAAAACTTTAACCATTAGTAGCATTCAGCTGCCAGGACCTAATGGTATGAGATTTCCTCTAGGATCCCATCCCACTAAACCCACCCTTCTGCAGTTAAGTGGTTACACAAATCAACAACTTAATAACCATTTCAAATCCAGCAACATAAAAAAATCATCGCCATTAAATAAGGCTGATGTATATATAAATGGTCTTGGAATTTCAACAAAATATATAGGTCCAGGCTCGAATCCAGCAATTGTTAATCATACAAATAGAGTAGGCTGGGAAAATGTTTCAAACCTTATTTCTCAAAATATTAATCAACTTGATTTGATTATTTCTGACTACTGGAACCGGAGAAAAAATTTAAAAGTTATTCAAGAGGATATTAAAAACAGTGACCCCCAGTCTCCTTTTAGCCCACATCAATCCATTTTGGAGCCATATCTTGAATTTTTTTGTTTCGATGGCTCTGGCAGGGGAAAATCTAAACACCCTGCTGATGCAATTATTGAATATACCGACCCATTCAAAACCAATACGTGGACACTTGTTTATAGAAACCAATTCCATCAATACCTTAAAAGTAATTGGTCAAATTTAAGATTTTCCTTGCGTAGCAAAGGAATGCCTGAATACGGGGTCAGTTCAATTAGAAATCCAGCTAAAAGAGCATCGATTCAATTGTGGACAGAATACTTTCAAGCAAAAGAAAGGGGCGCACTTCATGTTCGACTAAGGTAATTGCCCAATTCTTCTTGATCTCTTCTTTTTACCAGTCATCAAATACGCAACTATTTGTTCTGCAACGGCTTCAATTGCATCTACTGCTACGCTATTACCTAGCTGCTTCATTGCCTGGCCTTTAGCAACTGGGAATCTATAAGATTTAGGGAAGCCCATCATCTTCTTTCCTTCGTCAACACCCAATCTACGAATCTCTCCATCAACAAGGTATGCATCCCAATTTCGTCTGTCGTCAATACCTGAGCCCTTTCCGCCAACCCTTAGTGTGAATCCAATTTCTCTGTTGCAATCCCCTCCCCATACATCAGACATATTGAATTTAAGCTTTTTTCTTTCAGGAAATTCAAAATCTTTTGGATAATCATATTCATTATTAAAGCCAATAATAAATATTCTTGGGCGGTGTTGAGGTAAACCATAGTCTGAGGCCTTCACTATCTTCCAGTATATTGTGTAATTCAATTCCTTAATTAAGATCTGTTTGATTGTGTCAAATGTTCTGCCATCATCATGATTTTCAAGATGCCGAACATTTTCTAAGAAAAAAGCTTTGGGTCGCTTAACAGCAAGAATGTCTCTTATCCAAAAGAACATGTTTCCACGATTTTCATGCTCCTCATTAAATCCACGTTTATATCCTGCTTGCGAAAAGGGTTGACAAGGAAAGCCCGCACAAAGTATGTCATGGTCCTTGATTTCCTTTGCAATATTTTTAATTGTAGTAATGTCATCATTAAAATTAGGGCTTCCTAATAAATCTGTATCAAATAAATCAGGGGAAATTTTCTTAAAATTTTCGAAATATGTCTTTCTGGCGAACGGGTCTTTTTCGGATGCATAGACACAAACAGCACCTTGGCGATGAAAAGCTAAGTGGAAGCCTCCAATGCCTGCATAAAGATCTATAAAACGAAGATTTTTCTTTGTAACACTTTTTGGCATTTATACCTTTTTATTTAAATTGTCCTATTCGCTAAATCAGCAGTTTAAATTTTAACTTCTAAATTAATAAGTTACGATCTATCATCTTTAAAATCAAGTAGCGTATTGTTACGAGCTATATGCAATCTGCTTTTGTTATTAATTTGTAGGATTCAGACAAGTTCCATGAGATGCCAATAGCCTTTAGGATCCCAAAAGATGTCACAGCCCCACTTCATATTAATTCTTGAGTGAACAATCTGACTCCCAATCCAGGCGATTATCCACAGTAGAATCCCAAAATAATTCCATTACTTGGCCTACCCAGTTGAATGCAAGCTTGCCATCTAGGCCTTAGAAGGTCTTAACGTCCGTTAACTAAAAGTCTCTTAATGGCCCGAAAGCAGACCCCCAACCGTTACTTAAAGTAACGCTCAAAAGACAAAACCCCCACCATTTCTAGTGAGGGTTTGCTTTTCTGGTGGGCCCACCAGGACTTGAACCTGGGACCAAAGGATTCCGGTTTGTGTTGCTTTCAC
>Ga0214921_10007501_pt1 | contig 14513 bp, 11 predicted proteins | sample LL1505_MetaG_FD_177992 | JGI IMG/M metagenome (GOLD analysis project Ga0214921, IMG submission 177992) | Freshwater microbial communities from Lake Lanier, Atlanta, Georgia, United States - LL-1505 | ecosystem: Environmental > Aquatic > Freshwater > Lake | place: USA: Georgia | collected... | reverse complement strand
GGCGCTAATGGTGCGGTCGGTACCAAAAACTGGGTCGCGATCGACCAGAGCGACCACCCGCAGCGGCTCAGCGCCAAAAAAGAAGCGCCCGGCCACCACGGCGTAGCAGCCAATATCGTAAAGCGCGCCCCCCCCGGTGGCAGTTTGGTTTCGGATATTGTGTGGATCGTTGTTGAAGTAGGAGAAAAATACCTGAATGGCGCGCAAATCTCCCAAAGCGCCGTTTTTCACCTGGGTTCGCGCTTGCAGCCACTGCGGATGAAAGCGCACCATGAAAGCCTCCATGATGTGGACCTGACTGGCCACCTCACGCAGCTCGGAGGCTTGGCGGGCGTTCAAGGCAAATGGCTTTTCGCACAGGACGTGCTTGCCGGCACGCGCCGCCGCCAAGGTCAGGGGGACATGCAAATCATTGGGCAATGGGTTGTAAATCGCCTCAATTTCGGGGTCGGCCAGCATTTCTTCATAGCTGCCAAAGACCTGAGGCATGCCCAATGGGGCGGCGGCAGCCTGCGCCCGAGGCAAGGAACGCGAGGCCAAGGCCCGCATTTCACACCACGCGCTTTTTTGCATCGCGGGGATGACTTTTTCCAGACCGATGTTGGCGGTGCTCAGCACGCCCCAAATCACTTTTTTCATGGTGCTCTCACTTGAAGTATCTGCCGTCAGTTCACGTAACGCTTAGCCGCCTGAATCGGAGGAAGGCGAAATAGCTGGCCCCCACCAACGCAGTAGCAACCACGGCGGCCCAGACTTGTCCCTGATAAAGGTGGAAGACCAGGAATCGGATCGGGTTGCCGCCATCGGTAAATGCCGTAATCAAGCCGGCACCAGCTGCATCAAAAGACGGTGTATGCCGAGCCAGTTCGGTAAACAGCGGCGCCATCGAAGACGACACCCACAAGAACACGACCACCACGGGAATACCCGCAAGCACGGCACGGACCACGTTGCCGCGGAACATCAGCACGGACAGTGAAAGGATGGAAATCAAATTAGGCAGGTCGCCCAGAGGCAGCACCCTGTTACCCGGCAACACCAGCGCAATCAGAATTGCCAAAGCCATGAGGATCAAGCCCGTCATGATCACCGACTTGTGGCCCATCAGAAAGCCGGTATCCAGCGCCACGATCAGGTTCTTTCGGCTAGGAAAGCGGCGCGCCACCTGATCACGCAATGCCGCCGTAATGGGCACCATGGCCTCGCCAATCAAGCCCGCACTTTTGGGAAGCAAAAACATGACTGCGGCAATGTGCACACTCATCTCCAGTGTCTCCTTCAGCCCATGCCCCGCTGCCAAGGCCAAGGCAAGGCCCATCAGGAAGCCAATCACCATCGGTTCGCTCAACAGCGCCACCAAGCTCAGACCGTCGTCGTCTTTGGCCATCGCATTTTCTTGGGGGTTGTACTTCACAGTGCAAAGCACGGGAATGCGGTCCATCAAGGCATCCATGACCGCCATGTAGGGCACCAGCCCATTGACCGACAGGGGCGAGGCGGCGATCCCTTTGAGCCCCATTTCCCGCTCAACGTCAGGGGCAGACCATTCGGCCATCTTGAAGCAATACACGGCCACCAGCAAGGTCGCCGACAGCCCCAGCCACATGCTGCCGGAGGCGGCCAGCACCAGCGCACCGACCAGCGCAAAGTGCCAGTAGTTCCAGATATCGATATTGATGGTGCGCGTCAGCCCCGTGGCCAACATCAACAAGTTGACGCCCAAAATCATGGGAATGGAAATCGCCGCCAAGGGCGAGGCCCATGTAATTGCGGCCAAAGGCGGCCAGCCTACGTCGAGCACCGGAAAGTCCAGTCCCCGCACCAAGGACAGTTGCTGCACCGCCGGGCTGATGTTGGAGACAAAGAAATTAAATGCAATAAAGACCCCGGCAAATCCTGCGGCCAAAGTGATGGCCCCCAACATCGCCCGCTTCAGGGGCAAGCCCACTGCCAACGCAATCACCAACATGATGAGCGGCAGCATGACATAGGCCTTGAAGCTGAAAAATACCGCTAAAAACTGTTGAAGTTGGTCTTGCATGGCTGCTGTTCAGAGGTCAATTAAAAGGCGTTCACCGGACCGCGGCACACTGGGGCTGCGTTCTGGCAACTCTGCACGTAAAAGAGGCGCCTGCCGGAGTCGGCGCGCCCGCTTTACTTTTCTGTCAAAGGTAGCGATTGAGCAGGTTTTCCAGGTATTCTTGGCGACCTGACTGGGGTGGAGTATCCACGTTGCGCTGCAGCACCCGGTCTGCCACTGCGTCCAGCGTCATCTTACCCCCGAGGACCTCCTGACCAAACTCCGTGGCCCATCCGGCGTACCGCGCATCAACGTGGCGATCGAGTTGGCCCTCTTGCAGCATTTTTTCGGCAATCAACAAAGCGCGTGCAGTCACGTCCATGCCGCCGATATGACCGTAGAACATGTCCTCGGGGTCAATCGATTGGCGGCGCACTTTGGCGTCAAAGTTCACTCCTCCGGTGGTGAAGCCGCCGCCCTTCAAAATCAGGTACATCGCCAGCGCGGTCTCCGGGATGCTGTTGGGAAACTGGTCGGTGTCCCAAGCGCACTGCATGTCGCCACGGTTCATGTCGATGGAGCCAAAAATACCGAGGTCGTTGGCGACCGCAATTTCATGCTCAAAACTGTGTCCCGCCAGCGTGGCATGGTTGGCCTCAATGTTCACCTTGATCTCGCGCTCCAGGCCGTAGCGGCACAAGAAGCCGTACACGGTGGCGGTGTCAAAGTCATACTGGTGCTTGGAGGGCTCCCGCGGCTTGGGCTCGAGCAGGATGGTGCCTTTGAAGCCGATCTTGTGCTTGTATTCCACGACCATATTTAAAAAGCGACCCATCTGGTCCAACTCATGGCCGATGCGGGTGTTCAGCAAGGTCTCGTAGCCCTCACGCCCGCCCCAAAGCACGTAGTTGGCCCCACCCAGTTTGAGCGTTGCGTCCATCGCTTCCTTGACCTGCAGAGCGGCGAGTCCAAAGATTTCAGGGTCGGGGTTGGTGGCGGCGCCGGCCATGAAGCGGCGGTGGCTGAACAAGTTGGCGGTTCCCCACAGGAGCTTCAAGCCGGTGGCTTCTTGCTTGGAACCCAGTACGTCCACCATCGCACGCAAGTTATTCACGCTTTCTTGGGGGGTAGCTCCCTCGGGGGCCACATCACGGTCATGGAAGCAGTAGAAAGGCGCACCGAGCTTGGAGAAAAATTCAAAAGCCACATCTGCCTTGGCCTTGGCGGCAGCCATGGGGTCGGCCATGTGCTGCCAAGGCCGCATAAAGGTGTCGCCACCAAAGGCGTCCAAGCCGTTCCAGCAGAAGCTGTGCCAGTAGCACACGGCAAAGCGCAGGTGCTCTTCCATGCGCTTGCCAAGAACCAGCCGGTCCCGGTCGTACCATTTAAAGGCCAAGGGGTTGGTGGACGCGGGGCCCTCATAAACAATGGGTGCAACGTTGGCGAAGTAAGAAGTCATAAGAACACCTTTTGGAAACTCAAAAACCGGTCTCAATTCAATATCGATGCAAAACCGCCATCACGCGCGGCACGAGGGGAAGTTTTTCCACGTGAATTGCCGGGCCAGGAGGTCGCCCGGAAATACCAAAGCATCCGGACGGCCAGCTTAAAGGATTTACAGGTCCCCTCAGGCGGCAGTCGATAGGCGGACCGGTGACCGATCTGCCACCACCTGCAGCGCTTAGGCGGTCGTTGTCGGATGCCGGGGCGCCTGGGCTTTGCCGTCGGGCTTTTTGCCACTGATGATCATGCCAAGCACCTCATCCTCGGTCACATCCTTGGTGTTATAGGTTCCCACCATGCGACCGTTTTTCATCACCGCGACGCGGTCGCTCAGGGCAAAGACGTCGTGCATGTCGTGGCTAATCAAAAAGATACCGACGCCCTCCGCTTTGAGCTGCTGGATCAGGTTGCCGACCATCGCGGTCTCTTCCGGACCGAGCGCGGCGGTAGGCTCGTCCATGATCAAGATACGCGCATTGAAATAGATCGCCCTTGAAATCGCCACGACCTGACGCTGCCCGCCCGACAGACGCCGAACGGGAATGCGAACGTTGGTGAAGTTCTTGTTCAGGCGGTGAAACACTTTGCGCGCTTCGGCGTCCATCCGGTGGTCGTCCAGCGTGCGCCAGCTGGTCAACAACTCACGCCCCAGGAACAAGTTAGCGACCGAGTCCAGGTTATCGGCCAATGCCAGCGTCTGGTAGATCGACTCGATGCCGAGCGCCTGCGCATCAGACGGCGTACGCACGCTGACTTTTTCACCCGATATCACGACATCACCGCTGTCGATAGGATAAGCGCCCGCCAGCATCTTCATGAGGGTGGACTTGCCCGCACCGTTGTGGCCGAGCACCGCAACGACTTCTCCGGGGTAGAGATTCAGGCTGACGTCGTCGACCGCCTGCACGCCACCGAAGGCCTTGTTGATGTTGCGCAATTCCACCAGGCACCGCGACGTGTCGGTGCCGACGGCTGCCTGCGAAGGGGTCATGGTGCTGCTCACAATACGTCTCCTGTCCACTTGCGATAAGCCACATCAAACACCACCGCGGCAATCAGTACCTGGCCAATGACCACGTACCGGGTACCAATAGACACGTCAAGCAAAAGCATGCCGCTGTCAATGCACTGCATGATCAAGGCGCCGAGTACGGAGCCAATAATGGTGCCACTGCCACCCGCCAAGGCCGTCCCGCCAATGACTGTGGCAGCGATCACCAGCAATTCTGCGTTGTTGCCCAAGGAGTTGGTGCCAGCATTCAGGCGCGAGATGGCTACGATGGCCGCGATCGTCGTCAGAACCGAAAGCAAGAGGAACAGCAGCATGGTGACGCGACGCACCGGAATACCCACCAATGCCGCCGCATCCGGATTGCCTCCCATGGCAAATATGTAGCGTCCAAAGCGCGTGCGGTGCACCAAGAAAGACATAAACATCGCTACCGCACCCCAGATCAACACTGGAATGGGGATGCCCTGCGCTTCTGGCTTGTTCAAAATTTGGTAGGAGTTCATGACCGACACAAAAGCCACCACGATCAGCATCGGTAGCAACACCAACAGGCCGTCAACAAACAAAGAGTTCGTCGGCACGCCGTAGGCCTTTTTCGCACGTCGCTTGCTGAGCATGGACAGCATCAGACCAACGCACAAAATCGCGCCAATCGTCCAACTGGCTGTGGTGCCAATTCCACCATTGAAACCACCACCCAGCTTTAAGAAGAAGGGGTCCGCAATGGGCTGGGTCTTGCCATCCGCCACGATGTAGGCGGCACCGCGAAAGGACATCAGTCCGCCGAGCGTCACCACGAAGGCGGGCACCCCCAAAAAGGAGACCAGCGCTCCCTGGTACGCGTAAACAATGACCGAAGCCGCCAAACCGGTCGCACTGGCCGCTTGCCAGGACCAGTTCTCAGAATACATAAGGTAGGCAATGAGGACGCCCACAAAGCCCATGACCGAACCGACCGACAAGTCGATGTGCCGGGTCACAATCACCAGCACCATGACGGTCGCCAAGATCCCCACGACCGCCGTCTGTTGAGCGATGTTGTAGAGGTTCTCCGGGGACATGAAAATGCCGTCCGAAAGAATATTAAAAATCAGCGCAACGACAACCAGAACACCCGACATCAGCACCATGCGCCAGTCCACCTGCGCGCGCTTGACGGACTGCAAAATACTACTCATTGGTTCATGCCTTTCAACCCAGCACCCCGGTGTGCTTCACGCCCGGTAACTTCAAAAAGAAACCGCGGGCCTGCAGCCCGCGGTTTCACTAACAACTAACCCTGGTTCAGCAGCTTATTTGCAGACTGCGACCTTCGAAGCGTCAACTCCCTTGCAGAGCGCTTCTTTCTTGATGTAGCCGGCTTTCAGCACCACATCCAGGTTGTCTTTGGTGACAGGAATCGGCTTCAGGAAGATGGACTTCAGGGTCATCTTTTTCTCGCCGCCGGCCCAATCGGCAGCGCCGGTCACTGGCTTGCCAGCACCCAGCTCCACCGCAGCTTTGGCAGCCGCAACACCCAGGTCGGCGGAGTTTTTCCAGACCGATACGGTTTGGGTACCCAACGCGACGCGGTTCAGCGCAGCGTGGTCACCGTCCTGACCGGAAACCGGAATACCTTGCAGGCCCTTGGCAGTCAATGCAGCCACTACGCCGCCCGCCATACCGTCGTTTTGTGCGACTACAGCGTCAACTTTGTTGCCGTTCTTAGTCAGGATCTGCTCCATGTTCTTTTGGGCGTTTTGAGGGTTCCAGCCGGAGGTGAACTCTTCACCCACAATCTTCACGTCACCCTTTTTGATCGCGTCAGCGAGCACTTCGCCTTGGCCTTCGCGCAGGAAGTTGGCGTTAGCATCACCTGGATCGCCCTTGATGATGGCGTAGTTGCCCTTGGGCTTGACCGCCAAAATGGCGCGAGCCGTCATGCGACCCACTTCTTTGTTGTCAAAGGTGATGTACGTCACGCCCGGTGCTTCGAACAAACGGTCATAGGCGATCACGGGGATTTTCAGCTGAGCGGCTTTGTTCACTGCGGGCAAAATCGCATCCTTGTCGCGGCCCAGAATGATCAGAACTTTTGCGCCCTTGGCGATCAGTCCGTCGATATCAGACAGTTGTTTCTCGGTCGATGCGCCAGCATCCGACATGATGTACTTGGCGCCAGACTTTGCCAACTCGGCCTTGATTGCCGCTTCGTCCGTTTTCCAGCGCTCTTCTTGGAAGGCGTCATAGCTGACGCCCACAACCAGTTCAGCGAACGATGAGGTGGCAGCAATTGCCAATGCGACAGCGGTCAGTTGACGTTTGAAATTCATTGATATCTCCAGAAAAAACCCCGTCGGGGCATCGATTTAAATTGACTAGCAAGCGGCTCAGGCTGCCGTTTCAGCAGCCTCGCATTTCCGCCACACTCAGTGTCCCTCAAAACAGGCCCCCGCCCCCTAGGGGGAAACGCTTAGTAACAGTCCTGTAACCGGAACTTTTGAATCTATTTAGGCAGTGAACCTGGGCCGGCTACCGCCGGAACTTGAGCGCCAGCACCTGTTCCGCCACGCAGGCGCCTTGGACCTGCCCCCCGGTGACGCCGGAACGAAAGTGGATTCCGGCATAGAGACGAGAAAATGCAGCCTCCTCGGCTGCCGCCTTGAAACTTTTGAACGTGCGCGGACCCCAGCCCCGATCGTTGTGGGTGTTGTCGGTAAAGGGCACATCCGTACCAAAGACTTTTCCCAATACCGCAGCCGCGGCGGCCGACTGCACCGAGTGCCCTGAGGGGTATTCTGGAAAAGGGGGGGTGTGCATGAGCTCGGGCACCCAATTACTATCGATCACCAGTTGCACATAAGTGACGGGACGAAGCACATTGGTGCGGTACTTGGTACGCCAGCCTGCGACAAAGGCATCCGACATGGCCATATTCAGACGCGCATAGGTTTCGGCGGCCTGGGCTAAGTTCGATTTTTTCAACTTCAGCAAGTCGGTGGCGATAAACGCCCAGTGTCCCGCCGGGGTGGGGGTTTTCAAGGGGTCGTCCGCCCAATACAGGGCGAATTGGCGTTGCTCCTGGCTTGCCTGGTTACTGACCTGGTACACCTCGACCGCCTCTTTGTAAGCGACCGAGTTAGGGTCTTGCGAATAATTCGGCGGCGGCGGCGCTTCGCACACGGCGGCCGATTTCAGGACAAAGGGCCGCACCTCGCCCCACCACGGCAGCAAAGCTGGCGCAAATGCCGGCGGTGTAGCCGACCACTTTCCAGCGCCACTGGGCGGTACGTAGGGCTGCCGGCTGCGCCGCAAGGGCGCCCACGCCTCGTGTCCGCCATCGGTCCGGGCCCAGGTCATGATGGCCATGGCCATCAGGCGACCGAAAGTCTCTGAACGGTTGGTGATCTCGGCCGTTACTTTGGTGGGGTCAAAGTCGCGCTCTAGTTTCAAGGGTAGATTGCGCTCCAGGCGCTCAATTCGGGCCTTGTTTTCCAGGCTGGCGTTGCTGAACATCATGCTGGTCATGGCGGCCAGGGAGGCGTTGGCCACTGTGGGCCAATGCAAGGGCTCGTCAGGCTGCGCCCAGGGCAGGGATTCGAGCTCGTTGAGTTGGCCGCTCAGGCTGACATGGTCTGGCATACCGGGCTGCACCGACTCGTACAACGCCAGGCCGAGGTAGCCCAGCGCGCGGGCCGCCACGGGCGGGCTAAACCCCGGAGTTTGCTGAGCCAACAAGAGCGCCAGTTGGAACCACTCCGTGGCCACCGCCGAGCTGTAGGCGCTGGCGGGCGGGGCCGCACCGGGTACCACGCTTTGGGCCCGAGCCCCCAGCGGGGCCCAGCATGCGACCAACATCAGTGCGCTCAGCAGCGGAGCGCAGCAGCGACGCAGCAGCGCACCAGGGGCGTTGTGCGCTTTCGACTTCAGGGTGAAATTCATTTTGCGGTTACCAGGCTTACGCCGTGCTCCTTGTCGACCCAGTAAAACTGGTTTGCCTCCACGGCCTGCCAATCGCTCCAGTCGCCATGCGGCCATTGGACGCGCAGGCGCAGCGGCTTGTCGCGGCCGGCACCCGCGCCCAAGCCAAAATGGAGCCATCCCAAATGGCCGCTGGCATGGCCACCGCCCACGGTGAGCTCCTGGCGCACGATCCGATCCCCCAGATCGACCTCGACCCAGGCTCCCACCGCATCGCGGTTGCCGCCGCTTTGTCGCAGGCGCATTTGCAGCCACGGCCCGATTAACTGGGGCTGGCTCGCAGTACCGGTACCCAGGTTGCGCCAAAGCTGGGCCTTGTCCCAACGATTGACCACCAGGATGTCCAGCATTCCGTCGCCATTCAAATCGACCAACAAACCGCCGCGCCCGCGTTTGACGCTCGCCATACCCGCCTCGGGTCCTACGTCAGTGAACGTACCGTCCGTTTGTTGAAGCATCAGGTTGTTGGGGTCCAGCATGGCAAACGCAGCCATGGTGGACACATTTCCTTTGACAATGAACAGGTCGGCGAGTCCATCGTGGTTGACGTCAGCGAACTGGGCGTGCCAAGCGGTGGACGGATGGATGTCGCCGCCCGAGGTTGGCCGATGGGCCGTGGCGCCGCGCTTGAACGCGATGTCCGAATAGGTTGGGCCTTTGGCGCCGGCATCAAGCTTTTGAAGCTTGTTATCCGCCATGCTGGTCAGAAAGACCTCGGGCAGCCCGTCGCCGTCAATATCATGGCTCGCGATACCCATGCCCCAAATTTGCAGCGGCTTCCAGCCCTGCGCTGGACCATAAAGCACAGGTGGCTCGCCGGCAGGCAAGCGCCAAAGTTGCTCCTGTCCGTTCTTGTAGTACTCACGGTCATTGCTGACCCTCAAGGCCGCATCGCCACTGCGGTTCCAATCAGAAAAAAGCATGGACAAGGCGCAGTGGCCTGGCAGCAAGGGTGCCGGGTCGGCAAATCCCTTTCCCTCCGCATTGGGGCGAAACAGGAGACCTGGCGTACAGGTGCCCCAAGGAAATTCTGGTTTGGTGCGGTCTACGTAGGTCCCAATCGCCAGCGTGGGCCAAGATTGCCCTCGCTCCCAGGTGGCGGAAAACGCCGTATGCCAGCCGTTGCCGGTATGGACATTCCAACGGTCATTGGCACGCTCAAACTTGCAGGCCCCCAGGCCTCGAAACACTTCAACCTCACCGACACGCAGCACGACCAAGTCCATCTGACCATCGCCATCGATGTCCAGCGGGTAGGCGCCAATGGCGCCTGTCAGCTCGAGTCCTGAGCGCTCCTCCTGCAGCTTGACGGGGCCGCCTCGCCCGCTGCGATTGCGATAGAACTTCGCCTTGTTCACACCGGCTGTGACGTAGACCTCGGGCAGGCCGTCGTTATCGCAGTCAAAGGTGGCCACACCGCCGCCGACCATGAATTCGTCTTCACCTTCAAAGCGGCTTTGAAAGCCTGAAGTGTCCGTTTCCTCGTGAAATTTTGGCACCAGCACGGGGGCTTTGGTGCTCTGGGCGTGAGCCGCCCCGTCATAAAAACACAGGGAGGTCAGCGCCGCAGCGGCAATCACCCATACGCCGGGCTGGGCAAAAATGTTCTTCACGGGACAATGCTTTCTGATACCTAAACCACCATTGCGCACTAGCGAAATGGCCAACAAAAAATTATCCAGTCTCAGACTGAAACTTCCATCCGGTCTAACCCTTGGCAAGGGGAATACAGTGGGCTCTTCATCCGCATTCCTGCACTGTGATGTTCATAGACTCCACGATGGTCTCTCCGGGCGCGAGGTTGCGTACCCCTAAGGCATGCGGATCTCCGCCTGCCAAGGCTAGACGGTTGAACGCATTGTTGGCATGACTGACGGGCTCGATGGCAATGCAGCTCAGTTCGGGGCGGGTAAACACCACCAGACGATTCAAATCAGACTCCAGGCTGACGCGCAGCGACGAATCCGTCCAATGCAACGGTCCCTGCCAGCCCTCAAAACAATGGTCGACCGCGAGCCGCACGGCCGCGAGGTCAAGCCCCGTGTGTGATTCAAGTTCGGTGGGCAACTGATCAGGGCCCATCTCCCAGCGACCGGTGGCGGCAAAGGCAATGCGGGAATCCGGTCGTTTGACAAAATACGGATGCCAACCCAGCCCCGCCGGAACGGGAGCATCGTGCAAATTGGTCACGCTGAGCTCCATCTCAAGCGAGTGATCGCTCAGACGTAGGACCTGTGCGGCGCGGAAGTCAAACGGCCACGCGGCGTTGCCCCGGTGCTCCAGCACCAACTCGGCTGACACTTCGTCCCGTCCTACCAAAGCCCACGGCTGCTCCCACCCCGTGCCGTGGATGGTATGGGGCTCCGGGGGAAAGTTTTTTAACAAGGGGTAGGTTTTCCCGGCCCATTGCAGTTGACCGTGACCGATGCGATTGGAGTAAGGCACCAGCGGGTAACAAGCCGCATCCAAGGCGGATCGCCACTGCGCGGGCGGGGTTTCACGCAACACGGGCGTGTCGCCCCACCACAAGCCGCTCAGGCTACCGCCCCTGGCCGGCACAAGGTCGCAACGCAAAGCGCCTTTGCGCAGCGAGATCACGGCGTTCATTCTTCGCGGTCGCGACCGGACATCACCAAGGCCAGCGCAGCGTAGTCCCCGACCGCATTGCCCAAGCCCGCAGGCACGATCTCCACTCCATCGGTGAGCGCGGTCAGCTTGCCATGCACGTGGGCTGCCACTTTGGGCAGCAAGTAGTCGCGGTGGTGCCAGAACACGCTGCCGCCCATGCTCACGCGCTGCAAATCCAGCGTGACCACCATGTTGTAAATCGCCCGCCCCATGACGCGGCACAGTGCATCGACCAAGACGACGGCTTCGCCCTGCCCCGCGCGCGCTGCTGCCAGCAAGGCGGCCGCATCGGCAAATCCCTGGGCGGCAAAACGGCGCCCAATCGCGTTGCCGGCAATCAGGCCTTCCACGTCGCCCACGTTGCCGCAGCCGCACAGGGCGTCGTCGTTGTCGGACACAAAGCTGTGGCCGGCATGGCCCGCGTTGCCGTTTTTGCCACGCAGGATGTGTCCGTCAACACATACGCCCATGCCGATGCCGGTGCTCCAGGTCACGTAGGCGCAGTGGTCCATGCCTTGTAGCGCCCCCCAGCGGCGTTCTGCTTCCAGCGCGCCCACGCCATCGTTTTCCACCCGCACATTGGGGAATGCAGCGCGCAATGGAGCCTCCAAATACGCGGTCGGCCAATCATTGGGCAGGCCCCTCGCCTTGCCGGCGATGCCCCCACAAATGTTGGGCGCGGCCAACTCAATCAGGCCGCCGGCCATCACAAAAGGCCCACACGACACCACGCCGACCGCAGAGAGGTCCGACACCTGCACCCCGGCGTCGTTGCAACTTTGGCCGACCATGCGGATGATTTGAGCCGCCAGTGCGCCGCGGTCGCCCACGGTGGCCGTGGGCTCGGCCCGTTTTCCGCGCACGCCTTGGCCGTCAGCGATGCTGACCGCCACCTTGGTGCCGCCGATGTCCACGCAGGCGACCGGCGCCATGGCGGAGGGGAAAGTGATAAAGGGTGCAGCAGACATAGAGGATCAACCAGAAAGTGGCCCGCAGGCAGGGCGCCAAAAAACCAAACGCCAATGCTAACGCCGCCGATCAGGGCCTGTTTACCGTGCGGTTACAAGCAGTGCACACGCCCCATCCCAAGTGGCGGGTCAGGCGTCGCCGGGCCCGCAGCATCGTCAAAGACGGTGCGTCCGGTCGCCCTGCGCAAAGCCTAGGGGCTGCCAGGGTTCGCCCACGCCCAACGCGATCACCTTGAACAGCTCACCCATTTCGTGTTCCAGGATCAGTCGCTGCGCCGCTGCACGGACCGGCAAGGTGGCCGCCTGCATCAGCTCGACCAAGCCGCAATTGATCAAGAAATGCGCCTGATTGGTGTAACCCAAGACCGCTAGACCCGCGTCTTGGGCGGCCAGCGCCAGCGCGCTGAAGTTCACGTGGGCGGTAATGTCTTTCTGCCCCACGCCCACCAGGGGGTTGGTGTCGCTGCGGTGCGACTGGTGGCACATCACGGTGCCCATGTGGCGCTGGGGGTGGTAGTACTCGGTCTCGGGAAAACCGTAGTCCAGCAACAACACTGCGCCGCGCTCCAGGCGCTGGGCCAGGGTCCGCACAAAGGCCTCACTCTGGGGATGGATTTCGGTCAGGTAGTCATGCTGGCCGTCAATTTCTGCGGGCGGACGAAGCGCCGTGGGCCGGTCGGCCCACACCAAAGCGTCTTGCGCCCACGCCACACCGCGCTCGTGCCAACTACCAGCCACGCGGACCAGCAACTGCACCGGTATGGCGTCGATCAGCTCATTGCCCAGCACCACGCCGCGCATCGCGTCAGGCAAGCTGCTGACCCACTGCACCTGGGCCCCAAAAGGCGCCAGCCGAGACTGCTGACGCTCCCGCAATGCGCCTGACAAATCCACAATGGTGTACCGCGCCAGTGGCACCTGCATCTCCCGCAGAGCCGACAAAACCTGCTCGGCCAGCGCCCCGGTTCCGGCGCCAAACTCCCAAACCTCCTCGGTGCCCGTGGCCTGAAGCGCTTGGGCCACTTGACGCGCCAAGGCGTAGCCAAACAGCGGGCTCATTTCGGGGGCGGTCACGAAATCACTCCCGTGCGTTGCGCCAGGGGCGCCCGGCATGGGGCCAAACTTGGGCAAATCGCCGCTGTAATAGCCCAGACCCGGCGTGTAAAGCGCCAGCGCCATAAAGGTGTCAAAACCGATCCACCCCCCTTGTTCGCGCACTGCTTGGGCAATGTGCTGCGTCAATGCATCGGCCGGTTCGGGCGGGCCAGAGCGGTCCGTATCCGGCACGGCACCAGGGGGTCTCGTTAAACTTGGGGGCTTCATCGTCATTCTTGCCATTGCACAACGCATGGTATTCCGGATTGTCCCCCTTTATGCCGTCTTCGCCATCGTCCCCCGCCCGTCCAACGTCACCGAGCGTTTTGGTCACCGGAGGCGCCAAGCGCCTGGGGCGTGAGATTGCCTTGGCGCTGGCGGCCAGTGGCTGGAGGGTGGCCGTGCATTACCGCGATTCGGTCGAAGACGCCGCCCGAACCGTCGCCGAATGTTCGGCCATGATGCCCGGTGCGGCGAGTTTTCGGGCCAACTTGGGCAACGAAGTCGCCGTGCGCCACCTGCTGCCCAGCGTGATAGAAGAGTTTGGCAGCCTGGACGCGGTGGTCAACAGCGCATCCACCTTTGAGCACGATAACCCGGCCACGTTTGGCTTTGCCGCGATGGAAAAGCATCTGCGCGCCAATACCGGCGCGGCGATTCTGCTGGCGCAGGCGTTGCACACCCACATAGACGACCGCAACCGCGCCCTGCCCGAAGCCGCTCCGGGCGCGCCCTGCAGCGGCGTAGTGGTCAATATGCTGGACCAAAAACTTTGGAACCAGAACCCTGATTTTTTCAGTTACACCCTGTCCAAAGCGGCGCTCGAAGCCGCCACCACCATGTTGGCGCTGGCCCTGAGCCCGCTGGTGCGGGTGGTGGGGGTGGCGCCGGGGCTAACGATCACCAGTCACATGCTGAGCGACGACAAATTTGCCGCCCTGCACAAGTTGTCTCCCCTGGGCCGCTCGTCCACACCGGGGGACGTGGCAGCCACGGTGCGCTTTGCCATGGAAAACCAGTCGATTACAGGCACCACCCTGCTGGTAGATGGTGGCCAGCACCTGATGCGCTTCGAGCGCGATTTCTCTCTGATGTAAGGCCTTTTTCATGCAGCAACGCACCACTGGCAACCAAACACTGACCCTGACCGGACTGCGGTTTGAGGCCAATCTGGGCATCTTGGAGTCCGAGCTGACGGCGCCCCAACCGATTCAGGTGGATGCAGAATTGAACTTGGGCAAGCAGCCCCTGCAGCCCAGCGACGATGACATCAACCATGTGCTGGACTACCGCAAAGTGCGGCAAATCATCATCAACGAATGCACCG
>Ga0214921_10007500_pt1 | contig 14513 bp, 2 predicted proteins | sample LL1505_MetaG_FD_177992 | JGI IMG/M metagenome (GOLD analysis project Ga0214921, IMG submission 177992) | Freshwater microbial communities from Lake Lanier, Atlanta, Georgia, United States - LL-1505 | ecosystem: Environmental > Aquatic > Freshwater > Lake | place: USA: Georgia | collected 2015-05-28 | reverse complement strand
GACAAATTATCGCCCGATATATGTATCCTATGATATGTTCCTGTCCTTTGTTCGCCCTTATACATACAGGGTTTTTCACACTGTTTCATATTTGCCGAAAATCCAAGAGATCTAGCCACGAATAATATATCATCTGCTAAAACTTTATTTTTTTGAATAATATCATACCCCTTAGAGTTATCACAATAAGAACCATCGGTATCAATAATTCCGGCAAGAAGTTCCAGTCGCGTTTGTCTATCATTTGTTTTGTAATCAACGGGGATGTGTTTATTTCCAATCAACTTATAATCTTTCAATACTTGTAAGAATTTATTTTTGTTATTTCTAGTATCATGTTTGTGTATATCATATGAAATACCATATGTATATTCGGCTCTATGAACCAAATTCAAATTATACTTTTTAAGTTCACTTCTCAAATAGTGTAGAATAGTTGCATCCTGATTTGTAATCTCGGATTTAGTTGATGTTCCGTCGCCCAACCAAGCACCAATAATGTATGGATCAAATGGCACTTTTTTGCTAGAAAACTCTACACCCCTTTTATATCCCTTCAAATTTACACTAATATATTTAGGCAATTTTAATAATGTTTTTACAGGAATTTCAATATAATCGTGCTCTAGTTTCATATCATTTAAGTATCTTGTTGCGTCTTCCAACTCGCAAAATTGTTTACTATGTTGTTTGTAATCATTTTTATCAAAGTAAAATACTTTATATCTAACTCCTCCAGACTTCGTCTTTACCGTCTTTATAATATTCAACCCTGATTGTTTCAAACACATGATGTGTTCGGAATTTACACCATATTTTTCTCCATTTAAGTGAACAATATCATACATATCATCTTCTCCTCTACCAAGCGAAATGACATTTCTACATTTTGAATCGTCTCCCATGACTTTATCACCGACTACAATATCTTGCACCATTTTAATCGAACCATCATGCATTAGAATTTGTGTATCATATGCATGACATTTACCTGTGCCCATCGGGCCATTTATGGCAATTGCTGTGCCCATAGCTGCAGGATTCGCAATCCACTGTCCCAACATTTGCATAATCTGCATTTTTGCATCATTTAATCCATACACTGCACAATCAAGTGTTGACTTTGCATTTTCCATAAAATCATGACACTTTTCAATTCCATCCGAAATTGTAAGAGGGAGATTGCAATGTTTTCCAAATGGGATTTGCATGAAAGTATCAACCCAATTTTTGATTTTATAGTATTCGCCTGCACCAGGCTCCATGTAGCGCAGATTTGTAATCTTCTTTAGTGCAATCGCCTTGAATGCTTGAGGAATATCCGACTGCAAAAGTGAAAGACGATATGGTTTATCAGTAATCGTCAGTTTATTCAAATCTTCCAACTCTTTCAATACATCGGTTTGCTCTTCGGTTGATAAATTATCTTTAAAATATTTCAAATCGTTTGTCGAATTCTTCTTGCGCAACATTTTTTTGAACATCTTGACGTGATTTTTTTGTTGCGATTTAATCTTCTTTTCTTCACGCTCTTTATATTCTTTTTCTTTTTTTACCATAATACCCAAAGTTTCACGCGCAATACTATCGTGCTTGTTAGATTTTAGAATATTCTCCATCTGCTCCTTAATTTTCTGAATTGTTTCGAGTGATTCAGATTCTGGAGAAGATACAACACCTTTTGCACCCCCCTTTTCGGTCCCTTTTTCAGTAGATTTTCTATCCGAAACTGGTTGCGAACTATGTATTTTTCCATGTTTAGATGTGTTGTCGGATTTGCCACTTTTATAATTGTTGCTAATAGCAGCATCATCGTCTTCATTTGGGTCGGATTCTGAAACATCATCCTCATCCTCATCCTCAGAGTCATAGTCTTCGTCCGAATCATAGTCTTCCTCATCATCATCATAATCACTATCATCATCTTCAGAGTCATATTCAGAATTATCTTCATCTAAATTACTATGTTTTTTATCATTTACTAAATTAATTACAATATTGAACTTCCCATTTTGTAACTGTTCTTTTGCAAATTCTCCAAAACCAGCCGAATACTTATCATCATCGCTTTCACTATATTCATCCTCAGAGTCAGAACAATTAGTGCTAGTGCTCGACGTATCATACTCGTCATTGGGAGGATTATGACTACTCCTTTTCTTCCCCTTTTCTATCGGCTTTAATTCTTTCGGTTTAATATTCAATTCTTTTGCCACACTTCTCGTTATTTTTCTATTACTATCTTCATTATTTTCTTTCATTTTGGCTTTTTCATTCTCATTCGACTTTTTCTTAGATGCATTCGACGCACATGAGGTTGATGTAGGTTTAGCATTTTTTTCTTGAATTTCAAGTTTAGAAATACGTTCATTCATATACTTGGAAGGAAATATATCAGCCAACATTTTTCTATATTCATGCATATCAAATTTATCACCATTATCTTGCATGTTTTCATTATCATTTTCATTTTCACTACAATTTTTTTCTTGATCTGATTCAGAACCAGAACCAAAACCAGATTCAGATCCTGAATCATCTACCTTCTTGTATTTTCTTTTATCATTATCTTTCATTTCCTTTGATTTTGTATCTTCGGTTTTAGAAACTTTCTTCATATGTTTCATTTTAGTCATTATAGAATACGTATGATGCGTATATGCGTTGAGTTATATATATATAAATAAATGTTTTTAGATACCTTCAATTTAATATATTCTAAAAATCAAAAACAAAATAATTAAATAATATATACTAATAGTGGTGTAAAAATTATATAAATTTTAAAATAATCTAAAATATCATCATGTATTAACAATACAATCAATACAAACAATGTAAATAATAAAAATTTATGTTTAATATTTAATTATTGTTTATTTTTATTATTATTATATTTTTTAATTAAGAAAATTGATAACAATCTAAATATATATTATATTAATATAAGAAAGAAATGTTCTCGCAAAAAGGTCAAGCAAAATTATCACTTCAAAATGTATCTCCAATTATTGGAATTCAGTTTAGTATCATGTCGCCCGAAGAAATAAGAAAATCTTCGGTTGCTCATATTACTGATCGAAATACTTATGAAAATAATAAACCTGTAATCGGTGGGCCTTTTGATTCACGTATGGGTGTGCTTGAGCCGGGAATGATTTGTCCAACTGATGGGTTGGATTATATGCAGACTCCAGGATATTTTGGGCACATTGAATTAGCTCGTCCCGTATTTTATATTCAATATTTAACAACGATACGAAAAATTCTTAGCTGTGTTTGTATTAAATGTAGTAAGTTGCTTATTAGCAAGGAAACAAATGCTAGATTTTGTAGTATGAAACCCGATCAACGTTGGAATAATGTATTTCAATATTGCAGTAAAGTTAATAGATGCGGTGAGGATACTCATGATGGTTGTGGATGTCTTCAACCAAAAAAAATAAAAAAACAAGATATGGCAACACTAATTGCAGAATGGGAAAATACAGAAGCTGATGAAGAAGATGAAGGAGCACCCAAAAAAAATTTGACAATGCATTTAATTCCAGAAGTTGTTATAAAAATATTTCGCAGAATATCGGATGATGATGTATCATTTATGGGGTTTAGTCCGCAATTTTCGCGCCCTGAATGGATGGTTTGTCAGGTGCTGGCCGTTCCTCCACCAGCGGTTCGTCCATCGATTAAAATGGATGGACAGCAAAGGAGTGAAGATGATATTAGTCATATTTTAGTGAATATTATTAAAATGAATAAAACGCTTCAGGAGAAAATAAACGATAAAGCGCCACAAAAAGTTATAGATGGATGGCATGATGTTTTACAATACTATGTTGCCACGCAAATCAATAATAATTTACCAGGTGTTGGACAAGTTGCACAACGTTCGGGGCGTCCACTTAAATCAATTATGGATCGTCTCAATGGAAAGGGTGGGCGTGTAAGAGGAAATTTGATGGGAAAGCGCGTTGACTTTTCTGCTCGTTCAGTAATTACACCCGATCCAAATTTATCAATTCGCGAGCTTGGCATTCCTCTCAAAATCGCGAAAAATATTACGAAACCGATTACTGTAAATGATTTGAATAAGAGTTTCTTGATTAAATTGGTGCGAAATGGGCCAGACGAATATCCCGGTGCGAAGATCCTCGAGAAGAAAAATGGGGAGAATATTTCACTGCGTTATGCGGATCGCGAGAATATACATATTGAGAATGGAGATATTGTTCATCGGCATATTATGGATGGAGATGGTGTTTTGTTTAACCGTCAGCCTACACTGCATAGAATGAGTATGATGTGTCATATTGCAAAAGTCATGTTTCAGGGCGATACTTTTAGAATGAATGTTGGTGATACTAAACCGTATAATGCGGACTTCGATAAACTCTCTGTCGAAAACAGGAGGCGTTAAAAGCGTGCTACCTCCTAGTCGGATGTGTCATATAATATATGACTTATACGGCGAAACACCTTGATGCGGGAAACTCCTTAGAGTCTTTGACTACCACCGTGTAATGGAAACATTACAAGGGAACTCGGTTAATAGCCGAAACCAATGGTAATAATGTCAAAGAATTGGACAATCCGCAGTGTTACTTCCTAACGTCGCTTGGTAGACTATGGAAGGCACTCAGAGACTGAACGGGTGTTGGTGAGTAATGAAGGACTAGCCATCCTGAACTTGCCTAAGATACAGTCCACCCCCTTTGGAAACACTGGGGATTCATCGGGAGATGAAATGAATTTACACATGCCACAAGATGAGGAATCTGAGGCAGAATTGAAGAATTTGGCGGCAGTTCCATTCCAAATTATCAGTCCAGCGAATAATCAGTCTATCATTGGTATTTTCCAAGATTCATTGCTGGGATCATACCAGTTTACGCGCGTAGGTGTTAAATTTGATAGTCGTGCAGCAATGAATCTTCTCATGGCATTGCAGACAGTGAACGAATCGATGTTTAGTAATGTAGATGGAAACTTGTCCAACTTTCAGATACTGTCGCAAATTATGCCACCGATTACATTAAAATACAAGACAAAACAATTTGGTGAGAAGGAGGACTATAATACATCCAATCATGTGCTTGAAATTCGCGACGGACAATACTTGAGGGGGCAACTTGACAAGGCGGTATTGGGATCAGGAACAAATGGACTAATTCATAGAACATGCAATGATTTTAACAATATGACATCATCAAAATTCATAGATGATCTTCAAAATATTATTACTGAATATATGAAAGTTAGTTCTTATAGTGTTGGAATCAGCGACTTGATTGCAAATGCGGAGACAAATAATAAAATTGCTCAAGTTATTATATCTAAAAAAACTGATGTTAAAGGACTAATCGATCAATTACATATCGGCGTTTTTGATAACAAGACAGGCAAAACAAATGACATCGAATTCGAAAACCAAGTATCCAATATTTTGAATAAGGCTATCAATGATGCAGGTAAAATTGGTTTAGAAAGTTTAAGCAAGGATAATCGATTCGTTACAATGGTAACTGCTGGATCAAAAGGAACTGATATTAATATTTCACAAATGACGTCGTGTTTGGGACAACAAGCGATTGATGGTAAACGTATTCCGTATGGTTTCGAAAGCAGAACATTGCCGCATTTTACGAAATACGATGACTCACCAGATGCGCGTGGATTTGTCGAAAGTTCATTTATTAGTGGATTGCGTCCTGAAGAGCTGTTCTTTCATGCGATGGCTGGACGTATTGGTTTGATTGACACCGCGGTTAAATCGGTTACATGGGAAACACCGATTGTTGTGGTAGAAAATAATGAACCCAAGTATGTAAAAATTGGTGAATGGATTGATGAGCATATGAAAAAGTCAGAGAGAATTCAGCATATGGATGAAAAAAATATGGAATATCTTGAAATAGACCATAATGTTACAATTTCAACTATGGATTATAATGGAAATATGTCATGGGGTAATATTACAGCGGTAACACGTCACGATCCAGGCAATGTATTGTATAAAATTACTACACATGGTGGAAGAAGCGTGATTGTTACTGAAAATAAGTCATTGTTGGTATGGAAACCCGAATTGAATCAATTTCGTGAAGAATATACCGAAAATGTTAAAGTAGGCGATTATGTTCCTGTTGCTAAAAACATATGTAAATATGATAACAAAAATATTGATTTAGATTTTAAATATAATTATGATGCTGGAATTAAAGAAGGATTACACATAGCTAATCATGATAACACTATAAACATTCCCGAGTATGCGTATATCGCCAACGTTGAATATGTAAAGGGTATATTATGTGGATATTTATCTACTGTTGGACGTATTTCAGTAGATGAAGCAACCATAGAATGTTCATCTAATAATATTCGTCTTATTGTAGATTTGGCATTTCTGTGTTCTCGTTTAGGAATTTATGCAGATATTAAAAATGAAGTATTTGAGTTGAGAATGTGTTCTTCATTGATAATAAGTGGAATTTACTTCAAGAAATTTTCCGAGGATATTAATCTTATTGATACAACAAAAAATAACAAAATGAAGTCGATTGTTTGGAAAGATAAATTAGACAAAGTAGTTGTTCACAATGATGTCATATTAGATGAAATTATTTCGATTGAACCTGTCGATCCGGCACTTCATCCAAAAATGTATGACTTGACAATTCCCAAAACACTCAACTTTGGACTGGCAAATGGACTTCAAGTTCGCGATACATCAACCACAGGATATATTCAGAGACGGTTAATCAAGGGCCTGGAAGATTTGAAAGTTGGGTATGACATGACGGTTCGAAACAACAAAGAGCGTATTGTGCAATTCGCGTATGGAGATGATGGAGTAGATACGATAAAGGTAGAAAATCAGTCATTACCACTTGTATCGATGTCATTGGATGAAATATATGCGCACTATTATGTTTCAACGAGTGATGACAAGGATGGTGTATTGATGACAGTATTTACAAAGACGGCGGTGATGAGGATGAAGAAAAGTATCAAAGAATTGGAGATGAAGACAAAATATTATACAGATATGATGATAGCAAAACGTGATGAAATTGTTAAGAATGTATTTAAGATGCGTGATAATAAGAATGTGCACTTGCCGGTATGCTTTATACACATCATCAACAATGTGCAAGGAATGCAACATATTACAAAGAACTCTATGGTGGATATTACGCCTCTGGATGTATATGATATGATTGAGGATAATTATAAAATATTAGAAGGACTATACTATGCGCCACCCACCGAATTATTTAAAGCAATGTATTATTACTACCTGTCCCCTAAGGAACTACTAGTTATTAAGCGGTTCAACAAGAAAGCACTTACTGTTTTATTGGAGACGATTACGCTGATGTATAAACGCGCCTTGGTTGCACCTGGAGAGATGGTGGGTATGATTGCTGCACAAAGCATTGGTGAGCCTACTACGCAATTGACTCTGAATACATTTCATAGCGCGGGTGTTGCATCAAAGTCGAATGTTACTCGTGGTGTGCCGCGTATTGAGGAGATTTTGTCATTGTCTGAAAATCCGAAGAATCCGTCTCTTACGATTTATATGAAAAAAGACGAAGAATTAGATAAAGAATTTGTTCGCGATAAGATTCCTAGTATTGAGTTAACTATTTTGAAAGAAATCGTTGAATCAATTGAGATATGTTTTGATCCAGACGATATGAGCACACTTATTGAACAAGATAAAGATATTATGTCACAGTATTTCGAATTTGAAAAAATGGTAGATGAATGTATGAACAGCACTACAGAACAAATAAATAAAAGTATGGCTGCTTCTGCTGTTTTAGCCGGAAGCCTTGAAGAGTCGTCGTCAGTGGCTGGGGCTACTGTTGCGCCACAACCAGAAGCATCTGCTACAGGTTCAGCTCCTAATGAGAAATCAAAATGGATTATAAGAATGACGATGGATAGGGAGGCAATGTTGGATCGAAAAATATCGATGGATGATGTGCACTTTGCTTTAAAGACTATTTATATAGATGAGGTTACGTGTATGTATGCAGATTATAATTCGGATAATTTAGTATTTCGTTTGAGATTGAATAATATAATTACAAATTCAAAGAAGAAAAATTCTAATTCGTTGTCACTGGATCAATCTGATCAGATTTATATTCTTAAAAATTTTCAGGATAATATGTTGAATAATGTCGTGCTTAGAGGTGTAAAGGGTTTATCAAAAGTATTGCTTCGTAAGATTACAGATTCCGTTGTCAAAATAGATAGTGCTTATACGAAGAAAGAGACATGGGTGCTGGATACTACTGGAACAAATTTAATTACGGCATTATCGCTTGATTATATTGATGTTACGCGAACGATTAGTAATGATATTCAGGAAATTTATAGGGTGCTTGGAATCGAAGCCGCACGTGTTGCCATCTTAACTGAATTGTCGGAAGTTATGGAGTTTGACAATACTTATATTAATTATCACCACTTGGTTACGTTGGCAGATAGGATGACAGCAAGTGCAAAGATGGTTTCTATATTTCGGCATGGAATTAATAATGATGATATTGGGCCGATTGCGAAAGCTTCATTTGAGGAGACACCAGAGATGTTTTTGAAAGCAGCACGACATGCTGAACTGGATGAGATGCGTGGTGTATCTGCGAATGTAATGTGTGGACAAGAGGGTTACTTTGGAACAAGCAGTTTTCAAGTATTGCTTGATATGAATAAGATGATTAAATTTGGCGGTGAAATGAAATACAATATCACAAATCCCAATGAAGAAATCGATAAAGCATTTGAAATGGAAAATCCTGATGATGTATGTTCTATAGGAAATTTATCGATGAATGTTACTGTTTCAAGCATAAAGAGAGAGAATCTTGGAAATGTTAAGATGAATTACAATATCGGATTTTAGAATTTACACACACATGGTGCATAAGTGCATTAGATATACTTTAATGAATATTATATTTTTTTAATAAAAAATATGATACTGTTTTTATATTGTGTATTCTGTATTCTGTATTTGTGTATTTTTATCAATCCGACTTTTCACTTGATTCTGGTATAATAGACAATTCAGGGCCTGAATCTTCTGCAGCAGCCTTAGGTTGTAAAGAAGATAAATTTATAGATAAATTTGATGCTTTTTTGCGACGTTGGGGAGCTTTTGGTTGAGATTGAGGTTGAGGTTCAGGTTGTGCAACAGCTGAAGTGGAAGCAACAATACCTGCATCAGCAGATGATGGAACAGCTGAAGGTTTTAAAGAAGATAAATTTATAGATAAGCCTGTTGTTTTTTTGCGACGCTGTGAAGCTTGTAGTGGCGGGGAAGATGCAATAGCTGATTTGGAAGCAGCCATACCTACATTTATTCGAGGCATTATTTTTCTAGAGTTTTTACGTTTTGCAGCTAATCCTGATAGTTCCTCACCAATTTCTTGTTCTTGTATATCGAGTGATTCACGGGATTCACGTGTTCCAATAGAAGATGAATCATCACCCTTACCTCTTTTGGAAGGAGGTTTAAAATTTTGTATAAATTGTATAATAGTATTTTTATATCTTGTTGATTCTTTCATTCTTGGGCTTTCATCATCTTCACTATGAGCGGGTTCGTCGGGATTGATATATTGTTTTGAATGTTGAAAAATAACATTAGACTGCATTGGTTGGGACAAAATAGATAGAGGTATATAATATTCTTTCTCTATTTCATGCGTGGATTCTTCTTCATCTAAAATATTTGCTTTTTTAAAAATAATACTATATGATGGAACAGTGTTTGTTTTAATAGCAGGTGAAATAATAAAATAATATCCCTGTTCATTCGGATTATGTTGTTCTGAAATAGGGCGAGCAGCTTCCCCCATAAATGGTAAATCTTCATTTTGTTCACCATGAAATATACCAGGTATAGCTTCTTCATAATATGTAGTAAGAAGTGGGAACTCGTCGTTCGTTTCTAATAATGTTTTATTTGGATAATATAATATAATAATGGGTATTTTGTAGTAATTCGCCAATATCCAAATATCTAAACGTGTTAAATGGTATGATTCAAAAAAAGGTAATGTTTCAATAAAATTATCATCATCATTTGCTATGAATTTTATTCTATATTCATCGGATATTGAATCCATACCATAGTATTTTAAAAGTTTTGCAAAACGTTCTTTTATACCTTCAGTATAATTTTTATCAATTGAGTCTATATAAAATTGTGCAAGAACAATTTTAAGATGATTTATGGTAATTGTCTCTAATCTTTTACGTTCTCTTCTTTTAGCTTCTAGTCTTAAAATAAATAATATAACTTCAAAAGAACATTTTGGCGAATTTGAATTAAACTTTAACATTTGTAATTGTGATTGTCTTGAACTGAAATATTTTCTATATTCTTGGGTTAAAAAGGTAATTTCTGTTGTGCATTTAATATACATCGATGATACTGTATCAAAAACATTTTCATATAATTCTGACAATAGTGGTTCTGTAGTATCATATGTATTAAAATTTGCGTATTCATTTTCCGGTATTGGAACTAAATTATCCAAATAATCATCACTAAGCATAGATTGCGATAAAATAATTTCATCCTCTCTTAAATTATATCTTACGTTCATAAGGGGAAAAATATTGCGATCAAACATAAATGCTCGTATCCTATTATATCTTATAATTTCATCCGCCATTCTGGCAATATATAAGACTTCATTATCGTGCGACGGATTAAGAAGATTTGTTTTGGGTATAACTAGTTTACATTTTTGTTCTTTATCGGTTTCTTTTATGCAATATTTCGTTTCACTGCATGTATTAGGGTTTTTATTAACTAAACAACTAGTTGTTATTTCGCTTATGTTTTTTAACACTTCTTCATTATAATGAGTATCGCTAAAATTAATATAATTTGAAACGAGTCGTCTTATTAATGATTGAATGTTACTTAGTTTTATTAAATATAACATATCGTTTCGTTTTATAATTGAAATAATTGATTCCTTTATTCCGATATTTTCATATTTATTTATTAAAATTCTAACTATATTTCTCAGAACATTGTAGAAATTATTTTCTAGGTATATATATTTTACATACCTTTCTCTATCAGGATCATCTTTTAGTCTAGCATGTATCTCCGAGTCTGCAATATTGTAATCACTTGTATTTATAATAGGAATATTAAATATACCATCGTTTCTTTTACTTTCCGTTTCATCGATAAATGTTGAAATAAATTGATCTGTCTCCGTGATAACACCTACAATTTTACCATCATCTATTACCTTGAATCGAGGCAAACATGGTATTTTTATTTTATTATGAACATAGTGAAGAAATGTAACAGTTTCTTCGTATGGACGCCATAGTGATTCATCGTCTATATAATTTATTTCGGTGATAGTTTTGTCTATCGAAGATGGTTCGCACATTACGATACCTGAAAATGTTTCACTGCGTTCTTCATCGTCTTTTTCTATAAATATACCAATTACTCTACCGTCATAATTTAAAATCTGATTTAATATTGTAAACCCACCTTTTACTACTTTTTCCTTTAATTCGTGTAAATGTATATTTCTGGAAAATTCATATAAACGTGGGAATTTATTAGATGCATTTGCAGTTCCTTCACGTGGAATACTATTATATGGTTTACATTGTCCATCATAGGCATGTTTTATATTTGTCATTATTTTTTTTAGAATAGGTGGAAGAGCGGGTTCTTCGACTGTAATACCGGCTTCATTTGTATATTTTCGTATAGATGTGTTTTTAATATTAAATATACAATTTGGTTTAGCCTTTGACAGATTTGATTCATGAATTTCATATATGGGTTCAAAATATGTTGTATTTTTAATAGTTCTTTTGATAAGTATTGCTGTTTTTTTATTATTATCAAAAAATCCATTTGAATAATGATTTGTAGGACACAATACTTCAATATTATTTGTTATATCCCTATTTGATATTTGTAGTATAATAAGATTAATACCATCTTTAAATAATTTTGGATTAGGTGTGCTTACAATATCCCATAGGTATTGGTAATCTATATATGTAGTCTTACTATTTATGTATTTTTTAAAATTTTCATATGAGCATACGACTTTCTTGAAGAACATAAATTGTGTATCAGTGTCTGATATTTTTTTAATTGATTTAAAAATTGCCGATTCTCTATATTCAAAATCCGGTTTTGATAATCTATTTCTAAATACAGCATCATCTACAATACAACTATCATCTTTATCATCTTTATCTTCTTTGTGCTCATAATGTTTTTCTTTATTTATAGAAGTAGACGATTGTTGTTCTCCTATTTTTTCACCAGTTTGTTTTTCTTTAATTTCAAATCCTTGCTCAACATCAGATTCTGAATGAGGTTCAGGTTGAGGTTCAGGTGCAGATGCAGGTTCAGGTTCAGGTGCAGATGCAGGTTCAGGTGCAGGTGCAGGTTCAGGTGCAGATGCGGATACTGATGATGGCATTGAACCCTTTTCTAAATGTTCTAACTTTTTATCACTGCTTTCCAACTCGCTATCACTATTCCCAATATTAAATTTTTCAATAGGTTGACTTTCACGTTCTTTACTGCTTTCATTTATAAAGTCCAACAAATCTTGTCCTTCCCCCTCGCCTTCGCCTTCGTCTTCACTACTATCTTCGCTGGAACTACCACCACCAACTAATTCGCTACTACTTCTTTGGCTATCATAATTACTTGATGTATTTTTTCCAACATATTCACCTTCACTTTCATCATCATCTTCATCTTCACCTTCGCCTTCACCTTCGCCTTCACCCTGACCTTGGCCTTCATCATCACCTTCACTATGTAAATTTGATTTTTTATTTGTTTTTTGTTTATAATTAAACGTATTTATAAGTGTGCCATTTTGATATGTCATAAATGTATCAATATCAATTGCGTCTATAATAATTTTTTTCATTTCAGAAATAGTAATTTTTTTATTTTCTTCTTCACGCGGTTCTTCAATATATTTTGCATAAATATCAGCAATAGCTCCTATAAAACTTTGGTTTTTGTTATAATAAAATATTTTTTCTTTTTCAATTACTCCTTTTGTTCGTTCTAATGCAATCATTTTTGTTCTTTTTATTTCTCCTGGTTGCACACCTCTTTGTAACAAACAAGAAACACCTGGTTTTAATAGTGTGCTTTTTTCATTTATTACACACGATTTAACGCTTTGTGAAAAAAATGCTTGTAACTGGGGTAACAAATATCCATATATTCCATCTGGTAATTCCGTATGTCTTTCTGGACCCATAATTAATATTTCTTTTTTTGGTTGAAATGTTTTTTTTAAAGGTTGATGCCCGCTTATACTTAATTGTGACAGTGGAGTTACAGATTCTTCTTTTTCAGGTGAAAAAAGAACGTCTGTATCTTTTCCAGCTTGTGTTTGTTTAGCTAATGCTTGTCTAATTGCCTCTGATGATAACATTGGTTTACCTTTCTTTTCTACTTCTTTTTCTTCTACATCAGCTTCACTAGTCTCAATATCTTCTTCACCTTCCTCCCCTTCATTTTCTTCCTCCCCTTTTTTACCTTTACCGCGAACACGTCTTACAGGTGAAGCTTTAAATGCTGCTTCTTTGCCTTTACATTCAAAACTTTTAGAATTGGGGTTTGATTGATTTTTAACAGTTATACTTGGGCATCCACACGACTGTCTTGCTACATTTTGCTTATCTTTTGCAAAATTTTCACTATTAAAACAACAAGGTATGCAATATTTACTTCCAGCACTTTCTTTACTATCTACAAAACCAGGTGATTGTGATTTATATTGCCCAGTTTTTTTGTCAATATGATATTTATCTTCTGTGAACTCGAAAATATATTTACCTGGTGGAATTTTATCTGCACCTGGCGGTATAACAACGTCACCCTCTTTTGCTTTTATTCTTTCTACTTCTTCATGTGTTAAACTTACATTCTTTTTTAAATCCCAATATCTTGGGCATATATACCAAAATTTTTTACTTTGCGATGAACCATATTTCATGGCTCTATCATATGAACCTGCATGATTTTCATCAATATGTTTTTTTTCTTCATCTGTTAAAATAATTGGTTGTCGCCTAACATTCCAAGGACACGAACGTGAATATTCCTTAACATTTCCTGTATTTGTTTTTGGAAATAAAACAGGATCAAAAGAATATAGCCTTTGAAAAACAGGATTTGGATTTGATAATTTTGCTCCTGTAATATCTCGCGTCATAGTTCCTCTTTGAAATAATGTAACACCTTGTCCTGAATCTTCTCCTTCTTCGGTGGGATTTGAAACAGCAGTAGCTGATTTAGTTTTACTAGGTAACCCAATGCCAGGAATATTAATACTTTTTTTAGAAATACGAGCAGCAGCAGCAGCAGCTGCGGGTTTAGTTGGTTCTTCAACACTGACTTCTCCTTCGGTATCTGAACTAAATGATGGTATTTCAGGTTGGGAAAATTCACCTACTTCTTC
>Ga0214921_10007499_pt1 | contig 14513 bp, 14 predicted proteins | sample LL1505_MetaG_FD_177992 | JGI IMG/M metagenome (GOLD analysis project Ga0214921, IMG submission 177992) | Freshwater microbial communities from Lake Lanier, Atlanta, Georgia, United States - LL-1505 | ecosystem: Environmental > Aquatic > Freshwater > Lake | place: USA: Georgia | collected... | reverse complement strand
AAGTGGGTGGACAACGCGTGCCCTACCTGTTGTTCTTGGCCAGCGGCTCCATTTGCATGAGTGCCATGAATGCCGCCACCTTTGAGGCCTTGTACTCGGCGTTTTCGCGCATGCATGTGCAAAAAACTTGGGACGGCATCCTCAACGCACCGGTGCGGCTTGATGACGTGGTGCTGGCCGAAATGCTGTGGGCCGCGTTCAAATCGTTGTTCACTGTCACTGCCATTTTGATGGTCATGCTGGCCTTGGGCATCAGCCACAGCCCCAAGCTCTTGGTGGCGTGGCCGATCTTGCTGTTGGCCGGCATCACCTTCAGTTGCATGGCCTTGGTGTTCAATGCGCTGGCCAAAGGCTATGACTTTTTCACCTATTACTTCACCTTGTTTCTCACCCCCATGATGTTTTTGAGTGGGGTGTTTTTTCCGCTGGATCAATTGCCCGATTGGGTGGGCTGGTTGGCCGCATGGCTGCCGCTGACCCAGGTGGTGGAATTGGTGCGCCCCCTGTTCATGGACATGTGGCCAACCCACCCATGGCGTCACCTGGGCATGCTCGCACTGTATGCGGGCGTATCGTTCCAAATCGCTCTGGTGCTCACGCGACGCCGCTTTGCCCGCTGATTCGCAGTGCTTGGATCACTGCTGATAGATCTGGATCTGATGAATGGAGGCCCCCATGTCTGACAACCCCCAAGGTCGCATCGTGTGCGAGGTACGCGGTGCCATTTTGTGCATCGGCATCGACCGCGTGGCCAAGCGCAATGGCTTCACCCCGGTGATGCTGCGCGAACTCAGTGCCGCTTACACCCGGCTGGAAGACGAACCCGGCTTGCGCGTGGGTGTGCTGCATGCGCTGGGCGAGCACTTCACCGCTGGTTTGGATTTGCCCAGCATGGCCGAGTCCATGCAACGCGGCGAGCGCATGTGCCCCGATGGCTGGGTAGACCCGCTGGACTTGGGCCACCCCGGATTGCGCCGCCGCACCAAGCCCATGGTGGTGGCGGTGCAAGGCATCACCTTCACCTTGGGGCTGGAGTTGATGCTGGCCGCCGACATGGTGGTGGCGGCTGACAACTGCCGTTTTGCCCAACTCGAGGTCCAGCGCGGCATCATGCCCACCGGTGGTGCCACCATCCGCATGGCCCAGCGCGCCGGTTGGGGCAACGCCATGCGCTATTTGCTCACCGGCGACGAGTTCGACAGCGCCACCGCGCTGCGCCTGAACTGGGCGCAAGAAGTGGTGCCAGTGGGGCAACAACTCGCACTCGCCTTGGCTTGGGCAGACCACATCGCCGCCCAAGCCCCGCTGGCGGTGGTGGCCACACGCCAAAACGCTTTGCAAGCCCTGGAGTTGGGGCCTGCGGCCGCCGTGCAAACCCTCAGCGACACACAACAAGTGCTGTCACGCAGTGCCGATGCCACCGAAGGCGTGCGTGCCTTTGTGGAAAAGCGCCCTCCCCGTTTCAGCGGCACATAAAAAAAACCGTGGTCTGTGAAACAGACCACGGCCGTGCAACCCATGAGCGCGCTTAAAACTGGCGCTCAGGCAAAGTCAATTTCAAACCCTGGTGCTGTGCCTGCAGCTTGATCTGACAGGCCAAGCGGCTGCCCGGCATGCGCTCAGTCGCCACAAAATCCAACATTTGCCCCTCGCTGCTGTCAGGTACTGGCAACAGCGCCAACTGGGCTTCATCGATCATGCAGTGGCAAGTGGCGCAACTGCAGCAACCGCCGCACTCGCCCAACAAGCCATCCACACCCGAGGTCAACACCGCCTCCAATAAAGTTTGGCCTTCTTGGGCCGCCACATCGTGTGTAGCGCCCTGTGCGGTGGTGACATGGATCAACAACATTTTTTCACCATCAATCGGCGTACACGCCAGCGGCCTTGATGACCGGTGTCCATTTGGCAATCTCCGCTGTCACAAAGGCCTTGTGGTCAGCGGCTTCAACCCGTTTGTCAGCAACCACCACGGCACCCAAACCTTCTTGCTTTTTGATGAACTCGGGGTCCTTCAAAGCCAGTTTGAGCGCGGCATTGATTTTGGTTTGCACATCGGCGGGCAAACCTTTGGGGCCATACAAGCCGTGCCAAATGGTGACCTGGAAGTTTTTCGCACCCGACTCGTCCAAGGTGGGCAGGTCTTTGAGAACTGGCGTGTTGATGCGCTTGGCCGTGGTCACCCCAAAGGCCTTGACTTTTTTGCCTTCGATTTGGGTGGTGGTGTTGGTGGTTTGGTCACACATCAAGTCCACCTGACCGCCGATCAAATCGGTCATGGCTGGGGCTGTGCCTTTGTAGGGCACCGTGGTCATGTCCACTTGGATCGAGGCTTGCCACAGCATGCCGCACAGGTGCGAGGCCGAGGCCAAACCGGCGTTTGCCAAGTTGATCTTGCCCTTGTTGGCGTTGACCCACACCATCAATTCTTTGTAGTTGTTGGCTGGCAGCTGGGGTTTGCCAATCAAGGTCATGGGCACATCATTGATCATGCCCAGGTATTCGAAATCGGTCTCTACCTTGAACGGCAGGTTGCGCACCAGTGAGGGGAAGATGCTCATGGCAATGTGGTGAACCAACAAAGTATGGCCATCGGGGTTGGCTTTGGCCACTTTGGCCGCGCCAATCAAGCCACCCGGGCCGCCGGCGGCGTTTTCCACCACCACGCTCGCGCCCAAGGTCTTGCGCATGGCTTCAGCCAAGTCACGCGCCACGCGGTCGGTGGGGCCACCGGCTGCAAAGGGCACGATCAGGGTGACGGTTTTGTCTTTGATGGGGTAATCGGCGGCAATGCCTGCCACTGGGCCCAGCGCCAAGGCCAGTGAGGCCAGTTTCATCCACGTGTTTTTCATCTCAAGTCTCCAATTTATAAACGGGCGATGCTAACAAGTGAACGCCGCTCATTGCATCGTGGGTATTACGTAAATGTGCATCAATGCCAATGAAGCGGGCTTGTTGGACCTGGGTTAAACCCTCAACACCGGCATGGGCAAAGCGCTCTCGCCCTAGCGGTAACTGCGAGCGTCCTCAATCACTTTGCCATCATTGGGCAAGCTGTGGGGCGCAGCCCATTCAATGGCGGCGCGCAGCTTGGTGACTTCGCGCACAGCGTCACCCAGTTGTTGGGCCAACTCGAGGGATGCGTTGTCGGCTTCGACCTTCAAGGTCATCTGGTCGTTGGCCATCTCGCCACTGACCACCAAACGGCCTCGGCCCAGTTGCGGAAAACGCTTGAGCACTTGGGCCACTTGCGATGGGTGCACAAACATGCCACGCACCTTGGTGGTTTGGTCGGCTCGGCCCATCCAACCCTTGATGCGGGTGTTGGTGCGCCCCGTGGGGCAAGGGCCCGGCAAGATGGCAGTGAGGTCGCCCGTGCCAAAGCGAATCAGCGGGTAGTCGGGGTTGAGCGAGGTCACCACCAATTCACCCACTTCACCGGGGGCCACGGGGTCACCGGTGCCGGGTCGCACAATTTCCACGATCACCTGCTCTTCCAGCACCAAGCCTTCGCGCGCAGCGGTTTCATACGCAATCAATCCCAAATCGGCAGTGGCAAAGCACTGGTAGGCATGGATGCCGCGCTCGGCCAACCAATCGCGCAGCGAAGGGGGAAAGGCCTCTCCACCCAACATGGCCTTGGTCATGCTGGGCAAGGCAACGCCCATCTCAGCGGCTTTCTCAACAATGATTTTTAAAAAGCTGGGCGTACCAATGTAGCCCGCCGGGCGCAACTCGGCCATGGCCTGCACCTGTTGCTCGGTTTGACCGGTGCCACCGGGAAACACCGTGCAACCCAAGGCATGGGCCCCGGTTTCCATCATGGAGCCCGCGGGCACAAAGTGGTAACTGAAGCAGTTGTGGATCAACTCACCCGATCGAAAACCAGCTGCGTACATGGCCCGGGCCATCCGCCAGTAATCGCGCCGCGTGCCCTCGGGTTCATAAATCGGGCCGGGGCTGGCAAACACGCGGGGCATGTGCGGGCCAAAGCCAATGCTGGCAAAGCCGCCAAAGGCATGGCGCGCGCGCTCGGCTTGTTGTCGCTCGTGCAACTCGCTCTTGCGGGTGACGGGCAATTGGGCCAAGGCCTCGCGGGTGGTGATCTGGCGCGCATCGACACCTGCCAAAATTTGCCCAAATGCCTCGCTGTGCGCTTGCGCATGGGCCACCTGCGCCGGCAACGCAGCCAACAAATCGGCCTCGCGTTGGGCTGGGCTGCGTTGTTCTAGTTCGTCGTAAAAAGCGTTCATGGCGATGTGGTGAGTGCTGCGCCAGGCCTTGGTGGGCGCAGGTGCGGTTTCAATGGTGGTGCGGGCAGGGTTCAGGCCAACCAGCGCTTGCGCCGCTTGTAGCTTTTGACGTCTTTGAAGCTCCGGCGCTCACCGCCACCCATGCCCAGGTAAAACTCTTTGACGTCTTCGTTGTTGGCCAATTCGCTGGCCACGCCGTCCATGACGATGCGGCCTGACTCCATGATGTAGCCATAGTCGGCGTACTTCAAGGCCATGTTGGTGTTTTGTTCGGCGAGCAAAAAAGTGACCTTTTCTTTTTCGTTCAGGTCTTTGACGATGTTGAACACCTCTTCCACGATTTGCGGTGCCAAACCCATGGAAGGCTCATCAAGCAACACCATGTTCGGGTTGGCCATCAAAGCGCGACCAATGGCGCACATTTGCTGCTCACCGCCCGAGGTGTAGGCGGCTTGTGAGGTGCGGCGGGTTTTCAAGCGTGGGAAATAGTTGTAGACCTTTTCCAAATTGGCCGCGATCTCGCCCTTGTCGGTGCGGGTATAGCTGCCAGTCATCAGGTTTTCTTCAATCGTCAAGTGGGCAAAGCAATGCCGCCCCTCCATCACCTGCACCACCCCGCGCTGCACCAAATCGGCGGGCGACAGATTTTCAATGCGCTCACCGCGCAATTCAATGCTGCCCTTGGTGACCTCGCCGCGCTCACCCCGCAGCAAATTGGACACGGCGCGCAAGGTGGTGGTTTTGCCTGCACCATTGCCACCCAAAATGGTGACGATCTTGCCATTGGGCACCTGCAAAGACACGCCCTTCAAAACCAAGATGACGTGGTTGTAAATGACCTCGATGCCATTGACGTTGAGAACGATGCTGTTGGGTTCCATGTCTTGCCTTGTTCAACCAATCGCCAAGCCTGCACGGCAAGCCTGGCGATTGGGGGCTCGTTGGAGCCCCCAGCCTGACCTGTGCACGCCAGAGGCGCACACAGGCCAGGCCTTGCCGATCACGACTGGCAGTCTTGACCGGTGCGGCGTGTCCACTTCTTCTCGGCAGCGTACTTGTCAGCGGCGGCCTTGATCATGGGTTTGATGATCGCGTCGTCTTGTTGCATCCAGTCGCTGGTGAAGTTCCACTTTTTGCCATCCCACTGGTGCATGCGCGCCCAGGAAGCGCCCTGGTGGTCTGCACAAGAGGTTGAGATGGGGCGCATCACGCCCTTGAAGCCCAAGGCGTCGAGCTTGGCTTGGGTCAGGTTGAGGTTTTCATAACCCCAGCGCGCTTGCTCGGCGGACACCCACTTGCCTTTGCCATAACGTTCTTGTGCAGCGCGCACACCTTCGACGGCAAACATGGCGGCGGTCAAACCACGCATGTACAACACCTCACCCACCTCGGCCTTGGGTCCCGTGCCTTGGCCTTTGTCGTGCACCTTGGCCAAAATTTCTTTGACCACCGCCGAATTCGGCTCAGCACCGTGTTGCAACGCCAAGGCGTTGTAGCCTTTGGCGCCATCGCCCACGTCTTTCACATCAGGCTCGGCACCGGCCCACCACACGCCATACATTTTGTCGCGCGGAAAGCCCGTGGCCACGGCTTCTTTAAGGGCGGTGGAGTTCATCACGCCCCAGCCCCAGTTGAGCACATAGTCGGGGCGGTTTTGGCGAATTTGCAACCAGGTGGCTTTTTGCTCCACACCGGGGTGGGCCACGGGCAGCAAGCTCAGCACAAAGCCATGCATGGCGGCGCGCTCTTGCAGCAGGGGAATGGGCTCTTTGCCAAACGGACTGTCGTGATAAACCAAGGTGATTTTTTTGCCCTTGAGTTTGTCAAAGCCACCTTCTTTGGCCGCCAGGTGCTGGATCAAAATATCGGCAGCACCCCAGTAGGTGCCGGTGAGCGGGAAGTTCCACTTGAACACCTGGCCATCGGCCGATTCGCTGCGGCCATAGCCCGCAGTGATCAGGGGAATCTTGTCGCCGGGGGCTTTTTCGGTCAGCGCAAACGTGATGCCGGTGGACAACGGTTGGAACACGGTGGCACCGCCATTTTTGCCTTTGAGGCGCTCGTAGCACTCGACACCACGGTCGGTGGCATAGCCGGTTTCGCACTCTTCAAACGACACCTTCACGCCGTTGATGCCACCGCGGGCATTGACCAACTTCAGGTAGTCGGCATAGCCATTGGCGAAGGGCACGCCATTGGGTGCATAAGCGCCAGTGCGGTACACCAGCAAGGGGAAAAACTGATCTTTGGGCTGGGCCAAAGCCGGTGTGGCCACGCTGGCGACCACAGCCGCCACGGCCATGCCGGCCGCGAGGGTGAATTTACGCAATTTCAAGCTCATCAATGTCTCCTTTAGAAAATAAACAACGAAAAAAACTCAATGCGGGAAGGGCCATACGCGCAGCTTTTGCTTGCCCAGGCTCCACAGACGCGCCAGGCCGTGCGGCTCGACGATCAAAAACCAAACAATCAAGGCACCAAACACCATGTACTCGGCATGCGAAATGAAGGCCGTTGACACATCAAACCCAAAGAGGCCACCCAACAATGGAATGGCTTGGTTGAGGAAAATCGGCAGCACCACGATGAAAGCAGCCCCAAAAAAGCTGCCCATGATGGAGCCCATGCCGCCAATGATGACCATGAACAGCAAAGAGAAGGAACGGTCCACCGAGAACGCCGCCGGCTCCCATGCGCCCAAATGGATAAAGCCCCACAGCGCACCGGCCACGCCCACAATGAAAGAGCTGACAGCAAAGGCGCTCAATTTGGCGTACATCGGGCGAATGCCAATCACCGCTGCGGCCACGTCCATGTCACGAATGGCCATCCACTCGCGGCCAATCGCGCTGCGCACCAGGTTTTTGGCCAACAACGCAAACACCACCAAGATGGCCAAGCAAAAAATGTACTTTTGCACCGGGGTGTCAATCGGTTGGCCAAACACCTGCAGGTTGGACACCGACACCGAACCCGACGAGGTGTTGTTGGTGAACCATTTGATGCGCAAGAACGCCCAGTCGCAGAAAAACTGCGCCGCCAGCGTGGCCACTGCCAAATACAAACCCTTGACGCGCAAGCTGGGTATGCCGAAAAAGATGCCCACCAAGGTGGCAAAAAATCCGCCCGACAGCAGCGCCACCAACAAAGGCATATCGTCAATGCGGATGAAGGTGTTGTAGGCTGCGTAGGCGCCCACCGCCATGAAGCCCCCCGAGCCCAATGAAATTTGTCCGCAGTAGCCAACCAAAATGTTCACGCCCAGTGCGGCCAGCGACAAGATCAAAAAAGGAATCAGGATGGCGCGGTACAGGTACTCATCGACCAACAAAGGCACGCCAATGAAGGCAAATACCACCAAGGCCAGAATGGCCCAGCGGTCTTGGGCGATCGGGAAGATTTGCTGATCCCCCCGATAGCTGGTTTTGAATTGACCGTTTTCTCTATAAAACATGTTGCCTGCGTTTCACTTTAAATCGTTTCATTTCGACACGCGTCTGTCAGACGCGATCGATGATTTTTTCGCCAAACAAACCTTGCGGGCGAAACAACAACACCACCAGCGCCAGCACATAGGCGAACCAAATTTCAATGCCGCCACCCACGTAGGGGCCTAAAAACACCTCGGAGAGTTTTTCACCGACGCCAATGATCAGCCCACCCAAAATCGCACCGGGCACCGAGGTCAGGCCACCCAAAATCACCACCGGCAAGGCGCGCAAAGCCACGGCCGACAGGGAAAATTGCACGCCCAGCTTGCTGCCCCAAATCATGCCGGCCACCAAAGCGACCACACCCGCCACGCACCACACAATGACCCAAATGCGGTTGAGCGGGATGCCAATCGACTGCGCGGCTTGGTGGTCATCGGCGACCGCCCGCAGAGCGCGACCCGTAGAAGTTTTTTGGAAAAACACCGTCAGCATGGCCACCAAGGCTGCCGAGATGCCCGCGGCGATCAGGTCTTCTTGGCTGACCAACAGGCCGCCTTCAAACACCGAATCGAACAACATCAAAGGCTCTTTGGGCATGCCAATGTCGATCTTGTAAATGTCCGAGCCAAAGATGGTTTGTCCCAAACCATCCAGAAAATAAGTGATGCCCAAGGTGGCCATCAACAAAGTGGCACCTTCTTGGTTGACCAAATGGCGCAGGACCAGGTACTCAATCAACCAGGCCACCGCAAACATCACTGCGCCAGCCAAGACAAAGGCGATCAAGTTGGCCAGCAACAAATTGTCCAGCCCCGTCCAGGCGGGGATCCACTCAGCAAACCGGGCCATGGCCAAGGCCGCAAACAGCACCATTGCTCCTTGGGCAAAGTTAAACACCCCGGAGGCCTTGAAAATGAGCACAAAGCCCAGGGCCACCAGCGAATACAACATGCCGGCCATCAAGCCGCCAATCAAAGTTTCCAGAAAAAATCCCATGTCGCTTCCAATCCGTTGGCGCTGCTGTGTCGTCTCAAATGTCAGTGCGAGGTGCCGAGGTAGGCGCTGATCACCTCGGGGTTGTTGCGCACTTCTTCAGGGGTGCCGTCGCCAATTTTTTTACCGTAGTCGAGCACCACCACCCGGTCGGAGATGTCCATCACCACGCTCATGTCGTGTTCGATCAACACCACCGTGGTGCCAAATTCATCGTTGACGTCCAAAATAAAGCGGCACATGTCTTGTTTTTCTTCGACGTTCATTCCGGCCATGGGTTCATCGAGCAGCAACACCTTGGGCTCCAGCGCCAGGGCACGGCCCAGGTCGACGCGCTTTTGCAGGCCGTAGGGCAACTGCCCCACAGGGGTTTTTCGATGCGCTTGAATTTCCAAAAAGTCGATGATGTGCTCGACATAGGCGCGGTGCTGCATTTCTTCGCGCTCGGCCGGCCCAATGCGCAGGGCTTGCAGCAATATATTGCTTTTGATGCGCAGGTTGCGCCCGGTCATGATGTTGTCGAGCACACTCATGCCCTTGAACAAGGCCAGGTTTTGGAAGGTGCGGGCAATGCCCATCTCGGCCACTTGGCGGCTGTCCATGTGGTCAAAGGTTTGACCGCGGAATGAAATGGTGCCCGTTTGCGGGGTGTAGACCCCATTGATGCAATTGAGCATCGAACTTTTGCCCGCACCATTGGGGCCAATGATGGCGCGGATTTCGTGCTCGCGCACATCGAAAGAAATATCGGTCAAGGCCTTGACGCCACCAAACGCCAAGCTGATGTTTTTCACATCCAAGATGACGTCGCCAATGCGCTTGTCGCTCATGCGGCCCTCCCCACAGGGGCAAACAGCTTGGCATCGCTCAAGCGCAAAGTGGCGCTGACGCTGCCGCTGCGGCCGTCTTCAAACTTGACGGCGGTTTCAATGAATTGCGATGTCAAGCCACCGTACAAGGCGTCCACCAGCACTTGGTATTTGTCGGCGATGTAGCCGCGCCGAACCTTGTTGGTGCGGGTGAGTTCGCCGTCATCGGCATCCAGCTCTTTGTGCAACACCAAAAAGCGGCTGACCTGGCTGCCCGCGAGCAAGTTGTCCACACTTAAGTCGGCGTTGACTTTCTCCACACAGTCTTGAATCAGGGCGTAGACCTCGGGTTTTTGCGCCAAATCGGTATAGCCCGCATAAGGCAGGTTGCGGCGCTCGGCCCAGTTGCCCACGGCGTCAAAGTCGATGTTGATCATGACGCAGACTTTTTCTCGCTGGTCGCCATAGGCCACCACCTCTTTGATGAAGGGGAAGAACTTGAGCTTGTTCTCCACATACTTGGGCGCAAACATGGCCCCGTCGTTGTCGCCGCCTTTGATGCGGCCCACGTCTTTGACGCGGTCGATGATCTTGAGGTGGCCGCTGGCATCCAAAAACCCCGCATCGCTGGTGTGGTACCACCCATCGGCGCTGAGCACCTCGGCCGTGGCCTCGGGGTTTTTGTAATAGCCCTTGAGCAAGCCCGGTGACTTGACCAAGATTTCGCCGTTATCGGCCACTTTGATTTCCACCCCCGCGCACGGCACACCCACGGTGTCGGCGCGCGCCTCGTTGTCGGGTTGCAAGCAGACAAACACCGCGGTTTCTGTGGAGCCGTACAGCTGTTTGAGGTTGACGCCGATGGAGCGGTAAAAGGTGAACAGGTCGGGGCCAATGGCCTCGCCAGCGGTATAGGCCACACGCACCCGTGACATGCCCAGGTTGTTGCGCAGCGGCCCGTAGACAAGCCAGTCGCCCAGCGTGTATTGCAGCGACGCCCACAGGCCAATAGATTTGCCATCCATGCGCGCCGGGCCATGGGCGCGGGCGACATCCATGAAGTATTCAAACATGCCGCGTTTGATGGCACCCGCGTCTTCCATGCGGATCATCACGCTGGTGAGCAAGCCCTCAAACACGCGCGGCGGCGCGAAGTAATAAGTGGGGCCAACCTCTTTGAGGTCGATGGCCATGGTGGCCGCCGATTCGGGGCAATTGACCACATACCCACAGCACAACCATTGGGCGTAACTGAAGATGTTTTGGCCAATCCAAGCCGGGGGCAAATAAGCCAGCACCTCTTCGTTGGGACCGAGATGGTCAAAGTCGGCACCGGCCTGGGCGCGGTCGATCAAGCTGTGGTGGGTGTGCACCACGCCCTTGGGGTTGCCGGTGGTGCCAGACGTGAAAAACATCGCCGCCACATCGTTGGCATGGCCGGCATCGACTTCTTGCTGCACCCAAGCCGGGTGTGCGGCCACATGGGCGGCCCCCGCGCTTATGCATGCATCCAGCGAGGACAAGCCGCTCTCTTGGTAATTGCGCAAGCCACGCGGATCGTCGTAAATGATGTGCGAAATGCCCGGGCACTGGCCACGGATTTCAATCATCTTGTCGACCTGCTCTTGGTTTTCCACCACCGCAAACCGCACCTCAGCGTTGTTGATGGGGAACACATATTCCGATGCCACGGCGTCTTGGTACAGCGGCACGGGGATCGCGCCCAGGGTTTGGGCCGCCAACATGGCGGCGGTCAGGCGCGGGCGATTGGCCCCCACCACCACGATGTGCTCACCACGGCGCAAACCGGCCAAGTGCAAGCCGGCGGCCATCTGCGAGGCCATTTGCGCCATATCGGCCCATGTGTGGGTTTGCCAAATGCCATATTCTTTTTCGCGCATGGCCGGGGCCTGCGGTCGCTGTTGGGCATGGCCCATCAACAATTGCGAAAACGTGCGCTCCATCTTGTCCCCAATCTGTCTTGCCCTGCATGCGTGAGGGCTGTCCCCGCCCCCGCACCGCCGGATCGTCAGCGCTTGGACTTTGTCTATTCGGTGACTGTATAAGGGACTTTGACATTATTTTGTCGTTACAACGACAATCTAGGGAAAGCCCTGATCACTTCTGACCCCCTGCTGACATGAATGCCGACACCCCTTTGCACCAACGCCGCCGCCCACCCACATCGGCAGAGCTGGCGGGCATTCCATGGTTGGCCGCCATGACCGAGGCCGAGCAAGCCCTGGCCATCCCCCGCATCGTGGTGGGCGACGCCCAGCCCGGCGACTTGGTGTGCCGCTTTGGCAAGGCCCCCACCTATTGGTTTGGCGTGGTGGAAGGCCTGCTCAAAATGAGCACCGACAACGAGCAAGGCTACAGCGTCACCTTCACTGGCCTGCCCTCGGGCGGTTGGTTTGGCGAAGGCACAGCCCTCAAGCGCGAGGCCTATCGCTACAACGTGCAAGCCCTGCGCAGCACCACCGTGGCGGGCCTGCCGCTGGACAGCTTTCACCTGCTGCTGGACCAATCCATCGGCTTTAACCGCTTTGTGATGAACCAACTCAACGAACGCCTGGGCCAGTTCATCGCGGCGCGCGAAATCGACCGCCTGGGCAACCCCGATGTGCGGGTGGCGCGCAACTTGGCTGCGCTGTTCAACCCGGTGCTGTTTCCCGGCGTGGGCGAGGTGCTGCGCATCACCCAACAAGAGCTGGCGTATTTGGTCGGCTTGTCGCGCCAGCGGGTGAATGTGGCCTTGAACGCCTTGCAACAAGCGCAATGGATTCGGCTCGAATACGGCGGCGTGCGCGTGCTCAACCTCAACGCCTTGCGCAGCCATACACTCGACACCCCATGAACGATGCACTCACCCGACTGAACAAACGCATGGCCGAACTCGGCCTGTGCTCGCGCCGTGAGGCCGACGACTGGATTGCCAAGGGCTGGGTCAAGGTCAATGGCGAGGTGGCAGCTTTAGGCAAACCGGTCAGCCCCTTGGACCGCATCGAGGTCGACAAACTCGCCCGAGGCCAGCAAGACAAACAAGTCACCATCATCTTGCACAAGCCCATGGGCTTTGTCAGCGGCCAGGCCGAGGACGGCCACACCCCCGCCATCAACCTGATTGAGGCGCAAAACCGCTGGCGCGAGGACCGCTCGCCCACCCGTTTTGTGCCGCGCCAGCGCATGGGCTTGGCCCCGGCGGGCCGATTGGACATTGACTCGGTGGGTTTGCTGGTACTCACCCAAGACGGCCGAGTCGCACGCCAATTGATTGGCGAGGATTCGCAGGTGGAGAAGGAATATTTGGTGCGGGTGCAGTACGGCCGCCTGCCCGTGGGCGAGGTGCAAACCGATGTGCAGGCCTTGTTTCCCCCCGAACAATTGGCCCGGCTGTGCCACGGCTTGGCGCTGGACGGTCAGCCCTTAAAGCCCGCCAAAGTCGATTGGCAAAACCCCGAGCAACTGCGCTTTGTGCTGCGCGAGGGCAAAAAACGCCAAATCCGGCGCATGTGCGAACTGGTGGGCCTGACCGTGGTGGGCCTCAAGCGGGTGCGCATTGGCCGCGTGAAACTCGGGCAACTGCCGGTCGGGCAGTGGCGGTATTTGGCGGCGGGTGAAGGGTTTTAGCGGTCAGCTCGTTTTAGGCAGCCCCATCAAACAAATCCTCTTTTTGGTGCCTGATGCGTGCGATGGTGATGTCGCCGTTGGGCATGTGGCGAAACCTGGCGATATACCCGCTGGAGCCAAAATCAATGATCGCCTCTTGGTGATACATCTTGCCTTCCACGGGTCGAAAGCGCTCGGGCATCACAGCTATTTTTTTCAGTGCGTCTTGGATCACGGCGATGGCACGACGAGCGACTTCAGGGTCCTGCTGCGCCAAAAAATCATGAAGGCGCCGCAGGTCTGCAATCGATTGCGCGGAATACTTTACAGATGGCATTCTGGCGGTGGCGCGTCTTTGTCCGCTGCCAAGCTGTCCATCCACTTCATGACCTCTTCATGCGTGGCATGCAAGCCAGTATCGTCAAAATGCTTCAGAGCATCGTCACAGCTTTGATGCCAGGCGTGTTCGCGCTCTTTTTGTTCAATCAGTTGGTGGATGGCCTCGGTGGCCAGCGCATGGGGCGAGCGTTTTTGGCGCACGGCAATGGCTTTGAGCCTTTCCCGCGCCGAAACATCGAGCCGGATGGACATGGGTACGGTGGTGGCGGTCATGGCTATGGTGCGCTTTGCATTTTGTAGTGCAAAGTATAGTATCCCACTACACAGGTGCAACGACCGACGTAAGCCATTGATTTCATTGGATCTTGAAAATCCACCTACACCCCTCATATATGCACACGTTGCGTCAGCCCAGTCTGGCGCTTTTTCTTGATGTCACTTTTGTTTTCCAAATCCCATGAGCACCCAAAAACACGCCTTTCAAGCCGAAGTTGCCCAACTGCTGCATTTGGTCACCCACTCGCTGTACTCCAACAAAGAAATCTTTTTGCGCGAGCTGATCTCCAACGCGTCAGATGCTTGCGACAAACTGCGCTATGAAGCGCTGAACAACGCCGCCTTGTTTGAAGACACGCCCACGCTGGACATTCGCGTGGCGTTTGACAAAGCCGCCAAGACGCTGACCATCAGCGACAACGGCATCGGCATGAGCGAGCAAGAGGCCATCGACCACCTGGGCACGATTGCCAAGAGCGGCACCCGCGACTTCATGAGCAAACTGAGCGGCGATCAGCAAAGCGACGCCAAAGACCAAGGCTCCCTGATTGGGCAATTTGGCGTGGGCTTTTACTCGGGCTTCATCGTGGCCGACAAAATCGTGGTGGAAACCCGCCGCGCAGGCGCGCCAACGGCTGAGGGCGTGCGCTGGACCAGTGGCGGCAGCGGCGACTTCGAGGTAGAAGCCATCACCCAAGAGAAACGCGGCACCCACATCATCTTGCACCTGCGCGACGACGCCGACGAGTACCTGAGCAACTGGAAGCTCAAGTCCATCATCAACAAATACTCTGACCACA
>Ga0214921_10007497_pt1 | contig 14529 bp, 16 predicted proteins | sample LL1505_MetaG_FD_177992 | JGI IMG/M metagenome (GOLD analysis project Ga0214921, IMG submission 177992) | Freshwater microbial communities from Lake Lanier, Atlanta, Georgia, United States - LL-1505 | ecosystem: Environmental > Aquatic > Freshwater > Lake | place: USA: Georgia | collected... | reverse complement strand
CAGTTTTATATTATTTTTCTATAATTTTTTTTACTAAATATTTAAATTAATAGTATTTAGAAATTTAGAAAACAAAAATTCTAACTAGAATCCTAAATTTCTAATTTTGTTTAGATTTCTATTCTAATTTAGAAAATCAGAAATCTAAAAAACTGATTTCTAACTCAAAACTATATAAAGATGATGTATTATTAATATAAATTACTGCAAAAATGGAGCCAAATTATGCAATGACGGTTAACAATAAGGAGATCTGGGAGTTTTTTCATGAAAACCCCACGGTGGATTTTGAGAGCGCAATCCTGGTTCTCATTGATATCTTTGATATGACGATGAAGAATGCAGAAACAACCATGAATAATAAAATGAATACCCGCATACTCTCATCCATAACCGAACAAATGAATCAGCTGAAAGATTTGAGAACCGACATTGGAAATCTCAAACAAGACCTATCAAAATTCAACACCGAAATCCTAAGTTCTCTCTTTCTCAAGTTCTCTGATATTAAAAAAGAATATGTGGAAGAGATGAAAACCATCCTCACATTTAATGGTGTGAATTCTCTGGAGAAGATTACTTCTATGGTTGATAAAAACAATCTGGCCCTGGTTGATAAGACGAAATTACTTCTTACAGAAATTGTTCCGAGAACCAATGATGCTTATTACCGTCAAATTCAAGAAAATATTCAGCAATTCCAAAAAAATATCATTGAAGAAACGACGAAATTATTGTCAGGTTCTCAAAATGAAAATTCAGTTCAAGATTTTCTCGGTAATTTTGAGCTCAAGTTTACCTCCATGGCACAATCCGTTCAGAGTCCCATTTATAATTTCATCACAGCAAGCGAAGAGCGCATCAATAAAAACCTGACACAAATTAAGGACCATACTATCAATAAAGACGCTGCGCATGAGAAGCTATTCAATGAGCTGGATGACTTTTTGAATAAGAACAAATACAAGAATTCCACCGTTCGTGGAAAAACGGGTGAGAACCAGCTAGAAGATATCTTAAATCAGATGTTTCCTTCGGCCATGGTGAAGAACACATCTGGAATCCCCGCATCGGGGGATTTTATTCTTCAAGAAAGAGAACTTGGTAAGAAAAATATCCTTTTTGAGAACAAACATTATACTTCCAATGTGAATAGTGAAGAGGTTCTCAAATTTCACCGCGATGTCCGTGAACAGCGATGTAATGGTATCATGCTTTCACAAACATCGGGCATTGTATCAAAGAAGCCTTTTCAGATTGAAATTATTGATAGCCTGATCGTTGTCTATGTTCTCAACTGTGAATATGATCCAGATAAGATTAAAATTGCCGTTGATATGATTGATACTCTTTCCCACTGTCTAAGTTCTTATATTGAACGGGGAGAACTTGGGGAAAATAATACGATTTCAACCGAAATAATGAATCAAATCAATGAAGAATATGGCAAGTTCTCGCTACAAAAACTGGCTTTCATTGAGAACCTGAAAATAATGTCCAAAGAAATGACCAAGAAATTGACCGAACAGATTGAAGATATGAAAATGCCCACGTTGAATCATTTTCTATCGGCGAAATTCGGTAATTATAATGTTTCCTCTTCTACCGACACGGATAATGCTCTCACATGTAAATACTGTAAAAAGGTATGGGCAACGAAAGCATCGCTTGCTTCTCATATGAAAGGCTGTGTTAAAAAGGCAGCATTGAAACCCAATACGGATGGATAAATACCAGAAAATAAATATCAACCTATAGATTATATGTCAAAACATACAATCTATGATACTATTATTATTGGTGGCGGAATTGCCGGATTGTATGCTTTTTATAAATTACAAAAAAGTTCTCCAGAATCCAGGATAATCTTGTTGGAACGAAGCCCGAAACGTGATTTAGGTTGCCGGGCTGGAACTCATATGTTTCATGGTGTACCTCTGGCCATCGGGGCAGGTATTGGTCGCGCGAAAAAGGACCATCTCCTACAAAAACTCATGAAGGAACTCGGGGTTCCCATCAATTATTATAAGAGTCGCCGCACCTATGGAGAGAACCTTTCTTGTGATGTACGAAAAACCTTCTCTTTCTTGAAACAAGAATACAAAAAAGACCCCCGCGATGAGACTTTTCGCCATTTTGCCACTCGTATCCTTGGTGCCGATAAATACAAAGATTTCCTGATTTGCTCAGGATACACCGATTATGAGAATGAACATGTCCATAATACCCTCTATTACTATGGTTTTGATGATAATTTTGGAGGTTTGATGGAGGGGTTCTCCGTTCCCTGGGGAGAACTTATCCATAAATTAGCCGAAAAGGTAGGTTCTCAAAATATTGTTTGTAATTCCGATGTTATTGGTTTCCACGGAGATGCCAATAGCGGGTTTTCGGTCATTGTTCAAACAGCAAAGACAGAAAAAATATACACAACTAAACAAATTATTATGGCTACTACCATAGATAGTGTGAGAACCTTGTTACCAAAATTCGCAATTTTCAAGCAAATTCAAGGACAGCCCTTTTTGCGCATATATGGAAAGTTCTCCAAAGCATCCATTCCCGTATTACAAGAAAAGGTACCCGGTTTCACTGTAGTTTCGGGGCCCTTGCAAAAGATTATTCCTATGTCTCCTGAAAAAGGCGTCTATATGATTGCCTATTGCGATAATCATTCCGCCGTCTCTTTGAAAACTCATTTAGAGAACACGGAAAAAAATCGGGCGTTTTTCGTACGGCTTTTATGTAAAGCCCTCGGATTGAAGATCGGTGAAATAGAATTACTAGACATGATTCCCTATTTCTGGCAAATTGGTACTCATTATTACCCTCCCATGCATGGCGATTTCAAGAGTCGCAAGGACTTTATCAAACAGGCCCAACATCCTATGGATGGTGTGGTCGTTGTGGGGGAAATGATATCTATGAAACAGGGTTGGGTAGAGGGTGCACTGGAAAGCGTGGAAGCGATTCCAGGAAAGTAAATACATATTGTATTTATTAACAGTAAATTTGAATAGATTCAATGGAAGATCCATATCATTTGGAATATAATATTCTTTTTATGTAACATAATTTATAAATCTATTATAATGAAGAACCGTGCGTTTTTATTAATATTAATCGTTGTTATTTGTTTTTCCTTAGTTCATACACTTTTCAATTTTGAGAGTTTTAACGAAAATAGCTATGGGTTTATTATTACAAGACACGTAAGTAAAGAATCATCAAATAAAATTTGGCTATCATGTATCAGTAATATTCGTAAATATTATCCCGATACACCTATAGTCATTATAGACGACAATTCAAACTATGAATTCATCAGTTACCCAGATAATTTTTTAAATAATTGCATTGTCATTGATTCAGAGTTTAAGGGTTCTGGGGAATTACTACCGTATTACTATTTTTATCATAATAACTGGTTTAAAAAGGCAATCTACATTCATGATTCTGTATTTATAAATGGAAAAATTGATATATCTAATGTTGATAAAGTGAAATTTTTATGGGAGTTCAACTCTACTGAAATATCTACTGAAGAAGAATCTACAGAACGACCATATGTTGAAAAATATTTACGATACCTAAATTACAGTAATGAATTATTAGACTTATATAATACAAATGATTGGGTTGGGTGTTATGGTGTTATGAGTGTAATTGATCATGAATATGTTAAACATCTAGCCGATAAATATAATTTATTTATTTTATTAGATCATGTTAAATCACGCATAGGACGAATATCCATTGAGCGAATTTTAGGGCTTTTATGCTTTCATGACAAAGAATTGAATAAAGAAAATGCATCAATATACGGACATCATAGTAATATACAAAGTGATATCAAGTATGATACATATTTTGAAGATTCGGATAAAGGACGAATCAATTCAACCCCGATTAAGTTTTATTTTGGAAGATAAATTATATGTAATATATAAATGGCAAATATTCATCTTATTAAAAAAAAATATGAATTATTATGTGAAAAAAAATCTGATATAAATGAACATTTACCAACTTTATTCAAATATGCGTCTAATTGCGAAAGTGCCATTGAATGTGGCGTGCGTAGATGTGTTTCTAGTTGGGCATTACTATATGGTATATTAAATAATAAAAAGGAGAAAAAGCAACTTTTATTGAACGACATTTACCCATGTAATATTGATGAATTGTTAAATTTGGCTTCAGGATTAGATATTGAAATTCAATCTGAATGGATTTCAAACATTGATCTCAATCTTTCTCAGAATTATGATATGGTTTTTATTGACACATGGCATGTATATGGACAGTTAAAACGTGAATTAAGCAAGTTTGGCAAGATTACTAATAAATATATTGTTATGCACGATACTACTATAGATGAAATACATAGCGAAAGTGTTCGTAATAAGCATGATATTTCACAAAAAATGAAAGAATTTCAGTTTTCATATGATGAAGTTACTATTGGATTAAAAAAGGCAATTGATGAATTCTTATTAGAAAATCCAGAATGGAAATTGCTTGAAAAGTTTACTAACAATAATGGACTGACTATACTGGAAAGACGCTAACTTCCAACTTCCAGTCTCATAATAAAATAATTTTATCAAGAACTATATATACGCAGTTATGAGTATCAAATTGGGTAAGGCTTTACAAGAATTACCCAATCTAATGAAAGACCTACATTCAAAATGCGATGACGCCAAATACCATTTAGGATTGACAGAATACGAGAACCGCGATGCCGATGCAGTCATTTATGATGAGAAAACCTACGATATTATATTATGCTTATACTACAAAAAGAAGTGCATTTCTAGTGTGGTGGGAAGATACGACCCATCAGATAAATCCATGGAAATATTATCAAAAACCCATGCTGATTTTGAAAACCGCAAATTCAACCTATATTTGAGAACCGCGTTTATTTATTTGATGTGTTTTATAGAACCCGCCATCAAAAAAGTGTTTTCTTTTTCGGTAAACCCCATTTCAACATATACAATGTATAAATACTATCATGCTTCTAACGAAGATTTGGATGAATTTGTAGAAAAGCATCATTTGACACCTCAAACTTTTACCGCCGATCATGCAAAACAATTCCATGAGTACTTCAAAGAAAAGCATACGAAAACAAGAGAAAGCGCGGAATTGGAATTGGAGGAAATGTTAGAAGATGGTTCTATGGAAGAATTCGGTTGGGATACCAAAGAAGAAGCCATTGATTTCATTATGAATGAAACATCCATAGACGCCATTTCATTGGCATTGCCACTCAAAAAGACCGCCACTATTAAAAAGTTTCTCTTATCCACTCTCGCTCAAATTAATATTAAATGTGATATTAAAAGCGCCACTAAAAGTGCTAGTAAAAAGAAAACGAAATCAACTACACGGAAATCTCATTGATTTTATTATTTGAATGATTCCAATAATAAAAATACCCCCCCCGTTCCTACTATTTTTCGCCAGGTTCTCAAATACCCCCGAATAGTTTATCAAATACCATACCAGAAAAGATACCCAATGTCAAACTCTGACTCAAAACTCCAACCAATGCCGTGACGACGGTCGTGATCCACCCCCTTTCCTTCTTATAGACACTTGCCCAATCACCCGTTTTGAAAGCTATTACCAACATAACACCAATCATCGCCGGAATAGGGATACTCTCTATGGTTTTGGAAAAGAAGAGTGTCAATAAAATGAAAATAATACTGGTGGCGATAGAGGAGAACTGCGTCTTGGCACCATTCTCCAAATTATATTTACTCTGGCCCACCAATACGCACCCCCCTATTCCACCAAATAAACCACTCACTATATTGGCTGTTCCCTGTGCCATTGTTTCGCGAAACGAGTCCCCTCTTATTTTTAACCGACCCGATGACTCCTTCAACATAAATATACTTTCAGTTAATCCAGCAACCGCAACAGCAATGGCAAAGGGTAATGTTTTCAAAACATTTTCCAACGTAAAATCTACTTTTGGCATATGAAACAGTGGATAAGATGCGAGTTTACCCTTATCACCTATTCGCATCATTTCTAACTTGGGAACCAAATAAAATAAAATGGTTAGTACCACCATTGAAATCAATCCGCCAGGAATTTTCAAATTCAATACCTGTGCCGCCGGAGACTTGATGACAATAATCAAAAAATAAGAAATGAGTGCCGAAATAACCGAAAAAATTAACGAAGTCTCCAATTTGGCACTATCCAGCCATTTTCCACTGGCATCTTTCAGGTTCTCAACTTGAAAATATCCAATCATGATTCCCAGTGCAACCAAGAAACCCGACGAAACTGATTTGGGTATTTTATCTATCAAATCATAAGCTCCGGTCGCAGCCATCATAAATTGGATAAATCCTCCGAAAATAACAGCTAGGTAAATATATTCTTCACCTAAAAGTGCGCGAACGCCGAGAAGCGAAGTAGCCACCGACCCCGATGCTCCCGATATAAGTGTTGGGCAGCCTCCCATGATAGATGTGATAAGTGACATTATCATACTTGTATGAATTCCAGCAGATGGTGAAAGACCCAAAACAAATGAAAAGGCAATTGCTTCGGGAACCATGAGTAATGAAATCGTAAACGCAGATAGTAATTCATTGATTAAATCTATTGCTTTATCGGAATCGGACATTTTATATAAACTTGAGAGAGAAAATATTCAATAAATGACTCAAAAAGAATACCCCACATAATATAAATATGTGTGGTATTATTGGATATTTGGGCGACTCCCCCGTCATTGAATATATTTTATGCGGATTACGTCTCCTACAAAACCGTGGCTATGATTCCGTAGGTATAGGTCTCATCATGGAGAACCATTTGGTTTCCGTAAAATTTGCCTCTACTGATACCCATGATTCTTTAGAAACTCTAGAAACGACTGCCTCGGCAATGAATTTCGGCGCCGAAACAAAAGTTGCCATCGGTCATACTCGTTGGGCCACCCATGGTGGAAAAACACAAATCAATGCTCACCCTCATCATGATAATCAAGACCGTATTTCCCTCGTTCATAATGGTATTATTGAGAACTTTGCCCTATTGAAGAAGGGTTTGTCAAAAGACGGCTATTCATTCCGTTCTCAAACCGATACCGAAGTCATCGCCGTTCTTATTGGAAAATATTTGAACCAGGGTCTTTCTATGGAAGAGGCCATCCATTCTGCCATCAGTCAGCTCTCCGGAACCTGGGCCCTCGTCATCATTCATCGTGATTTTCCCAATAAAATATGGGTTACAAGAAATGGTTCTCCCCTTCTTCTGGGCATGGATGATTCATTTATCATGATTGCCTCCGAGCAAATCGCTTTCGGAAATTATATCCATAAATACATCTCCATTGAGAACCATGATATCATTGAAATCACCAAAACCACTGATTCCATCCTCTATAACAAAAGCCTCCATGGCTATTCCGTCCAGAAAAAGTCGGATGTAATTGTGGAGACCATTCCCACCGGGTTTGAGCACTGGATGTTGAAAGAAATCTTTGAGCAACCGGATGCGATTCTGCGCGCCACCAATAATGGCGGGCGTATTGAGACCAATGTTTCCGTCAAACTCGGTGGACTTGACCAATGTCGCGCTCGGCTCTTAGAACTGGATCACCTTATTATACTAGGTTGTGGGACTTCCTTCCATGCCGGGCTCTGGTCCCTGGAAGTTTTCAAAAAATTGGATATTTTTGATACAGTGACCATCTACGACGGTGCCGACTTTGGCGAATTGGACATTCCCAAGAAAGGAAAAACCGGTCTTATCCTGCTCTCCCAGTCTGGCGAAACAAAAGACTTACATAGGTGTATGCAAATCGCAGCCGATTATAGTCTAATTACCATCGGTGTAGTGAATGTCCAAGATTCGCTCATCGCACGTGAAGCCAATTGTGGTGTCTATCTCAATGCGGGTAGGGAAGTCGGAGTGGCTTCTACCAAATCATTTACCAATCAATGCCTTATTTTGACACTGATTGCAGTTTGGTTCTCTCAAAATCGGGGAACCTCTTTGGTCATGCGTCAAAAAATCATCCATGATATTCGGAAATTGGCATTTAATATCCAGTCCATTTTGGATACGGTGGGTGACGGAACTATTTTTGCCTCTCTTATTGACAGATTATGTCACCATTCTTCCGTCTTTTTATTGGGCAAGGGTCCGGAAGAAGCCATCGCGCGCGAGGGTGCCCTGAAGCTAAAAGAAATCGGTTATATTAATGCCCAGGGCTACTCAGCCTCGGCATTAAAACATGGTCCCTTTGCTATGATTACGGATGGTCTACCCATTGTTCTCTTTGATGTTCATGCGAAACATCGGGAAAAAATCCATAATACTTACCAAGAAATCGCCGCGCGGAATGCCCATATCATTGTCATTACAGATGATCCAGTGACAAACCGGTTTGATGGGGGGACGGTTCTCCCGATTGAGTCCAATCAAACCTTCGGTGGACTCTTGGCGAATATCTATGTTCAACTTTTGAGCTATTTTATTGCGTTGCGAAAAGGACATAATCCCGATTTTCCGCGTAACTTGGCCAAAGTTGTTACTGTGGAGTGAGCCGTTTTGTATGTTTTTTACGAAGATTTCTTTTTGAACGCTGTCTCTTTACTGTTCCTCCCCTACTATTGGTGCGGCTTTTTCCTGTTGTAAAAATAGTTGGATCAAATTTTTCCGTCTTTAAGTCTTTGTCAGTTCCTTTTACTCTTCTCATTAATGCCTTACTCTCATTGAGTGGATAACCTGTTACTTTGCGATACCTAGCAATTTCTTTCATACTTATTGGCTCGTATGAAAATTTCATTAATATATTTTCAAATATTTCAATAATACGTTCCTTTACGTGTTTTTCTTGTCGTTGTAAATTAAGTTGCAGTCTAAATAATAAATATATATACCAGAATTCCGTTGCAGGAATTACAAGTTCACGAAGACTATCCATATATTTCTTATGTCTTTTTTAAAATAATTCAACCTCACTCCTAATGTATTATCATATTGTGATGATATGTCATCTATCAAAAATGAAATAATATTTGCTGTTTCTGAATATTTATTCAAAAGTCCAGCTTCAGCTTCATCAGAAGATTGTCCAGGTATTGGTTTATATTCAAATATAGCCTTCGCTTTTAATAAATCTTCTAACGATGACTTACTATAACCAAATAGTTTTATTAAATTAACATATAATTCAGAATTTGGTAATAATTGTGTCAATAAATCAAATATTTTGCCTTTATCATTACCCATACTTAAATTCATAATTATCTCCCGCATAATTTCATCACCATGCTTAATATCACTGATAAAGTTACCATAAACATCCCTAATATAAAATTCTTTGAGTTTAAATCGTTTCAACATATCAATTATTTTGTCTTGTGTTTGTAATGTTTGATCTCGGAGTGAAATTGGTTCTCGTTGTGGTGCAAATGTAAAGACAGCTTCGGGTCGTGCAGATACATATTCTCTTGGTACAACCATCAAAGTACCTGATTCTTTTGATTCATGAAGATGATCTGGATGTCTCAATGTTAGAGAATGACTCATTTAAGTTACTATAATATACAGAGAAAATACCCAAAAAATCATAAAATTGAACACTTTTTTCCATTTCTCACAAAAGGCATCATTGACTTACCAATATAACTGAAAATGTCCCGTTGCTCCGGCTGTTTCCCCACCTTCCAACCCAATCAAATTGCCCATATGGACCCTGGCGGGTGCATGTGTTGCGATGATGAGTTTGAATTACAACCCCTAAATCTTGAACCCCAGTTTGATGCTGTCGTTGAACAAACAACCGCATCAAAGTATGTACCCGAACCCGCCGTAGGTAGTGAATGTTGCATCTGTCTTGAAACCATCGGCGCAAAAAACAACTGTGTGACCGACTGTGGTCATTCCTTCTGTTTCAAATGTCTCGCCAAGTCCATGGCTCGTAGTAATAATTGTCCTTATTGTCGTCAGCCACTTTCCGATGAATCTTCGGATGTAGATGACGAAGAGGAATACGACTCGGAAAGCGAAAGTGACTACGAAAGTAGCGACGATGGTGATGAAGATCCTTCCGCTCCCGCTCACTTAAGCTTTCCCAAATTCGCTGGTGATATTGAAGAAGTTACCAGACGCATTGAATCACACGGATACAATATATTAGATGTTGTTTCTGCCCTTTACGGACAATACAGTAAAAAAGACGCAAAATACACAAATGAATACGCAAACAATCTTATAAAAACTCTTGACCAAATACGTGATGATGTGGATAACGAGTCCAAAGAGTCTGAGCTAATGGGCGAAGAAGACCATGTCACCGGACATCACCGTCCTCATGTTTGCGATCCAATCTGTCAATGGGGATGCTGTGTATGTTCAGATACGCGTCCTATGCGATGCGATGGCACCTATAGCAGATATGATACTGGAAACTGGTACAATGATGCGGTTCGTCGTGCAAATTATTGCGTTTCATGTAATGCTCATGCCGCCGAAACATTATGTTCATTATGTATGAGTTGGAGAGCCGAGGCTTAGAGCGAATAACCTCTATACAAAAACACGACAATAGAAAAATATCATAAAATTGAAACCCGTTTTTTACTTGTTGTATAAAACCATAACCAAGATGAATTTATACAAAATGAAGAGCCTCGCTGATCGCATCTCCAATCTACCCCAAGTCGTGCAAAATTTAATAGGCGAATTCAATCCTGAACATAGGGAGCTGTTCGCAGATTCATTAAGTGAAATTACCTCTCCAGGTAATTTTTGTGAAACCTGTGGTGTCTATATATTCGGTGTTATTTGTAGTCGCCGGAATTCTGATATGATTTGTTGTTCCAGACAGTGTGTTGATGACTACTTTCTAAACCCACATTATCAAACCGAATCCGTAAAACATTGTCCCCCTTTTGGTGGTAGATATGACTATATTGATAAAAGGGAACTAATCTGATCTGCGCGTATGCTTAGACCGAAAAAAAAGACATAATATATATAGAGTCAATGTCCAAAAAAACACCCGTAAAAGCCGTCGCCGTTTTTGATACCAAAAAAATCAAGGGCACCGTTTTTTTCACCGAAGATCTCACCAATGATACGGTTGTCATGGATATTCATATAGAGGGTCTCAAGAAAAATGGCCTCCATGGATTCCATGTCCATGAATGTGGTGATATGACCGACCAATGCGAGAGCATGTGCGCCCATTTCAATCCTTATGGTAAAAACCATGGTTGTCCGGGTGCTAAAGAGCGACATGTCGGTGATTTAGGTAATCTCAAAACCAATACCGACGGAATAGCACATTATCGCCAAACCGATAATATGATAAAATTAAGAGGAACAAAAGCCAATATTATTGGTCGTGGCCTTATTATTCACGCAGACGAAGATGACTGTGGTAAGGGGGGACAAGAGGATAGTTTGACCACGGGTCATGCCGGGAAACGAATAGCCTGCGCCGTCATCGGATATGCGAAAAAATAAGAAAAACTCATGAATTATAGCTACTCCTTATTCACTTCCAAAAAAAGCCCCCTTCCCAATCTTGAAATCGCTCAGGCGAGTGATCATATCCCGATTTTTTTTATTGATTTCCATTATGATATCCCGGATAGAAATCATCCCCACAAAATTCTCGTCGGTTTCATCCACCACCAACAAGTGCCGAATTCCCTTGAACATCATCTTATTCATCAAATCATCCAAACTATCCGTCTTCTTGGCAACCATAATATTCGGGGATCGGGTACAGACATCCTTAATAAGAACCGCGTCCGTATCCCTCTTCAACCCCGCAATTTTGGTAATAAAATCGCGCTGTGAAAAGACTCCCACCACCTTGTTTGCATCATTGGTTACCGCCAAGCAACCAATATTGAAAGCAGAAAAACGGACGACCGCTTCCTGTACTGGCGAATTCTCATTGATCTTGAAATCTATCTTATGATAACAACTCTTCTCAAATACATTCTGGGCCGAAACCGACAAATTGGATGGCAAAGCCGATGAAAATCTTCGGGTAAGTGTGCGAAGCATTTTTTCCTGTATTTGTGCTCTTTTTTTTATACCATTTTCCATAATGATTCTCAAGAGAAAATTGAAATAAATATCCGGAGTATCTAAAATAAATATAAACATGCCATTTTATGCAGTTGCCAATGGAAAAACCATCGGCGTCTTCCTCAACTGGAATGACTGTAAAGAATCAGTGAATGGTCATAAGTCTGCGGTTTTCAAAAAGTTTGATACGCGAGAAGAAGCCGAAGAATTTATTTCCTTACATAGACCATTGACACCGAAGGCAGAAGCGCCCCCGCCAGTTGATAGTGATGCCGGTTTCGTCCCCGACTATTATGTATACACCGACGGAGCATGTTCCAATAATGGAAGGCCGAATGCAGTGGCCGGGATAGGTATCTTCTTCGGAATCGGTGACCCACGTAATATCTCACAGAAAATAGAAGGAAAGCAAACCAATAATGTCGCCGAATTAACCGCGATTCTTCACACCTATTCCATTATTGAGAACGATGTTCAAAATGGGAAGAAAATAACCATTGTTACGGATTCCGAATATTGTATGAAATGTGTATCTACCTATGGTGAAAAGGAGTGGAAAGCGGGATGGAAAAAAGATATTCCCAATAAGGAATTGGTCAAGCTGGTATATGAAGGATGCAAAGACAAATCCAACATGCGATTTCTACACATCATGGCTCATACAGGTAAGTCCGATAAACATTCTTTCGGTAATGAACAGGCGGATAAATTGGCGAATATGGCCATCGGACTAGAGAGTTGTCCTTATTCAAGGTTGTAAATCATCATAATTTTGGAAAAAATAAAAATAAATAGGAACCTATATAGATGTCGCAATCATTGGCTGGTGGTTGGAGAATTACTGATACACATTCCCAAACCATTCAGGATATAGCCAAATGGGCCATTGAAACCTTTTTTCATTTAGATTCCGAGCCCACTTTTACCGTCATTTATGCGGAAAAACAAGTCGTCGCCGGCATGAATTATAAAATCATCATGGATGTTCTTCTTCCTACGGGTAGTGAAATGTGGGGATTCATTGTGTACGATCGCTTTGGTCAAGGGTTGACTATAACCCAATCCGCAAAAATCTCCGGATAATATAGAATGAATTCACCCTTTCCCGCCTCCAATCTATATTCTATAAATCCCGAAGTGAGAACAAATGAAATGCTTACCAAATATGAGAACATGATATATCCCGTCATTCGTGTACAATCCCGGAAAAAATATATCAGTGCAGCCTTCTGGAATTATATATCCACGCCCATCAATTTCATTGTTACGCTTTTTACTGGTCTCACCGCAGGTCAGGCCGGCTCTACCAACTCATATTTGGATCAAAAAACCGTCTTCGTCATGCTGTTTGTCTGTTTCATTCTTTCCACCATCAATATTTTCTTCAAACTCAAAGAAAAAGCCGAGCTGAATTATTTATCCGCCAAGTCCTACGAGGCATTTGGGAACCAATTCATGAAAATCAATGTGCTACCACAAGATTCTCCCCAAGAAATAGACGACAAATTGGCTGGGTATATAGAACTCAAGAAAAAGATTGATGAATTTATGTCCCAGGAAAAAGTAGAAGGCGTCAATTATTTCACCGAGTTCCTCTATTTTTGTGTTCAAAAGCAGAAATCACGTAAGATCATCAATATCCTCTTTGAGAACGCCAAGGGCGAAAACAATGAAATATTTAGACAGCGTATTCAGGTTCTCGCCGAATTGAAGAGAACCGGGGTTATTTCCGGCCAAGAATTCAATCTTATTTTGGCCTCTCTGAATGAAACCGCAAAAGAATATATTCGTTACGAAACATCAGATGGTCCTAATAATCGTATTGCAAAATATATAAGAAATATGACGTATCGCGAACAGCCCATAACAAGAAGAGCACCCATAGAGACCCCGCTTCCAGATTATTCGCCCTCAGCTCATCCATCATCCTATCTAACTCGTTCCACAAGAGATTACTATGAACCCACCACCCTACAGGTAAATGATTTCATACAACGTACTCCACCTGCCTCTTTCTCTGCCGATGAATTGAACCGTTTTTCCCGCAGACGAAGTCCCACAATCACTCGTAGTCGCGCAAATAGTGATGATGATAGTTTTGCATCAGACGACGGGGATGACCCGGGAAACACATGGACAGAAGTATAGAAGCCACTGAAAAAAATAGTAATATATTATCTATCATTTCATAATATATTATGTTCATTCGCCGATTTCTTTTCGCTCTTTTTACAGTATCACTCTATCATGCATATCAATACCGTATTTTGAGAACCCCTATCCTTTTCTTTTACACCCTTGAACATTTAAAATGGGACGATTTTAAGTCGTTTCACTTTAGATAATTTAAGGTTGGGTTTCTCATTCCCATGTAAAGTTTGTTCATAGCAATTCGTTAAAACTGCTTGATTACTTGTTTCTCTACATAAATAA
>Ga0214921_10007496_pt1 | contig 14529 bp, 11 predicted proteins | sample LL1505_MetaG_FD_177992 | JGI IMG/M metagenome (GOLD analysis project Ga0214921, IMG submission 177992) | Freshwater microbial communities from Lake Lanier, Atlanta, Georgia, United States - LL-1505 | ecosystem: Environmental > Aquatic > Freshwater > Lake | place: USA: Georgia | collected... | reverse complement strand
CAACGCAGACCTGTCGAACGCCATTCTGATTATTCATTCGCTCACCGCCGATTCCCATGTCGCCGGTGTCGCTGGGCCGGGGCATGTGACCGATGGCTGGTGGGGCGGGGTCGTCGGCGAAGGGCTCGGGATCGACACCACCAAGTGGTTTGTCGTCTGCCCCAACACACTCGGCGGGTGCCAGGGTTCGACGGGTCCATCCACCGTCACCAGCGACGGACGCGAATGGGGATCCCGTTTCCCGTATCTCACCGTTCGAGACCAAACCCTCGCCTTGAAGAAACTCGCCGAACAACTCGGCATCGCTCGCTGGGCTGCTGTCATCGGCGGAAGCGCCGCGGGCATGAGCGCGCTCGAGTACGCCGTCACCTACCCTGACGACGTCGAACGACTTGCCCTGCTGGCAACGTGTGGAGTAACGAGCGCCGATCAAATTTCATTGAACTCGGTCCAAATCGAAGCCATCCGAATGGATCCCTCGTTTTCGGGAGGGGACTACTACGAGAACGAGGAAGGCCCCTATCGGGGACTCTCTCTCGCTCGCCGTTTGGCGATGTTGTCGTATCGGTCGCCGGCAGAGTTCAACGACCGTTTCGATCGCGCGTGGCAAAGCGGCATCAGCCCTCTCGGTGACGGAGGGCGTTTCGCCGTCGAGTCCTATCTGGACTTCCACGGGAACAAGTTCACGCGTCGTTTCGACGCCAATTCATACGTCACGCTCGTCGAGTCAATGAGTTCACACGATGTGACTCGAGATCGCGGTTCACTCAAAGATGTTCTTGGAACAGTCACTGCTCGTTCTCTTGTCGTCGGGGTCGACTCGGACCGACTCTTCCCGCTCGAACAACAGATCACGCTTGCCGAGTACCTGCCCAACCACCTGGGCGGCCGAGACGCACACGTCATGTCTTCGCCGTATGGGCACGACGCCTTCCTAATCGACGATGCCGAGGTTGGCCAATTGATAGGTCAACTTCTCGCCACGTAACGGAAGCACAATCGCGAGCGACGCCTAAACCTCGGGCGTCAGCGCGGGACTCATCGCGCGAGAAGGTTTCGAATGACTACCGGAATTTGCGTGACGAGTTGATCGAGCAGGAACGGGCCACCAGCAGAGGCAGCTTGTGCCGCGAGTGAGTGAATAACAACCGCCGACGCCGCGATTCGCGCAAGAACTCGCTGATCGGCAACAATGTCCCCGGCACGCGTGGCAATCATGGACCCCAGAACTCCGCCGAGTACGTCGCCAGCGCCAGCAATGGCCAACCACGGAGTCGCCAGCGACACTGACAACTCGTCGCCGAATTGATTGGCGATAAAAGAAGTCGAGCCTTTGAGGAGCACCGTGGCGTTCCACTGAGAGGCGGCGAGCAGAGCATATTCGGCTGGCGCACCTTCGACCGATTCGCGGGATACCCCGAATACTTTCGCCATCTCGCCCGCGTGAGGTGTCGCCACGACAAAACCTTGCTGCGGCAAAAGGCTTAGCGCCCCGGCATCCACGACAGTGGGTTTACCCTCGTTCAGCGCCCGACGGGCTCGATTCATCGATTCCGCATCAGTATCGGACATGCCAGAGCCTATGACCCAGGCTGACACGGGTCCGGCTCCGAGAACGGCCTCTGGACGGCGAACGAGAAGCGGGCGAGTTGCTTCATCGGGCCCGACGTAGCGAACCATGCCAATCCCCGTCGCGAGAGCCCCGTCAACGCCGAGCAGGGCGGCACCGGGGTACGCCGATGAACCGGTGGCGAGCCCTACGACACCACGAGAGTACTTATGGTCGTGCACTGTCGGCGCGCGATACTCCCGAGCGGCTTCGCCCTCATGAAACGTCTCGACACCCATGTGACCAGCCTATTCCGCATGGCGCTCGGTATAAACTTTCGAAATGCCTGGAGGAGCCTCATGACAATCCCCGCACTGTTCACACCACTGACGATTCGCGATGTGACGTTTAGAAACCGAATCTGGTTATCCCCGCTGTGCGAGTATTCCGCAAAGCCGGACGGTGTTCCGACGGACTGGCACATGGTGCATTTGGGGTCATTCGCCATCGGGCGAGCTGGCCTCGTCATGACCGAAGCCACCAGCATCAACGCCGTTGGTCGTATTTCGCCTCACGACGTGGGTATATGGAACGACGAGCAGGTTTCCGCCTGGAAACGTGTGACTGATTTTATCCACTCGCAAGGCGTCGTCGCTGGAATACAGCTCGCGCACGCCGGGCGCAAGGGGTCGACGGCACCGGGCTGGGGTGCTGACTATGAAGATTCGACCCCTGCCGACCAGGGCGGTTGGAAGACCGTTGCGCCCAGCGCCGTGGCGTTCGGTGATTATGACGTCCCAGAGGAACTGGATTCCGCGGGCATCGACTCCGTCGTGAACCACTGGGTCAAGGCAGCACGGCACTCGATTTCCGCCGGCTTCGATGTGGTCGAGATTCACGCCGCCCACGGATATCTCTTGCACCAGTTCCTGTCCCCCCTGGCGAACGAGCGAACCGACGAATACGGCGGCACCCTCGACAACCGCGCCCGCTTGTTGCGCCGTGTTGTTCGGGCGGTCCGTGAGGAAATCGGCAATGCCGTCCCACTGTTCGTGCGCGTGAGCGCCACCGACTGGGACGAGCGCGGCATCACTGTCACCGACGTCGCAACTGTCGCCGGCTGGGTTCATGACGACGGTGCCGACCTCATCGACACCTCAACGGGCGGAATTGCCCCCGGTATCTCTATTCCGACCAGACCCGGATACCAGGTCGAATTTGCGGACACAATTCGTCGTACCGCCGAGATGTCAACCAACGCGGTCGGCCTCATCACTCTTCCCGAGCAAGCGAACGAGATTGTCGAATCGGGCAAAGCCGACGCGGTGATGCTCGGCCGCGAACTCATGCGCGATCCGCACTTCCCGCTGCGCGCCTCAACTGCTCTCGGCTACAGGCTTCCCTATTGGCCAGACCAGTATCTTCGCGCTCAGCCTTAACGACGTCGCGTCGCGTCCTGAACCTCGCCGATGAGTTCCTCGATTATGTCCTCGAGGAACAACAGTCCGACCGTCGATCCGTTTCCGTCAAAGACTCGAGCGATGTGTGAACCAGTTCGACGAAGAGTCGCAAGGGCATCTTCAAGGTCGAGACCGCGAAACAACGACACGAGTTGGCGAACGCGCTTAAGGGGTATTGCCTCATCGACCTCGTCATCGTCACGGCCCAAGATGTCCTTGAGGTGGACGTAGCCCGATGGCTCACCCGCGGCATCGAGAAGGATGTAGCGGCTGAACCCACGCTGCGCCACTTCGCGTTCCACGTCGCTCGGGCTCGCACCGGCCGGCAGTGACACGATCTCGGACAGCGGAACGGTGATGTCCTCGACCTTTTTAGTCGTGAATTCGATCGTCGCCGAAACCGCACCGGCAAGGTCGTCAAGCTTCCCCTCTTTTTGCGATTGCTGAACGATCGTTGCCATCTCGTCGAGGGTAAACACGGACTGCGCTTCGTCCTTTGGCTCGGTTCCTGTCATTCGGACCAAGACGTTGGATGCGGCATTTAGCGTGCGGGTGACGGGCGTAAACAGCCAGGCAATACCAGCCAGAGGTGGAGCGAGAATCAGGACCGCCCTATCCGGCACAGAGAAGGCGATGTTTTTGGGCACCATCTCGCCGATAACGACGTGGAGGACCGTCACCACGAAAATCGCAAGAACGACCGCTGACACCGAAATCACGTCGACGGGAAGCGCGGTGCCGTTCAGCAATCCTTCGATCACGTGATGTAACGCGGGTTCCGAAACGCCCAAAATCATCAGAGAACACACGGTGATTCCCAGTTGAGTGGTGGCCAGCAAGAAGGATGCTTTCTCCATCGCACGAAGAGCGATTTTGGCCGCCCACGAACCTGCGTCTGCGAGGGGTTCGATTTGTGATCGGCGTGCGGCGATGACCGCAAATTCGGCGGCAACGAAGAAAGCATTCACCGCGAGCAACACGACCAGCCACATGATTCCATCGAGATCACTCATCGGATTCGACCGTCCTCACGAATCGAACGCGGTCGATTCGGCGACCGTCCATGCGTTCGACGACGAATTGACCCCCGCACGCGTCAAGGGTTGCGCCAACCTCGGGAATATGACCCAACTCGCTCAACAGGAATCCGCCCACCGTTTCCCATGGGCCGTCATCGGGAACGTCTATATCTGCACGCTCGCGCAGTTCATCCGGGCGAAGTGAGGCAGGGAACGTGACGGTGTTGCCCGTTTTGACCACATCCGCCTTCGTGCGGTCATGCTCGTCACTGACTTCACCAATTAATTCCTCGATCAAATCCTCGAGCGTTGCAATTCCCGCGGTGCCGCCATACTCGTCGACCACAATCGACATCTGGTAACCACCCTGCCGCAATTCGCCGAGGAGCACATCAAGGTGCATTGTCTCGGGGACGCGAAGGGCTTCCCCTTGCAACGCACCGACCGGGACCTCCGAGCGACGGTCGCGAGGCACAGCGACGGCATGCTTGACGTGGACGATACCGACGATGTCGTCCGCGTCCTCATCGATAACGGGAAATCGGGAATACCCCGTCTTGCGGGTCAACGCAATCACGTCGGCGGCGGAATCGCCCACTCGAATCGTGGCGACACGTGTGCGCGGCGTCATGATGTCTTGGGCTTCGTGGTTGGTGAACGACAACGCTTTTCCCAAGAGGGTGGCGGTGTCTTCCTCCATGGTCCCGTGCATCGAACTGTGGCGGACTGCCGACGCGAGTTCTTCTGCGGTCCTCGCTGACGACAGTTCTTCTTTCGGTTCGATGCCGAACGCTCGAACGATGAGGTTCGAGGACTTCACCAAAACGCCGACCAAAGGGGCGAATAACCAGGTGAAGGCGAGTTGAAACGGCGCAACGATTCTGACGACCCGACGGGGAATCGCTAGAGCCAGGTTTTTGGGCGCCAATTCACCAACAATCATTGACAACATCGTCGCAATCGTGATTGCAACCACGACAGACACCGCGTCAACCACGCCAGAGGCGAGTCCCCACCCGGTTAGAACGGGCGACACGAGCGAACTGATAGCGGGCTCCATCAGCCACCCCGTCATGAGCGTCGTCAACGTGATCCCGAGCTGTGCGGACGACAAATGCGTCGAGGTCCGCGTCAGTGCGCGAATCGCAAGACTATAGCCGCCCTCACCCGCGTCCCGACGAGCCTCGAGGTCGGCGCGATCGAGAGAGACGAGAGCGAATTCAGACGCGACGAAGAAGCCCGTTGCGATGGTGAGTACGATCCCCACCGCGATGAAACCCCATTCGGTCATGCGACACCGTGCGCGAGCGCAACCATCGGTGTCGCGTAACTATGCGGGCCATCCATACGCCAAGTATAGATTGTGGAGCACGGTATCAGAGGTGCGCGAACCGCTCAGTGACGGGACTAGGCTAGTCCTCGGTAGCATGCGCCTGCCGACGAATTCCCAGCAATGAGGTGACAATTCACAGTGTCCAGTGACGGAACTACTGACCTGAGTGCCGACGATTTCGGAGCCAACGATTGGCTCGTTGAAGAAATGTATGAAGCCTGGGTGAAGGATCCGTCTTCGGTCGACGCGTCATGGATACCGACCCTCGTCAACTACGCGGCGAAACTCGCCGGTGGCACGACCGCCACCGCGGCTCCTGCCGTCGCTGAATCCGTCGTGTTCGACCCCAATGTGACTGGGCCGATTACGGCACTACAACCCGCGTCGCGCACAACCTCGGTGGCGCCATCCGAGACTCCCATTCCTGCTCAAGCACCGGGAACGACCCGACCGTCGGACTCGACCGACGAGAACACAATCACCGCTCTCAAGGGGATGCCGAAGGCCCTCGCGGCGAACATGGACGCGAGTCTCACCGTGCCCACGGCGACTAGTGTGCGGACCATTCCCGCCAAACTCATGATCGACAACCGAATCGTCATCAATAACCACCTCGGACGCACGCGAGGCGGCAAAGTGTCTTTCACCCACATCATCGGGTGGGCCATGATTCGCGCGCTCAAGTCGTTCCCGTCGCAAAATGTGTTTTACGACGAGCCGGACGATGTGCCGTCATTGGTCGTTCCCGCTCACATCAACCTCGGGCTCGCAATTGATGTTCCCAAGCCGGACGGAACTCGCGCCCTGTTGGTCCCCGGAATCAAGAAGGCCGAGCAGATGGGCTTCGCCGACTTCCTCGAGGCCTACGAGGATGTCGTTGCTCGGGCACGCGCAAACAAACTCACCGCCGACGATTTCGCAGGAAACACGGTGTCGCTGACTAATCCTGGCGGAATCGGAACCGTTCACTCGGTGCCACGTCTCATGCGTGGACAAGGGTGCATCATCGGAGCAGGTGCTCTCGATTACCCCGCCGAGTTCCAGGGCTCGTCGGAGAAAGTTCTCTTCGACCTCGGCATTTCGAAAACAATCACGTTGACGTCGACCTACGACCACCGCGTAATTCAAGGCGCTGGTTCGGGCGAATTCCTCAAAATCATTCACGGTCTACTCATCGGTGATGACGGTTTCTATGAAGACATCTTCGCGGCGCTTCGTATCCCTTACAAGCCAATTCGCTGGTCGCAAGACATCAAGGTCGATGTCTCGGACGAGATCAACAAAACCGCTCGCGTGCAGGAACTGGTCGATGCGTATCGCGTTCGCGGGCACCGCATGGCCGATATCGATCCGCTGCAGTATCAACAGCGCACCCACCCTGACCTCGAAATCGAAAACCACGGACTGACTTTTTGGGATCTCGACCGTGAATTTGTCGTCGGCGGCCTCGCCGGTCGTCGCACGATGTTGTTGCGTGAAGTCCTCGGATTGATGAGGGACTCGTACTGTCGAACAGTCGGTATTGAATACACACATCTGCAGGACCCTGAGCAACGCGCGTGGTTCCAAGAGATGCTCGAGCTTCCGTATCAAAAACCGACTCACGACGAACAGATGCGTATTCTTGACCGACTGAATCAGGCCGAGGCATTTGAAACGTTCCTGCAAACCAAGTACGTCGGACAAAAGCGGTTTTCCCTCGAGGGCGGAGAATCCGTCATCGCCCTGCTCGACGAAATCATCCAAGATGCAGCAGATTTCGAACTTGATGAGGTCGATATCGGAATGGCCCATCGCGGTCGTCTCAATGTTCTGGCCAACATCGCGGGCAAGACGTACGGCCAGATCTTCCGCGAATTCGAAGGCACGACTGACACCAGCACCGTCCAAGGATCAGGTGACGTCAAGTACCACCTCGGTACCAAGGGTGAATTCATCACAGCCAAAGGCCAAAAGATTCCCGTGTATCTCGCCGCCAACCCCTCGCACCTCGAAGCGGTCAACGGTGTTCTCGAAGGAATTGTCCGCGCCAAGCAGGACCACAAACCAATTGCGTCATTCACTGTCCTGCCGATCCTCGTCCACGGTGACGCGGCGATGGCCGGTCAGGGCGTCGTCATCGAAACGTTGCAAATGGCACAGTTGCGCGGGTACCGCACGGGCGGAACGATTCACGTCGTCGCAAACAACCAAGTTGGATTCACGACCCTGCCGAAGGACTCACGTACCTCGCTGTATTCAACAGACGTTGCAAAATCCATTCAAGCTCCCATCTTCCACGTGAACGGAGACGACCCCGAGGCTGTTGTGCGTGTGGCCAAACTTGCGGTCGACTACCGTCAAAAGTTCAAACATGACGTGGTCATCGACGTCGTCTGTTATCGCCGACGCGGTCACAACGAAGGCGACGACCCGTCAATGACGCAGCCGTTGATGTACAACCTCATCGAAGCCAAACGCTCGGTTCGTACCCTTTACGCCGAGTCGCTCGTTGGTCGCGGCGACATCACGCAAGAGGAATACGACAAAGTTCAAACACGATTCCTGGCGCTCCTCGAAAATGCTTTTGCCGACACGCACGAGGACGACGACACGTCGGTGGAAATACCCGGTGTGCCCGCAACGGCTTCACAGATTCAGCGACACCCGCAATCGACCGGGGTCGACGTGTCTGTCGTCCACCGAATCGGCGACGCACATGGTGCGCCGCCCGAAGGTTTCTCGGTTCATCCCAAACTCGAGCAATTGTTGGCCAAGAGAATTGAGATGAGCCGCAACGGTGACATCGATTGGGGTTTCGGGGAACTTCTTGCCCTCGGATCTCTCCTCCTCGAGGGCAAAAAAGTGCGATTCGCGGGTCAAGATTCTCGTCGTGGAACATTTGTCCAGCGACACGCTGTTTTCCACGATCGGGTGAACGGCCAGGAATGGCTCCCTCTCGCAAACCTCGCCGACAACCAGGGTCGTTTCTACATCTATGACTCGTTACTGTCCGAATACGCCGCGATGGCCTACGAATATGGGTACACCGTCGGAAACCCCGAAGCGCTAGTTCTGTGGGAAGCCCAGTTCGGTGATTTCGCCAACGGAGCACAAACCGTCATCGACGAATTCATCTCTTCTTCAGAGCAGAAGTGGGGTCAGAACTCCGGTCTTGTCTTGTTGCTCCCTCACGGTTACGAAGGTCAGGGTCCCGATCACTCGTCGGCGCGGATTGAGCGTTACCTTCAGATGGCCGCCGAAGGAAACATGACTATTGCCCGTCCGTCGACACCGGCATCGTATTTCCACCTGTTGCGTCGTCAGGCCTACGCGCAGCCGCAACGACCACTCATTGTCTTCACACCGAAGGCAATGCTGAGACTCCGCGGTGCGACGAGCAACGTTGGCGACTTCACCACCGGCACTTTCGAGCCTGTGCTCGACGATCACGGTGTCGACGGTAAAACGCGTCGCGTACTTCTTCACTCGGGAAAAATCCACTACGACCTTCTCGCCGAGCGCGACAAGCGCGCGGTGTCGGGAGTTGCGTTGGTTCGACTGGAACAGTATTACCCGTTCCCCGAGTCTCAGTTGCGTGCAATCGTTGCCCATCACCAGGGTGCTGAACTGGTCTGGGTTCAGGACGAACCCGAGAACCAAGGTGCGTGGCCATTCATCGCACTCGAAATGCGTCGACTCGGGCTTGACGCCGTTCGAGTCGTCTCGCGCCCAGCATCGGCATCCCCCGCATCGGGATCATCCGCTCGTTCAGCCGAAGAACACATCGCCGTCATGGACGGCGCGTTCGAGGGACTCTAACGATTCCAGCAGGACGCTAACCTATGCGTCAACATTTCCGTTGTGGTTCTTGATCGAATTGAGAATCGAGATTCGCAGATTGTCCGGGGCGGGTTCCGCGCACGCCGCTCGGAAACGATCAGTCAATTTCTCCATGACAACGATTTCTGCTTGACAGCTCTCGCATGACGCGCAGTGGGCACTCACATCGGCACATTCGAGTTCCGTCAATTCTCGATCTATGAGGATGTCCATCCGCTGTCGGGCGGACTCACAGCCACAATCGCGATTCATGTCCATTAGATTCCCATTTCTTTCTTGTGTGTGAGCACGAGTTCTTTGAGGATGGCGCGACCCCGATTGACGCGGGTGAGCATCGTGTTGAGCGGTACCCCGACCTTGTCGGCGGCATCCTGGTAGGGCAATTCTTCGAGAATTACTAGTTTGAGGGCAGACCGGAACGGTTCACGAACTTGATCGAACAACGCTCGAATTTCGTCGGACGTGATGGATTCAATAACGGCACTCTCGGCACTGCGCGCATAGTAGGCGGGAGCATCCATGATGATTCCCATGTCACCAAACAGGAGCGGCTCGTTCTTTTCCTTGCGCCGGAGGTTATAGGCAGTGTTCGTGATGATCTTTTTGAGCCAACCGAGCGCATATGTTCCCTGGGTGTACATGTCCCAGTTCTGATAGGCCTTCCCCATGGCCGTCTGAAGCACTTCTTCCACCTGTTTCTTCGACAGGTTTAGGCGATCGATTTCGTACACCGTGTGCCGGTAGAGGCGGGGATACACCGAGTTGTAAACCTCTTCGAACGACCCACGGTTAACGTAGTTCGTGTCGATTTCGGACGGATCCCAGTCGAGTGAATCCGGAATCACAACGCCGTCAGCGTTCGCCTCTTCGCCCTCGACAATCTCGCTATCGTCGGGGGATTTGTCGGTGTCCATTATTCGTGATTCTATGGCGTACTCCTTCTCTTCTGCCCTTGTGGGGCTGTTCCTCGCGTAGAGTCGAAACCAATGACGTCCCGCGTTTATTCCCGAGAGAGCGAAAATTGGGTCGCGCCACGTGCGACCTCCCCGCTCTGCGCGGTTGTTCCCATTCCAGGAAGCAAGAGCCTCACCAACCGCGAGTTGGTGCTCGCCGCCTTGTCCGATGGTCCCTCGGTGATTCACCGCCCACTTCGATCGCGAGATTCCGCCCTCATGGTCGCCGCACTTGGTCAACTCGGTATTGAGTGTGGTGACAGTTTGAGTGCAGGGTCAGACACGTTATCGGTTGCCCCGGCGCAACTGACGGGCGACGTCACGATTGACTGCGGATTAGCGGGAACCGTGATGCGATTCGTGCCACCCCTCGCGGCCCTCGCGACGGGGCCCGTGACATTCGATGGCGATGATGGTGCACGGCTCCGACCGATGGCGACAACAATTGACAGCCTCCGAAAGCTGGGCGTCGAGGTCGATGACAACGGTCGGGGAACACTGCCGTTCACGGTTCGCGGAACAGGTCTGGTGGTGGGCGGCGAGATCTCGATCGACGCCTCGCAATCGAGTCAGTTCGTCTCTGGGCTGCTGCTGGCTGGCTCACGATTCAGCAACGGCCTGACGCTTCGACACACCGGTGAACACCTTCCCTCGATGCCCCACATCGAGATGACCGTCGCCTGCCTGCGAGCCCGCGGAGTTACCGTCACAGAGCCAGAGCGCGGTGTTTGGAGGGTCGAACCCGGACCGATCTCAGGGATTGACATCGACATGGAGCCAGACCTGTCCAACGCAGCACCATTCCTCGCGGCCGCGCTCATTGCTGGGGGTACCGTCACGATCCCCCATTGGCCGCGAACCACAACCCAAGTCGGAGACGATCTCGGACGATATTTTGAGGAATTCGGTGCACAGGTCACGCGAGATGATCGTGGCCTCACGGTCGATGGTGGCGCGGGAGTCCTTGGCGGACGGCCAATCCGTGGAGTAACGTTCGACCTTTCGACCGGTGGCGAACTTGCACCGTCACTCATCGCGCTTGCAGCCCTCGCCACAACACCATCGACGTTCACCGGTATCGCACACCTTCGCGGGCACGAGACCGACCGGTTGCGCGCGCTCGTGACTGAAATCAACCGGCTCGGGGGTAACGCAACGGAATTGTCTGACGGCATCCACATCGAGCCGTCTGCGCTGCACGGTGGGTCGTGGCAGAGCTATCACGACCATCGCATGGCGACCGCCGGTGCCATCATCGGTTTGGCTGTCGACGGCGTCGATGTTGACAACATCGGCACGACGGCAAAAACGCTTCCGGACTTTCCCGCGATGTGGACCGCGATGCTTGAATCATGAATTGGCTTCCGGAGGACGCTGAACGCTTCGACGAATACGATGAAACGGCCGCAAAAGTTCGCCCGCCGAAACGCGGTAGCAAACCGCGCACCAAAAATCGACCAGCCCACGACGATTCAATACAAGCCCGCGTCATCACCGTCGACCGCGGCCGGTATCTGACCCTCGCGGACGAAGGAACTCCAGAGGAACGCGAGATTATTACCAAGCGCGCCCGTGAATTGTCACGTACTCCGATTGTCACGGGAGACCTCGTTGACATCGTGGGTGATACAACGGGTGGCGATGGCACTATCGCCAGAATTGTTCGCGTCGTTCCACGCACGACCGTGCTGAGACGCTCAGCCGATGACAGCGACACGGTTGAGCGGATGATCGTCGCAAATGCCGATCGGATGCTCATTGTTGTCGCGGCGGCGAACCCCGAGCCGCGTCAGCGCCTGGTTGACCGATACATGGTGGCCGCGTTTGACGCCTGTATTCTGCCGATCCTCTGCGTAACAAAGACCGATCTCGCGGATCCGACCGAATTCCTCGCACACTTTCACGGACTGAATATTCCCGTCGTGACGTCCCGATCCGACGCCCCGCCGCTCGCGGAATTGACGGAATTGCTCGTGGGACACACCACCGTCGCCGTTGGCCACTCGGGCGTCGGGAAATCGACCTTGGTCAACGCGCTAATTCCCAGCGCTCATCGTGCGGTTGGTGTCGTCAACGACGTGACTGGTCGGGGCCGACACACGTCGTCCTCGACTGCGTCTTTCCGCTTCCCAGGCGGTGGTTGGCTCATCGACACCCCCGGGGTTCGCTCGTTCGGGTTGGGGCACGTGCGTCCCGAATCCGTGCTTGCGGCGTTCACGGATTTGGCAGAGATTGCCGAGGATTGCCCGCGCGGATGTAACCATCGTGACGATGACTGCGCCATGGTCGAAGCGGTTGCTGCCGGCGCTCTCGGCCAGGAAGGCGCGGCTCGACTCGATTCGGTCCAGCGATTGATTCTGTCGCTCGACTCCGTGACGTAACCTGAATTCATGACGATCACGATTCAGGACGACCTGGCTCTCGCCCGCTCGCTCGCTGCGATGGCCGACTTGGTGTCGATGCGACGTTACGAATCACACGATTTCACTGTCACGACGAAACCCGATCGAACCCCCGTCACCGAAGCGGACCGCGAGGTAGAACACGCGATTCGAGAGGGACTCGTCGCCGCACGACCAGATGATGCAATCTTGGGTGAAGAGTTCGGCGCGACCGGCCACCAAGATGGCGAACACCGTCCCCATCGTCAGTGGATTATTGACCCGATTGATGGCACAGCCAATTTTCTCCGTGGAGTACCGATTTGGGGAACACTAATCGCTCTTGCTATCGACGGTGTTCCCGTTGTGGGTGTCGTATCTGCCCCCGCACTGGGCCAGCGTTGGTGGGGTGCAACGGGCCACGGTGCTTACACTCAGCGTGCCGGAAAACACGAAGTGCGCCTTTCGGTAAGTGGCGTCACGTCTCTTGATGACGCGGTCGTCTCATACAATTCTCTGCCCGGTTGGATCGACGCTGGTCGCGGTGATCAGGCAATAGCACTCGCGACCGCGGCGTGGCGGGCTCGAGCAATTGGTGACATGTGGCCCTACATGCTGGTCGCCGAAGGTGCGATTGATGTTTCGACCGAATGCGGACTACAGCCTTACGACATGGCGGCGCTAATTCCGATCGTCGAAGAAGCCGGCGGTCGATTCACTGATATCGACGGACTCGACGGTCCATGGCACGGCACGGCCTGCGCAACCAACGGACATCTACATGACGCAGTTCTCTCGACCCTTCGATAGTCTTGGTTTGTGGTCGCCTCCCAGCTCTCAAAATCTCGTCTCGCCTCGGTCTTAGCTCTCGCCACGCTGTCGTTGTCGGGTTGCACCATGATTTCCACGCTCATCGACACCTATGGCGGTGGGCCAAGTCCTGTGGTTTCCCCTTCGTCCACCCCGACGTTTCCTCCAACGGGAATCGTCGAGCTGACACGTGGCGATTGCCTCGACCAGAAGAGCCTTGAAGACGGAATCAACTCAACCGTGCCTCTTGTGGAGTGCGAATCTGAACATGACCTTGAAGTGTTCGCATCGCTAACATTCGACGGTTCCGCGTACCCGTCGGTGGAAGAGCTTGTGAGCTTTGGCAGCAAACAGTGTGCAGTCGAGTTTAAGAATTTTGTTGGGCTTGACTTCGGTATCTCGGCATTGGATTTTCATTACTACTACCCCACCGAATCATCGTGGGCAAAGGGCGATCGTGGTGTTGATTGCGTCATTTTTGACCCAACCCAGCGCACAATAGGAACTCTCGCCGACGCCAAGCGTTAGTAAACGCGATGCGCGCCTCGCGACGGTGTCACCACAAAAAAATCTGGTTCGCCTAGTTGTTCGCTTGAAAAGACCTGACGAACCTTGCGTTCGACAAATGACAGCAATTCGGTTGGCACGAGCGCGATGACAACCCCGCCGAGACCCCCTCCTGTCATCCGAGCCCCCAGCGCGCCTGCCCGCTGTGCCGATTGGATCGAACGGGCACTGTGCGAGTTGTCTACATCGAAGTCGTTCCTCAGCGACAGGTACGAGGCAACAAGGAAATCACCGATCGAGCGGGGACCGTCGGACCATAACAATTCGGCAACCGCCGCTACTCGAGCGTTCTCGGTGACCACGTGACGGACCCGCCGATAGGTTTCCTCGTCCTGAGTTTCACGCACACGTGTCAGGTCATTGACTGCGAGGTCGCGCAGCGTCTCGACCCCAAGTGACTCGGCCGCGCGGAGACACGATGCGAGTCGAGCCTGATTGACTGCCCCGCCGGGCGAACGATGTCCGTCCGAAACGATGGCAAGTAGTGCGAGTCCGGCATCGGAAATGGAAAATGGAACCGCTGACGCTTCGGCTAATTGGCAATCGACGAGCACCGCCGAGTCCGATTCTCCAAAGATCGCCGTTGCGGTGTCGACCATTGTCGTTGGCGTTCCCACCATGTCGTGTTCCGCCCG
>Ga0214921_10007495_pt1 | contig 14531 bp, 21 predicted proteins | sample LL1505_MetaG_FD_177992 | JGI IMG/M metagenome (GOLD analysis project Ga0214921, IMG submission 177992) | Freshwater microbial communities from Lake Lanier, Atlanta, Georgia, United States - LL-1505 | ecosystem: Environmental > Aquatic > Freshwater > Lake | place: USA: Georgia | collected... | reverse complement strand
AACTGTTGAAGAACCGCCAACAACTGTTGAAGAACCGCCAACAACTGTTGAAGAACCGCCAACAACTGTTGAAGAACCGCCAACAGAACAACCACCTGTTGAAGAACCACCTGTTGAAGAACCACCTTCTGAAGAACCACCCGTAGCAATTCCTGACCCAGATGGTGCTGTTGGTGAACCAGATGTTCCAGTTGAACCTCCAGCAGAACCTGCACCTGAACCAGAGCCTGCTCCTGAACCTGCTCCAGCACCAGAAGAAGTTGCTGCGGTTGTAGAGGATGTTTTATCTGACGGAAATATTTCTGCGTCAGATGCAGCAGCAGTTATGGATGCTTTGTCTGCAGATGGCGTAGTTACAAGTGAAGAAGTTAACTCATTATCAGAGGCTTTAGCCGCAGATGGAAAGTTAACTACTGTTGAAAAAGAACTTGTTGCTGAAGCCCTTATTGCCTCTGTTGCTCCTGGTGAAACCCTTACTAAAGAGCAAATTCAAGATGCGGGTATTGAGTACAAAGACTTACCTGCAGAAACTCCAGTGGAAGTTCGACAAGATGAAAACGGAAATGAAGTTATAATTGTGGCAGAAGTAGCAGCAGCGTTACAAATTTTAGAGTCACCTTCAGAGTTAATTGGAGCAATATTTAACGACCCAGGTCAAGTTCTTCTTGCATTGGGAAGTATCGGTGCTGATATGAGTCCACAAGAACGTGAAGAAGCAACAAAAATGGTTGTTGCAACAGTAATTGCATCAGGGGCAGCAATTAACGCAGCAACAGTAGCAGCCACATCTGCCGCTACAAGTGCAGCAAGTACAGCAGGTGGTACTGGAGGCACAGCACCAAAAGGTGGAGGAACTGGTGGCGGACCTGCTGCTGGTAACGACAAACCAAAGAGAACGTTTAGGAGACGTATTAAATGATGAAACTACTTAAAGACATGGTTGACCAACTATGGACACTCCTAGGAATGTTCATTGCTTGGGTTGTACTTGATGGAAGCGCAAAAACTATTGTTGGATACGCAATTGTTGGAACTTTAGTTATGTGGGCTATCACTTATCCACTGCGCAACCGAGAATAGTACGAGATTATTAGCGTTGAGTAGGGCACCCAGTAAGGAGAAACATGGATATCAATACACTTAAGTCTGCAGCAGCATCTTGGTTGCGTGCAAGTCTTTCTGCTTGTGCAGCGCTGTACATGGCAGGAATTACAGACCCAAAGACACTTGCTAACGCATTCGTTGCAGGCCTTCTTGGACCAGCAGCAAAGTTTGTAAATCCAAAAGACCCATCATACGGTTTCGGCAAGAAGTAAGTTAAGAGAAGCACCAGCAACAATGACAAATTTTTTCATGACCCTTGGAATTGTTGCTGGTGCTCTCATTAGTCTAGGAGTGGTCTTGAGTCCTTTTTATAAAAAGTTAAAACGTTGGGGCTCATGGATGGAGCGTTTCATGCGTGACTGGGAAGGCGAAGAGGTTTCACCAGGAAGAGATGCAGTTCCAGGAGTTATGGAACGACTCAATAGGATGGATGGAGAACTTAGCCAAAATGGTGGGTTTACTACAGTTAAAGACCGAGTAGACCGTCTTTACGAGAACCAAGCCATTCTTATGGAAGCATTTGTAGAAATGGGCGAACGTCTTATCTCAATTGAAAATTGTCTGACGAATACTAAGTCAGAAGAAGTAAAGTAAGGGACTATAGGACTATGGGACAAATGAACATGGCACATGCTGGTCACGGCAACAGCACTGAGAATCCTTTCGATTCACTTGGTAAGGCAATTGCTGGACGTTCCAACAATATGCAACATGCAATTTTGCAATCAGGTATGCAAGGTGCTCAAAATGAGCACGAATTAACTATGCAAGGAAATCAACACGGACACGAAGTTAATATGGCAGTTGTTAATCATGTACTTGGACAAGATGCAGCAGACCGTTCACACAAGCGCAACACTCATTTTTTTGAAGCGGTAAACAAACATTCAGAAGGTGGCACTGGTGTCAAACTTGGTTTTGGCGATACAAAACTTGAGTACACACGTAAGGCAAGCAAGCCTCGTCCACCTAAAGCCTCTCCTGCAAAACAACAAGGTCCTCAACTAGTCGGTATGCCACTTAATATTGCAACTGCTAGAACTCCTGCATCACCTGCTGTTGCTGCAAAGACACAGAAATATGCACATCGTGACCCTGTAACAAAGAAAATTTCAGGATACAAAGATTATCCACAAGAGCCTATTGCTACAAAGAAAGCAACAGCAAAAAAGGCTGCTCCAAAGAAAAAGAAATAAACTATGTCTGCGGCGCTTAACGAGGACACTGTTTCACATCAGGAATTTACTAAAGGTGTTTCTTTTGAAACAATTCCACTTTCTGCTGTTACTCACGGACAAATTGTTCGTAACTTTGGGATGCAACCTCCAGGATATTGGCTAGAATCACGTATGAGTACTCCTGGCCCAATGACTGGTGGAGCACCGATTCTTAGTCCAACTCAGTTTAGTCATGGGGTGATGTGGTAATGGCAAGTGCAGCATGGCAACGTAAAGAAGGTAAGAACAAAAAGGGCGGCCTTAATGAAGCAGGTCGTAAATCTTACGAAAGAGAACATCCTGGTTCTAACTTAAAAGCACCTGTATCCAGAGAAAGAGCAGCACGTTCTCCAAAAGACGCATCACGTCGCAAATCATTTTGCGCACGTATGGGAGGAATGCCAGGACCAATGGAACGCAACGGTAAGCCAACTAGAAAAGCACTGGCACTAAGGAAGTGGGACTGTTAATGAAATGCGCTAACTGTACAAAAGATGCTTTTTATATTTACCAAATTACTGAAGGTGCACAAATTTTGTACTGCAACAACCACTTGCCAAAGTTTTTAGAGCAAGCAAAAAAGGCTGGATTACTAAAAACAACTGAAGCCTTAAAATCTACACTTAAAGAAGGTTTTAAAAATATTTTAAGTACACCTGATGAACCAGTGCTTGAGGCAGAACCAACACCAACTACAACACCGTCAAAAAACTCGGCTAAGAAACCCGCAACAAAAAATGACTCTGATTCGTAAATTTGCTATTCAAGGTCATTCAGTCCCAAGTTCTGCACATACCCCTAGAGGACCGTTCCCACCTGAAGTTTTAGCAAAACCAGAAATGGCTGTAGATGAACACCATTCTGACTCTCTACATGCTGGTTTAGATGATGTGCGCTTTTTTAAGTGCAAAGACTGTGATGAGGTCCTTATGCATGATGAACTAGACGACCACGAGTGTGACGAATAAACGCAGACATTAAGCAATAATTCTTGGATACTTACTCGTAAGGTTCCCCTAAGCGCATGGGGAAATTAACACCTCTCTAGAGAAAGCAGAAATCACATGGCAGTAAATAACAACGGTAATCTTCTTGATACCGCAGGTGAAGTCGCTATTGACTTTGTATATGGAAATATGCCAATGCAACCAAACGATGCTCGCCCAAACGTACTAGCAAATCGTCTAGACCCAGCATTAGACAGCCACATCAACGCTCTTTCAGGTTGGAATGGTTACCCACAGTATTCTCCAAACACAGCAGGAGAAGATGTAGTCGGACCAACTGACTACGTTCTTGTTCCTTCAGTAGTTGGACTTACAACAACACTTGCACAAGATGCAATGAAGGATGCTTCATTGACAGTTACAACTGCCGCAGGAGCAACCAACTCTAGTAAGACAGTATCTTCTGTATACCGTACTTCTAACTCAACAACTATCCGTTTTGGAGCAACTTCACACGGGTATGCAGTTGGTAACAAAGTAACTGTTTCAGGTCTTGATGCAGAATTTAATGCAACTTGGACAGTAACCAATGTTCCAACAGCAAACGCTTTTGATGTTGTTGGTGCAAGTGCTGCTTCCTATGGTGCCCCATCAACAAGTGGTTCAGTCGTTGCAGTTGCTGGAACAATTAAGACTCAATCACTAACCGCTGGACAAAACAACGTAGTACCTGGTGCAGCAGTAACTATTACACCTTGGGCATAAGTAAGTAATTAATATGGCTCGTGTAGCAGGCGGCAAGAGTGCTGGTAAACGGCGCTCTTTGCCGTCTGCTCAAGAGTTAATGAATGACTTAGGGCGAAATGTATTTGGCAGCGAATTTAGCGGCGCACCTGTAACAGCCTCTACAGCAGAGTTTAGAAACTTGCGTAGTCGTATGGAAGACGAATCACAGGGCTTAGATTATTTCTTGTTTGATGATGAACGAACTGACTATGAAAACAGGGCTGGACAAAACACAGCAAACTCTTACCGACGTCAATTTGAAGACGTATCTGGTAAAACACCAGTTATTCCTGGTTATGCTGGTCCTCAAAATGAGGAAGATACTTCACCAGCACCTATCAGTGTTGTACCTACATCAACTACTAACCCAGAACGCCCTCGCACGGTAGCGGCTGGTTATGATGCAGATGAAGAAAAACTAACCGTTGTGTTCCGTGATGGAACCTTTTATAATTACTACGAAGTAGATGAAAACGAATGGTCTGCATTTAAAGCAAATCGTTCTAAAGGTGCAATTATTTACCGTATGCTTGACTTTAAACCACGTGGACCTGCAGATGAATCTAGTATTTCTCAATCTGCTAGAGAAGCGTACTATCGTTTTGCTCGTGGGGCTCAACTCCACTCAGGCGGTAAAACTAAGGGACAAAACAAAACAACGTATAAAACAAAGGCGCAGGCAACTAAAAAGAGGAAGTAAATGCCAAAGGTACACAACATCGGACCAATATTCGTTCAAGTTACTAAATTCCCTTATGATTGGGGTAACAAGTTAGTTGTTCGTGGATGGACGCAAGAAATTGAAGAACCTTTTAGAACATCTCAACCTCTTATACTAAGACTGCCAAAATACAAAGCACTAGTGTGTGGACGTTGGACTGGCGTAAAAAATGAAGAAGAAGCACTAACGGGAGCACTAGAAACACGGGAAGTGACATATGATGATTTCACGGAAGAAAAAGGATGGACACCAGCCCCAGACTCGGATAGAGAAACGGGTATCAAAGATTTCAACACCAGACTTGGTGCAATGGATGGAACACTCAATGTTCACGATTGGGAAATGTATAACCGCTTGGCAGAAGAATCCAAGTGATGAAATGCTTGATGAAGTAGTGATGGGTGCAGAAGCGTTTCATGCTATTGCTAAAGAGTTGAGACGACGTAATTAGTGTGTTACGCTTTGCTTGCTTTACCTCTCTCTTGGTCAGGCGATGGCCCACGCAAGTGGGTCTCGCTATTTATGGAGTCAAATGAATACTTATGATGACGAAAAGTTTGAGGAAATTAACCCTGAGTTCTACCTCAACGACGAAGATTTAGCGCCTGAAGAAACTGTAGAAGAACTTGACGAGTTATCACAGCAATTTGTTGAAAAATTAATAGATAAAATATTAGACTTCTTAAAAGTTTTAGTAGGTCACGACCTTCACCCATATCAAAAACCTTTAGCAAGGCGCATCATTGAATCGGTAATCATTAACGATGGCGAAGAAATAACAGCACTTGCTGCACGTCAGTCAGGTAAATCAGAAACTGTTGCAGATACAGTGGCAACACTCATGGTTTTGCTTCCACGCCTTGCAAAGTTGTACCCAGATTTACTTGGAAAGTTTAAAGATGGTTTATGGGTAGGGTTATTTGCACCTACTGAATCACAGGTAGAAACACTGTTTAGCCGTGCTGTAACACGCCTTACTTCTGAGCGTGCAGTAGAAATTCTTGGTGACCCTGAAATTGACGATTCTGCTGCACGTGTAGGCGGTGTGACACGCATGATAAAATTAAAGAAGTCTGGTTCAACAATTACTATGATGACTGCTAACCCTCGTGCAAAAATTGAATCTAAGTCTTTCCACTTGATTGTGATTGACGAGTGTCAAGAAGCAGATGACTTTGTTGTATCAAAATCTATCTCCCCTATGTTGGCGTACTACGCAGGGACAATGGTTAAGACTGGTACACCTACAACTAGTAAGAATAATTTTTACCGTGCTATTCAAATGAACAAACGTCGTCAAACAGGCCGTGCTTCAAAACAAAACCATTTTCAATGGGATTGGAAAGAAGTATCAAAATTTAACCCTAACTATGAAAAGTTTATTAAAAAAGAAATGCTTCGCATTAGTGAAGACTCCGACGAGTTTCAAATGTCATATTGCTGTAAATGGTTACTTGAACGAGGTATGTTTGTAACTTCTAGTGTTATGGACAAACTGGGGGACACATCTTCAGAGTTAGTTAAGTCTTGGCACAAGACTCCTTGTGTAGTCGGTATTGACCCTGCACGTAAAACTGACAGTACGGTTGTAACTGTTGTGTGGGTTGACTGGGATAGACCAGATGAGTTTGGGTATTTTGAACACCGTGTACTTAACTGGCTAGAAATTCAAGGAGACGATTGGGAAGAACAATACTTTCAAATTGTTAATTTTCTAGAAAACTATGACGTTCTTGCTATTGGTGTTGACGCTAACGGTGTTGGCGATGCTGTTGCACAACGTTTAAAACTCCTTATGCCAAGAGCAGAGGTTAGTCCGCTTACATCCTCTCCTTCTGAACAATCAAAACGTTGGAAACATTTACAAGCGTTAATTCAAAGAGAAATGATTTCTTGGCCCGCCCATGCAAAAACACGCAGATTACGCACATGGAAGAGATTCGTACAACAAATGACGGATGCAGAAGTACAGTACAAAGGTCCTAACTTTCTTGTAGCAGCCCCCGATGAAGCCTATGCACATGATGACTTTGTGGACTCTTTATCAATAGCCTGTTCTTTAACAGAGTCTTTAGTTATGCCCGAAGTTTTAGCGTCTTCTAATCCTTTTTTCTAGTTCAGCAACATAAAGGGTCTAAAAGGTAGGAAACTTTTACCTGGAATGGCCTTCCTATTTATCCTTAAGGAGTAAAAATGAGTATATCACCAGCACCTCAATTTCCAGAGCGTGCACCCCAGAACTACGAAGTAAAGGGCGCAGACAACGCAACACGTCGTGGTCCACTTCGCTTTGAAGAAGGAATCGCAACTGACACAGATGTGCCAAACGATTTCCAGAAGGGCATGATGCAGGGTTACATTCCTGCAGCAGGACGCCCTAACCGTAATGCAAACGTATTTGAGAAGCCTGCTGCTGAAACTCTTGCAGAGCGTGCCCACGTGGGTTCTGCTTCATGGGTAGAAGCACCAACATTCTTAGGTGAGTTCGCACACGGAACACACAACGATTACGCTGCTCAGACAATTGAGACAGTTGTTCGTTCTGGTGGACGTACACAGCGTCAATCAGCAACAGTCGTAAACGACTAATTTAGCCAGACATCTGATAACCCCCACATTAGTGTGGGGGTCTATCGGGTTATAGAGAGGAGATAGTATGGCGAGTAAACCAGCAAACCCAAAAATGTGGGCGATGATTGTTGCGCAAGCAAAAGCAAAATACTCCAACTATCCAAACCCAGGTGCATCGCACTGGGTTCATAAGACTTATGTAGAACATGGTGGTCGTTTCATCGAAACTACAGAAGCAGACCGTAAAATGAATATTGCAAAAAAGAAACATGAAAGAGAAAAGTTAGAAAAAAGAAGTAAGACTGATAAAAATAAAACAGAAAAAAAGTCTTCTAAGAAGGATAAAGGCAAGAAGTAATGTCATTTATGGACTTCAGTCCTCCGTCATACAGGGCTGCATCATCAGACTTAACCATTTCGGTTTCACCACTTGGTTTAGTTGAACTTGCTGACGAAGAGTTTGAAGTACATGGTCCACGCCTTAATCGCTACTCACTTAACTGGGCAATGTACCTTGGTCATCACTGGGGCTACCGCCGTGAATCTGGCGAAATGCAACTTACAGTTAACTACTACCGTGCATTCAATGACTTTTTAGCACGCTTTGTATTTGGTAAGGGTATTCACTTCCGTTCCCCTAAAGCAACAGAAGCAATTGTTCCAGACCGCTTAGAGCGTATTTGGGAAGTAGACAACGACAAGATGCGTGTACTTCTTGAAATGGCACAACAGGGCGGAATTACTGGAGATGTATTTGTAAAGATTGCATACGAAGAAGCATGGAAAGATTCATCAGGGGCAAACCATCCAGGTCGTGTTCGCCTTCTTCCAATGAACTCTTCCTTTTGTTTTCCTGAGTTCCACCCACATGATAGAACACGCCTTCTTCGTTTTAAACAAAAATATCGTTTCTGGGGAACATCTCTAGAAGGTACTAGACAAGTATTTACTTACACCGAAATTCTTACTGACGACACAATTGAAGAATATATCAATGATGAATTGATTGATTCTCGTCCAAATCCACTTGGTCTTATTCCAGTGGTGCACATACCTAACGTTCCTGTTTCAGGTTCACCGTGGGGTCTCGCAGACGCACACGACATCATCACACTAAATCGCTCTTACAATGAGATATCAACCGACATTGCAGACATCATTAACTATCACGCTTCCCCTGTGACAGTTATTGTTGGTGCAAAAGCCTCTAATCTTGAAAAAGGTGCAAAGAAGGTTTGGGGCGGTCTTCCAAAAGATGCTCAAGTCTTCAACCTTGAGGGAGGTGCTGCAGGAATTCAAGGTGCGCTTTCATACCTAGAACTCTTGAAGCGTTCAATGCACGAAATTATGAACATCCCAGAAACCGCACTGGGTCAAGTTCAACCTATCTCCAACACATCTGGCGTTGCGCTTTCAATTCAGTATCAGCCATTGATGAACCGTTGGGCACAGAAGACTTCACAGTACGGCAAGGGCTTAGAGAAAATTAACGAACTTGCTCTACGTACACTGTTCTTTAAAGAACCAGAAACAATGCTTTACAACCCAGACGTAGATGGTCCTATTAAAGAAGGTCAATACCCACAACTTGACCCTAATGACCCTATTTCTTATCAAAACTATGCACAGTTCCCTCAACCACTTCCTCTAGACAAGTTAATTGTTTTGAATGAAATTCAAACTAAACTTGGAATGGGCCTTGAGTCTAAAGAAGGTGCATTGCGTCAACTTGGTGAAGAATTCCCAGAAGAGAAGTTAAACGAGATTCGTGAAGAACTTATGTCTGATGCACAAGCAGACGGTGCCCTTCAATTGATAAAGATTCAAATTCAGAAAGCCATTATGGATATGACTGGCATGATGCCAGGACCTGATGGAAATTCTGCAATGCCGATGGAGCCAACACCTATGGGTGATGGAGATGTTTTGGGAGACGGTATGTCTGGTGCCAAAACAAAAGAAAATGTTGAAGACCCTGCTAACCAAGAGATGATGGGCACTCAAAAGATGGCTGAAGCAGAGATACGAAATAAACTTGTTACTGACGCCTATGGAACTAAAATTCCACAAAGGAGAGCGGTAGACAAGGAATAAAAGATTTCTGATAATTATCAGAATATAATGAGACAAATGCGTTAAAATGTAATGCAATTATCTCATTAAAACCAAGTGGCACGCCGTAAGGCATTCGGACAACGACATAAGAAAGATAAGTGATTACAATGGAAGAAAACCAAGTAATTGAGACTCCAGCACCAGTTGCTGAAATTTCAGAAATGAGTAATACAACAGTGACTGCTTTTACTGCAGAGGATATTGCAAAGGCCCGTGCACAAGAAAAGCAAAAGTTGTACCCTCAGATGGAAAAAATGCAAGAAGAATTAGCAAAGGCTAAGGCTCTTGCAGAAGACCTTGCTTCTAAAGAAGAGCAACGTGAAGCAGAGCGTATTACTAAAAACGCTGAACGTGCCGCAAAGAAGAAGCAAGAAGAAGAACAAGAACTAACTTTCAAGGAACTCCTTTCTAAGAAGGAGCAAGAATTTCAGTCTCAATTAGATGCTGAACGTCTTGAGAGAGAAAAGGCTTTTGCCCTCCTTGACAGAGAACGTCAGTTTCAAGATTTAATGTCTTACCGTGCACAACGTATTGAGCAAGAGCGTGACACTATCGTCCCTCAACTCATTGACCTTGTTAGTGGTAATACACAAGAAGAAATTGAGCAGAGCATTGCAACGCTTAAGGACAAGTCTGCAGGAATTATGCAAGATGTTCAGCAAGCGACTGCTAATGCAAAGCAGCAAATGGTTGGAGCACGTGTAACCGCTCCAGCATCAGGACCCCTCGATAACAATTCGGAACAACAATCGTACTCACCTGAGTCAATCAGGGATATGTCATTGGCAGAATACTCGAAACAAAGAGCCAAATTACTTGGCACTGCAGCCAGCAACCGTGGTCAGGGACTGTTCGGTTAATCCCCCCTCAACAACTACGAAAGGACTTGACCTAAATGGCAAGTGCAATTACAGGTACTGGGCAACTCGCAGGAGCCCCAACCGCTTACTCAGGTTCAAACTCATCTTTGAACCAAGCAATTCAAACAATCTGGAGCAAGGAAATCTTGTTCCAAGCAATGCCAATTCTTCGTTTCGAACAGTTTGCAGTTAAGAAGACTGAACTAGGTGTAGCACCTGGTCTTCGTGTGAACTTTCTACGTTACAAGAACTTTGCTGTAGACCCATCTCCTCTAACAGAAGGTGTTCGTATGACAACGAACGCTCTTACTGCAGAGCAGATTGCTATTACAGTTGCAGAACACGGCTACGCAGTAGCAGTTTCTGAACTTCTTTTGAACGCATCATTCGACGATGTAATGGCATCAGCCTCACGTCTTCTTGGTCGTCACATGGCTCAGTACTTAGATGTACAGGCTCGTAACACACTTTCTGCTGCAACTTCTGCTGTCTTTGGTTACGACCGTACAGGCATCACAGGTGGCGCATTTACTAACTACGATGAAGGTTCAGTCGGAACTTCAATCGCTTCACTTGATGGTAACCACAAGTTAACAACAGGTGCAATCAAGGATGCTGCTCTTACCCTTGCTGGTAAGAACATCCCTCGCTTAGGTGAGACATACGTACAGTTTGTACACCCAAAGCAATCTAGAGACCTTCGTTCAAACCCAGAGTTCATCGAAGTAACTAAGTACGCTGCTCCAGGTAACTTCATGCTAGGTGAAATCGGTCGTCTTTACGACGTAGTATTCATCGAAACAACACAGGTTAAGAAGTTGGCTGCATCAGGTTCATACACAACATCAACTCTTGTTGGTGCTCCAGCAGACCAAGGTGTTGTTCCTGTTAAGGCTAACACCAACCCAGGTTCAGGCGGAAACCCAAACTCTGCAGATTACACTGCAGAAGCAGGTTATCTAACAGCAGCATCAGGCAACTCTGCTGATGTTTACGAATCAATCATGATTGGTGACAATGCATTTGGTCACGCAATCTCTCTCCCAGTTGAACTTCGTGATGGTGGCGTTCTTGACTTCGGTCGTGAGCACGCTCTTGCATGGTACGCAATCTGGGGTCTCGGTGTTATCACCGACCAGGCTATCGTCAAGGTTTACACAAACTAAGACACCGATGTTTGGGGGCCCTACTCCTTCCTGGGCCCCCAATCATCACAATTAAACAAACTATTTTAGGAGAAATACACCGTGGCAAATAAACCAACAAGTCCGCTAGATGCAACTGGTCTAGCAGCAGAAAAAGCAGCAAAAGCAAATCAAGCAGAATTACGCAAACGTAAAGATGAAATCTCTATTGCTGCGCAGATTGAGGCAGAGAGTCTTGAGAACGATATCTTCGACCCGAAGAATCCAGAGACTCCACTTGTACTAGATGATATTGAAGATGTTGGAGTTACAGTTGCAAATGATTCAGTAATCATTCGCACAATTACAGACATCGAAGAAATGACTTATGGAGTCGGAAACTCTTACACTTTTAAAGCAGGTGTTAAGTACCGTGTTCCATCAGGTCTTGCAGCATATCTAGAACAACTTGGATACATTTGGCGTCCTAACTAAAAAGTTAGCACGTCTACAGTAGTCCGACCCTCATCTGGTTCCCGCCCTCCTCCCAGATGGGGGTTGGACCTTTTAATTTTGAAATAATGCGGGATGATATGACGAGAAATTTACGGAGGTAACGTGGCAACACTTACGAGTCTTGGAGACCGTCTTCGCTTTGAAATTGGCGACACAGGTAAATCTTTTGTCTACCAAGTAATAGCAGACGGTGTTACTGACCGTTACTTAATTCCATATTCTCCTATTGATGGAGAGGCTCTTTTGGTCTATGTAGATAACGTAGATACTTCTGCTGATGCAACTGTTGAAGAACTTACAGGATTTGTAACTTTTGACGATATCCCTCAAGCAGGCGCTGTTCTGGTGTTTTCAGGAGTTTATTTTCGTTATTTTGTTGATGCGGAAATTTGCCAGTTTATAGACACAGCATTTGGACAACACATTGCTAACCATGCAGACCCTTATGGTCGTGGTTACACATACTCTTCTATTCCAGGTATTGAAGAATACCCAGTAGTTGTTTATGCATCTACTTTGGCGCTCTACACATTAGCCACAGATGCATCTTTTGATATTGATATTACTGCTCCTGATGGAGTTCAGATTCCTCGCTCTGAACGTTACCGTCAGTTGATGCAAATGATTGAAGAACGCAAAGCCCAATACAAGGAACTCTGTTCAATGCTTGGTATTGGTATGTACAAGATTGATGTGTTTACTTTGCGCCGTACATCTAAAACTACTAATCGTTATGTACCAGTTTATCTTCCACAAGAAGTTGATGACCGTTCTATGCCTCAACGTGCACTTATACCAAGACCAAGTTATGGAAGTGGAATTTCTCCATCAGATGTACCTACATACGATTTAGTTATGTACGAAGGCGATTCTTTTGAAATAACTTTTGATTTTCCATTTGATGTTAATGACTACACTTTTGCTTCAGAAATTCGTTTGAATTATGGTGCACCAACAGTACTTGCTACATTTACTACAGAGTTAATTTCTACTGACAAAGTAAAACTTACCCTAACACCAACACAAACTAACTCACTTCCAGAACGTTCTTTCTGGGATATTCAAGCAACACTTGATGCTGACCCAAGTTATCAACAAACATATTTACGAGGTGCAGTATTTTGCACAAGACAGGTGACTGATTAATGGCAAGAATATCTAATTACTCAATGGCCTGTGGATGCGTAGGAACCTGTAGTTGTGCTGCACAAGGAATTATTGTTATCCCTGGACAAGGTGGTGCACGTGGTGCACAAGGTGTCCAGGGTGTTCAAGGAACTACAGGTTCACAAGGTACTGGAGTAAGCCTTCAAACTGTAGAAAACCTTATTGCTGGAGCCGCTTTAGATACAACAGATGATTTACCAGAAGGTGTTACCAACAAGTACTTTACGGTAGGCAGAGTTGCCTATATCCACACCCAGGGAGTGGCAAGTGCTACCTGGACAATAAATCATAATTTAGGTTTTTATCCTAACCTTACAGTTGTAGATTCGGGTGGTACCATTTATGAAGGCGAAATTACATACACTAATACGGTCTCCCTTACGGTCACGTTTTCAGCAGCATTTAGTGGTAAAGCGTATTTATCCTAATTATTCAACTCTTTAAGGAGAGACCGTAATGGCAAGAAAATTTCTTACACCTATAGACCTTAACAAGTTAGAACTTCAAAATGCACGAGTTCAAAACTTAGCGTCGGCACCCGCCTCACCAGTTGTGGGTCAAATTTATTTTGATACAGCACTTGGTTACCTTCGCTCATGGAATGGCACTGCTTGGATTAACACAAGCACGGGTGCACAAGGCGCAACAGGTTCTCAAGGCACAACAGGTACTACTGGTTCTCAAGGAACTACTGGAACAACAGGTAGCCAGGGAACAACAGGTACACAAGGAAATACTGGTAACACAGGTTCTCAAGGAACAACAGGTTCACAAGGAACTATTGGAACTCAAGGAACCACAGGTTCACAAGGAACCACAGGTTCACAAGGAACCACTGGTGCGCAAGGTACTGCAGGTTACATTGGTGCAGACGGAGCGCAGGGTACTACAGGTAGTCAGGGAACTACAGGCTCACAGGGAACCACAGGTTCTCAAGGAACAACTGGTACTACAGGCTCACAAGGTACAACAGGTACACAAGGCGCTATAGGTTCAACTGGTGCTCAAGGAACCACAGGTACAACTGGTGCACAGGGTGCAACAGGAACTACAGGAAGTCAAGGAACCACAGGTACTACTGGAGCGCAAGGAACAACAGGTGCGCAAGGTGGACAGGGAGATACTTACTCTTCTACATCCACAACATCATTTACATTAGGTGCAAGTGGTAGCCAAACAATTACTACTGCCTCAACTGTTTTAGATTATTCAGTAGGTCAAGACATTGTCGTTGCATACGACGTATCAAATATTCAATACGGTATTGTTTCTTCATACAGTGCTGGAACTTTAGTTTTTGAAAAAGTTAAGTTTATTGGTTCTGGAACATACTCATCATGGTCTGTAAACCTAGATGGTGCAGTTGGTGTTGCTGGAGCACAAGGTACTCAAGGTACGACTGG
>Ga0214921_10007494_pt1 | contig 14531 bp, 13 predicted proteins | sample LL1505_MetaG_FD_177992 | JGI IMG/M metagenome (GOLD analysis project Ga0214921, IMG submission 177992) | Freshwater microbial communities from Lake Lanier, Atlanta, Georgia, United States - LL-1505 | ecosystem: Environmental > Aquatic > Freshwater > Lake | place: USA: Georgia | collected... | reverse complement strand
TAGGTCATCGAAGTCTTTGTTACACCATTTCGCAATGAGTGCAACAATTCCACCGGTACAGGTATAGCCATTTAAGAATTGAGCATCGATGGTTGCGTATCCATTGCCACCATGATGCATTCCAAATGAACCTTTAGATGCTTCAGTCCAGAAAGTAGGACCATCGAAAGCCTGCGGTAGAGCTTCTACGCCAGCTTCTTTAACAAACTGAGACATCATCTCGGTGTGACATCTTGACTGTTGCCAGTTAGCTTCAAATGGCACCTTGAAAGAAAGCTTGGTTCCATCTTTAACGCCAGCAACATTCTTTGCTTCACGAATTGCTGATCCGCCGCTATAAACCCAGCCGGCTTGAGTAAGTAGAGCATTAGCCTTTGATAAAGCTACAGCTCTAGTTACTTTATAAGTTTTTAGAGCTGGTTGAGCAAAAGGCCCGCTGTGGATCAGATTTCCATATGAAACTGGCCCAATACCTTCCCAGCACACATCTTGCTTCTCTTGACGAGGTACAAGGTACGCAAGAGCTTGTCGAACTCGGATGTCATTAAATGGAGAGATCTTTGTATTAAATCCCCAGAATAATTCGGTAGGTCCCTTAGCTAATTCAAAACTAAATCCACCAGCAGCCTTTAGGCGAAGGGCATCTGTTGGTGCCATTGGGAATGACATATCTTGGGTTCCGGCTGCTAACGCAGAAGCATTAGCAGTTCTGTCAGATGAATAGGTATAGTTAATTGTCTTAATCTTTGGATATCCAGTCTTCCAGTAATACTCATTCGCCTCGAGCTTTGCCTTATTCTGTGGAATATTAGAGGTTAACACCCAAGGTCCAGAAGTTGCTTTTGGAACCAAGAAGTAGCTGGCGTTTCCGGAAACTGCTTTCTTTGACAGAATTCCAGAGTTACCGATCCAGGCTAACGTATCCATGAATGTGCGATCTTTCTTTCCAAGCTTAACTACGACACTTGAAGATCCGCTTGCGTCAACACTTTTCATATTTGCGTATGCAGCTTTCATTGTTCCAGATGCTGCTGCTCTCTCCAATGAGAAAACAACATCTTCTGGGGTGATGGCACTACCATCGCTGAATTTTGCATTGCTTCTAATTTTAAAAGTGAGCGTTAACCCACCGTTTGAGGATTTCCAACTTTCCGCAATACCAGGAACGATATCTCCATCAGAGTTGTAATCAACTAAGCCGTCATAAATTAATTCCATCACTCTGAGTGAGGCTTGAGTTTTTGCGATTGCTGGATCAAATCCAGTAGTTGGTTCAGCCGAAATAATATTTAAAGTATTTGCGGCAGCTGATGCTTGGGTGGCACCCATCACTACGCTGTACGGAACTAGTAAACCTGCCACAATTCCGATTGCCAACATCTTTTTCTTGCTTCCTAAATGCTTACTTTTGAGCATTCTCTCTCCCCCTGCTTGATTAAGCGTTAGTGGTAACAAGAGTTCGCATTCATATATATGAACTTAATCCCTTGATATGAAACTAACTCCACCCTTTCCCTTTGTCAAGGGTCTATTGGGCATCATTTGAATAACGATTTTAAAAATTTTTAAACACTTACAAACACTCGTCTAGCAAATTCATAACCTCGTATGCGCTCTCAATTGTTATTACTTGAGAGTGATCACCAGTGTGAACAGCATCAAGGAAAGCTAGATCTTGCTTAGTCACAGCGTTCATTAAGAGTTGTTGGTTAGGAACATCAGGCGTGATTTGTTCACCATTTCGAATAAGTGCACCGTTTGTGACTTCGAAAGTATCTGATTCGGTAATAACAACTACATCGTTCTTAGGATGACGTGAATGGTAGCTAAGGTTTAATGATGCGAATCTTTTGTCATCACTTTCAATTCTTCCATTGATTTCCATGATTTGCTGATCTCCCCAGATTGGCCCGGATCTAAGATCGAACACAGGATTCGTGGGCTCTAGTAGCCATAGCGCTATATCAAAGGAATGCGCGCCGTGATGCCAAAGAACGCTATCTGTCCATGTTCTTTTAACACCGGTCCAACCAATATTTTCCTGACGTAACATTAAGTTTCTTACCAAAACACTCAAAGGTTTTAACTTCTCGCTTTTTAGAATTCTTTTCAACTCAAGATGCGCATTCGAATATCTCAAGGTTTGACATACAGCAGCTAGGTTTTTACTTTTTCTCGCTGCATCAAGTACCTCAAGATACGAAGTAAAACTAAGAGATAGTGGCACTTCACATAAAACTGCCTTTCCACTTTTTAAAGCATCAATTGAAATACTGGCATGTGAGTCTGAAGGCGTCGCCACAATTACAGCATCAACGCTTGGGTTAGAAAGTAAATCTAAATGATTCAAATAGCTTTTTGCGACGTTAAACTTTTTGGCAAATTCATCAACTTCGCTTTGGTTTATTCCGGAAACACTTGAGATAGGCACATCTGAATCAATCATGCATTGAGCATGAACAGCTGCTATTGCACCAGTGCCAATTATCCCTAGTCCCAAGATCTTACGCCCCTTAAGTTAATGCCGATATAAATTCTTGGCTGGTAGATGTGTAACCAATTGCAGTTTCAATATGTCGCACGGCCATAAAGTTAGCCCATCCACCTTCAAGTGTTTCAGGAAACTCCATTGTTTTTATACAATCTCGCAAGACAATTACTTGAAAGTTTTTATACATCGCATCTACTAGCGTGTACTTGAGGCAAATGTTCGCATCAAAGCCGACAGCGATAATGTTTTTGATGTTGGCATTTCGTAGTGCGCTTTCTAACTCTGTTTCAAAGAATCCGCTATACATTTGTTTTTGAATAAGGGTATCTTCTGAGTCAGGAGCTATGACTTCAGAGTGAATCAATATTTCATTTGGGATTGTCCAAGCCTCAAGAACATCGACTCCGTGCGTTCTGATAGACATCTTGCGCCATTCATTATCTGGTGCCATTGCCGGCGAAAGATAGTTAGTTAAGTAAAACACTTTCAAATTCTTCGATTTAGCCGCTTTTTTAACCTCTGGGATCAAATCTGTGACAATTGCTTCGGTTTCCTTTTCTGGTACATAAATACCTGGAAGATTCGACTCATCACGCTCGCCTTCCTTAAAGCCTTTTCCGTAGACGTCGACAATTAGAAGCGCTGTATTTTCGATATTGAGATCGATAACTTCATTGAAATGACCAATTGGGTTCTCTTTTGGAAAATTTTTATAATAGCGAACAGGAAGCTTCATGGCATTACCCTTTCAATAACTTAATTGTTGGTGAAGTTAGGAACTTCGCCAAATAGCTTTTCGTTGCGCTCTTGTGCATCTTTGTTCTGATGCTTCTTTCTTGGCCTGTGCGGCCTGGCGCGAAATTCATGAATGACCTCATGCAACTCAGCGGTTGCAGCAACAAGCATTCTTTCTCCCTTGGCAGCAGTCGCAGAAGATGGGTCACCCATCGTTCCGGTCTCACACAGTGTTGACCAATATTCTTTTAAACTAATTGGGTTTGCAAAGTCTTCGCCATCTGGGGTTTGCCCAGCCAGATCAGACCAGAAATGCTTACTTAGGTTCGGATTAAACTCCTGACGGCACTGAGTCATGTCAACATTATCTGGATCAATGGCTAGATAAGCAGAAGTTTCCATCTCGCAGGCGTGACCTGTCCATTTTGATTCACGAAAATCTCGAACCTCGTCCTGAACTCTTTTTAAGCTCCACCACGAGGTAAAGGCGCACCGCATATCAGGATTTTCAACATTTGCTTGACGCGTAGCAATATCTAACACTGGAACGTTACTGCCATGTCCATTGATGATCAATACTTTTCGAAAGCCGTGATATCCCAAACTAGAAAGCATTTGCGTAGTCGACTGAATAAATGTGTCCCATCGAATTGTTATAACACCAGGGCCGTCGATGTGATGAGGACTGTAGCCGAAAATAATTGGCGGAAATAAAACAGTCTCGTTGGGCATCTCTGATGTGATTCGTCGGCAAACTTCTTTGGCAATAACTACATCGGTGTCAACTGGTAAATGTAATCCGTGATCTTCCAATGTTCCGGCCGGAATTATTACAACTCGATTCTCGGTCGCAGCCTTGTTTACCTCTGGCCATTTCATCTTTGCAAATACATTGCTCATTGGCATCCATGCTTTCTGTTAGACAGCAACTCATTGAACTACGCTTACTTAAGAATCACAAGAACTTCGTGAAATTAGTTTTAGAGATTCATATATATATGAATTTCTAAATTCACATCCTCGAACTTTTAGCTTGCTGATATCTGGCTCGGTATCTGTGAGTATAATATTTGAATGAATTCTAAAATTGCAGAACTATTAATGTCAGAAAAAATCGATTTGCCAATTATGGGTTCTCCTAAGTATCAATATGTAACCAGTACGAACTCTGGTCGCACATATTATTTTTCAGGAAAGACCGCGCAGGTCAATGGTGTTATTGAGACCCGAGGAATATTGGGTAGCGACTTATCTGTCGCGCAAGGTATTGAGTCAGCTCGAATCTGCGCAATAAACTTACTCGCACAAATCGAAAAAGATTTAGGTCTTGAGAATGTAAACCAAATTCTGAAAGTAACAGGTTTTGTTGCCAGTGCTAATACTTTCTTTGATCAACCAACGGTAATCAATGCCGCTTCCGAGCTTTTTGTAAAGATCCTAGGCGACAGCGGCAAACATGCACGTAGTGCCATTGGCGTAGCTGTTTTACCCGGTAATTCTCCAGTTGAAATTGAGTTAATCCTCGAATCTAAAGAGTTGGGGTAGTTGTCATGGCAAATAACAAAAATTTCTTTGGGTCTTTTAGCACGCAAGCCAAAAAGCGTCGTTACCGAGCAGCCATGGCCAAACTGCCAAGAGTAAAGCTGGCACATTTGCCAACACCTTTAGATGATTGTCAACGGGCAGCTAAAGAACTTAATATTGATAAGTTATATATAAAGCGAGAAGATTGCACCGGGCTTGCTTTCGGTGGAAACAAAGTTCGGCAGCACGAATATGTTTTAGGTAAGGCCATCTCGGTCGGGGCTACTTGTATTATTCAAGGTGCAGCTTCGCAATCAAATCATTCACGGCAAATTGCTGCAGCTGGTGCCAAATTAGGCTTACGAGTGCTTTTAACGCCAAAGATGGATAAGAACATAGATAACATTCAAGGCAATTACTTAATTGATCACTTGTTGGGTTGCGAAATTTTGCCAATCGCAGCAAGTGCAAGCAGTGCTGAAGAAAAGAACAAGTTGGCGCAGAAAGTAACCAGTGAGGGAGAAGTACCGTATATCTCAGGCATGGGTGCAACCGATAGCTTGATTCTTGGCGCTGTTGCGTGTGTAGAGATTATTTTTGAGATTTCCGATGCACTTGGCAATCAAAGCCCACCTGAATGGATTTTTTCCGCATCTCAAGGCAGCACTCAAGCTGGCCTGCTCCTCGGTTGCGAAATACTAGGGTGGAAAACAAAAGTCGTCGGTATCAATCCTTTGAATTCCAGCCACGAAGCACACCTAACGCATGCGGAAATCTTCGAGCTAATTGAGTCTGCCTCAAAATTAATTGGTTATACAAAGCCAGTTGACTCCAAAAAAATTATTAACAATATTGATTACGTTGGTGATCAATACGGCGTCCCAACGCCTGGATCAATTAGCGCAATCAAATTCCTAGCCTCAAGGGAAGGAATATTGCTTGACCCAATCTATTCTGGCAAAGGCTTTGCTGGTCTTTTAGACTTCATAAAAAAAGGGACTATTGCCAAAGAAGATAGTGTCGTTTTCGTACACACTGGCGGTCTACCAGCGCTATTTGTTCACAACCAGATTTTAACTAGCGCCAGTTAAGGAATTGATCTACGGATTTACCCATAATCCAATCAAGTTCTTGATCTGTAAGCTCAGTTAACAACAATCTTTTTGTAAAAAGTTCGAATGACTCGCGACATACCTCAGAGCTGCCGTTAGCAATATCAGCATTCCAGTCACCGCTCCACATGATTCGCTGGTGCCCATACATATTAAGTGATTGCTGTAGGAATTTCGCAGTGTTTTTGAATGGATAATCTTCACCTGCATTGGCATAAAAACCAGCCCACATTAAATGCACATTTTCATATCGAGATATTTTCATAAACTGATCGAAGTCAGCGGCTTTATCATTCGTAAAGTTAAATGAGCCAAGATGTTCGATCCTAATTTTAAGTTCTGGAAATTCAGTCAGTACTTTTTGAAAGTGAACACTATTGATCTGATCAAGTGGACCACGCACAGAGGCAATTAGCTCTGAATCGGCGAGCGCTTGCCAAATCTCTAAATCATTAGCCCCAGGGCCTTTAGTGCTTGCCCAAAGTCTTACCCCAACTACATCCGGATAATCTCTTAGATTCAAAATATCGCTAACAACTGTGGGGCTCTCAAGGTCAAACATCACGATAACTTTGAACTTATCTGGGAACCGAGCTGCGACACCAATTAAGTATTGATTATCTAAATTTCCTATATTTTGAGATATGACTGCCCGCGATATGCCTAATGTGGTCATATCTTCTAAATATCTTTCGACCCGCGGAAATTTCTCTCTAGCTACATGAACATGGCTTTCAACTATATTTCCAGCCCATTCCATCTAAATCGCCAAGTTATCTATTCTGTGTTTCCGAGACATTCCTAGATAGTCATCAAGTAATAAAAACCCAAATTCTGCAATAAGCGCCTCTTTGGTGAGATCTTTAGATTCGCTGCTGACCATAACCACGCCAAGTTGTCCGGGGTCTAATACGCGCACTTTGCTACCGTACTTCTGCTTCATGGTTGTTATCTTGTCCCAGTTCTCATCTAAATGAATGATGAAGTAATCGAGATTAATGGTGTCGGTAACATAATTATGATAATTCGTAGACTTGGCAACTATTTCTCCGAGTGGTGAAACAATCGAACTTGGGGCCGGTGGCCTGATTGTGCCGGCAAAAAATGCTCGTAACTGGTAAGCCCAATAATTTTGCATAAGCCCACCATGGTATTCCGAAGAAAATATCAAGATCTCAACACCCTTATTTCGGTATTTATCTAGTAATTCAGTGAAATTTAAATCAAAGCAAACTGCAAAACCTACTCGCCCGAAATCTAAATCTAAAACTAATAAGTCTTCGGAATATTTAGCACCCAGTTTTGAATTCTCTTCCATCACAAGGTGGTTCTTATCATAAGAAGCAATTACAACTCCGTTGCGATCGATAATAGAGTTTGAATTTCTCAAATCTCCAGCTGAGTCAGTTCTAAAACTTGGGTATGCAATATAGATCTTGTTTGTCTTAGCGACATCTTGTAAATAATTTAGAAACTTAGTATTTCCTGATTTAATTAACTCGATCTGCTTTTCGGTTGAAATTGAGTTTACTTTAGGTCGATCGCAGAGTTCTGGCAGCACTAATAAATCTGGTTTATCCGGCAGTACTTTGTTTATCTGCAATTTCCACTGCTCTATTGTTCCCAGAATAATCTCGTCAATGCTTTGACTCTCTTTAGCAACATAGGCATGGTCACTTACGCATGAGATAGTTACTTTTCTCATCGGTTGCCCGCTACTTCAAATGCATTTAGCGTTCCGAATGAATCCTTGCCTGCGATGACTAGATTCCCGTCTTCCACCATTTTCTTGCCATGTTTATAGACATCATGGACCGAGCCAATTTTTCTGCCCTTGGCTGGCTGCTTAAGTACTGCAATATCTGCCAGCATTCCTTTTTCTATGGTGCCGACCTTGTCTGAGATACCGACTGCTTTGGCCGCAATTTTCGTTGCCATAGAGATAACTGTTTCGAAATCAATATCTAGAGCAACGATGGCAGCTTCGATACTTTCATTGAAATCACGGAAAGATGTGAATCTGACGCCCGCATCACTTGCTAGCGCCACATCTATGCCATTTGCGATCAAAGCTTTTGTCCAATTGAAGTCAGTCCGTAGATCGCCAGTAACTGATGCAGCCTTAGCCGAAGCAATAACGATTTCGGATAACGGTCTATCAAAATCAAGTAAAGCTCTGTGGATCCCAGCAAGTGTCAACGTGACCATTGTTTGAGAGTTTTTCAAGAGATTTACTAAAGTCTGTGGGTCATTATCTTCCGGCGTATTACCTTTCCATGTGCAATGCTCCAAAGTATCAACACCTGCAGCAATGCTCCTTCGAATACTTTGTGCCTCGAGTGAATGTGCTGCCACTCGACGCCTTAATCGATGCGCCTCTTTTACTAAAACTGTGAGCTCTTCAATCTCATATTGCGGCATTAATGGATTAGATCCACGGGTCATATTCCCACCGCTGGACATAACTTTAATTACATCTACTTCCTGAGCACAGGAGTTTCTAACAGCCTTACGAATTTCATCCAAAGTATCTGCCATGTTTCCACACCAATGTAGGTGTCCAGCAGTAGTAGTAATTGGTGGGCCAGCCGCATAAATTGTGGGGCCAGGAATTACGCCGCTTTTTACTAATTCGCGAACGCTTACTGTTACATAATCTATGTCACCTAAATCGCGAACCGTAGTTACTCCGCCCAGCAAACTATCAATGCAATTGCGTGCAGCAACGGCCATCAGTTCTGCGTGAGTCGAAGTTTCAAGAATTTTTCTAGTTGCGTCATGATCTTCTAGACAAGTAAAGAGTAGGTGAACATGGGCATCAATAAATCCTGGGACTACGACGTAATCTGAATAGTCAGCGAATGATTTTTTATCAGCGGCCGGAACTTGATCCCACGGCATAACCTCTTTGATTAACGAATTTTCAATATAAATAGCCATATCTGACTTACTTGGCTTACCGCTGCCATCGACGAGCTTGCCGCAACGAAGTAACTCACGCATTGAAACTCTCCTTATTAATTTAGCGTCCCGAATGAATCTTTGCCTGCAACAACTAGATTTCCGCTTTCAACTATTTTCTTACCGTGCTTATAGACATCGTGGATCGATCCCATTTTTCTATTCTGCTCTGGCTGCTTAAGTACCGCAATATCCGCCAGCATTCCTTTTTCTAGAGTTCCGACTGTGTCCGAAATACCAATAGCTTTAGCCGCAATTTTGGTAGCCATTGAAATTACGGTTTCAAGATCAGCATCCAAAGCAACGATGGCTGCTTCGATACTCTCATTGAAATCACGGAAAGATGTAAACCTTGCCCCGGCATCACTTGCTAAGGCAACATCTAGGCCGTTAGCGATTAGCGCTTTAGTCCAGTTAAAGTCAGTTCGTAGGTCGCCAGTCACTGAAGCGCCCTTAGCTGCCGCAGCCACCACATCAGATAGCGGTCTATTGAAATCAAGTAGCGCTCGGTGAATACCAGCCAGAGTTAAAGTAACCATGGTTGGGGATTCTTTCAAAAGATTAACTAGCGTTTGCGGATCGTTGTCCTCATCAGTACTTCCTTTCCAGGTGCAGTGTTCAATGGTGTCTACGCCAGCAGCAATACACCTCCTAATACTGAGTGATCCATGGGAGTGTGCTGCGACTCGACGCTTTAGCCGATGCGCCTCATTTACCAAAACTTTTAACTCTTCAATCTCATATTGCGGCATTAATGGATTAGAGCCACGTGTTGCGTTTCCACCACTAGACATCACTTTAATTACATCAACTTCTTTAGCACAGGAATTTCGCACTGCTTTGCGGATCTCATCTAAGGTGTCGGCTGTATTTCCGCACCAATGTAAGTGTCCGGCAGTAGTTGTGACAGGTGGCCCAGAGGCAAAGATAGTTGGGCCAGGAATTACACCGCTTTTAACTAAATCACGCACACTTAACGTCACGAAGTCAATATCGCCCAAATCTCGAACTGTGGTTACCCCACCTAAGAGGCTATCAATGCAATTGCGAGCGGCAACAGCCATCAATTCAGCATGGGTAGATGAAACCCATGCAAGCCTGGTTGCCTCATGATCTTGTAGGGCAGTAGCTACTAAATGCACATGGGCATCGATAAATCCTGGCACAACAACGAAATCGGAATAATCAACGAATGAAGCTTTATCGGTGGATGGAACTTCACCCCAAGAGATAACTTCTTCAATCGCTGAATCTTCTAAATAGACAGCCATATCTAACTTACCTGGCTTGCCGCTACCGTCAATCAGTTTGCCGCAACGCAGTAATTTACGCATTTAAAAGTTCCTTAAAATTACTGTGAAGTATTTTTTTCAGAGTATTTTCACGATCAGCCAATTTCATAGACAATAGTGGTTCGAGCGAACTGGCATATGTTCCGTCATTTTCAGAAAATGGCCAATCTGAACCCCAAATTAAACGATCTGCCGAAAACTTCTGCAGAATAGTTGAAATGAAGTCAGACATATCTGAGTGAGTGCCTGGAACTTCAGCAAAGTAGTTCGTGCTAGATATCTTGATATAGAAATTTGGTGATTCAGCTAGAGTTAGTAAATTCATTAAGCTTGGCGATGTGATGCCTTCTTTCGAACTAACTCGGCCCATATGATCAATTACTATCTTCATTTTCTGATTTTGACTTGAAATAGTTCTAATTACTGGCAGTTGTAACGTTTCACAATGGAAAAAGAGCGGAATATTGGCTGATTCCAAATAGAGCCAAAGTTTTGAATACTTGCTATCGAGTAAAAAGTCTGCCGAAGATAAGTGGTGAAGATTGATTCTTAGTCCTCGAGCGCCCTCGCCACAAAGTTCTTGAAAAGTCTCAAGGAAATACGGACTACTCAGATCTATTCTGACTATTGGTACTAACCGATCAGGGTATCTATGTGCAACATCAAGGCAAATTGAGTTATCAAACCCCAGTGTCATGGGAGTTATTACCAGCGATTGAATCACATTGTTCTCATCCATTAGCTTTAACAAGCATTCAGCGCTTCCGGGAGTAGATAAAGTCGCGTTGTTCGCGGATCGAGTAGCAATACTGTTGCTTTCCCAAACATGAGTGTGGCAATCATAAATACCGAATGAAAGTCTATTTGCGGATTGAGTTGGATCGGTAGTTCCAGTTTTGCCAATCATTTTTTGTTTGCTGACTCTACAATTTCCATTCCTCTTTTTATCAGTGAGGTTAGCCTGATTGTTTGGTCACCGCTAAAATCCATTAGCGGAGCCCTGACGCTGCCATAGTTAAAACCTCTTATGCGAGCGCCGGCCTTCATTAAGGAAACAGCGCCACCTTCAATTTCATCTCGAATGAGAGCAAGAGGTAAATAGAATTCTTTTAGCAGAGCATTTGTAATGTCATCCCGTTGATCTATTAATGAATCGTAGAAAAGTTTTGATATTTCGGGCGCGAAAGAGAGCACTGCCGAAGAATAAGTTGTAATTCCAATCTCTCTAAAACTCAAGGCAGTTATTTCTGCAGTTGGGTTTCCGTTCATGAAAGATATTGTTCGCTCCCTCGGATTGAGCTTCTCCCAAGCAGCAATGAAACGGGCCATGTCGGATACTGCGCTCATGTTGCCCAGGCCGTCTTTAATTCCGACTAAGTTTTTAATTTCTAACAACTTCTCGATCATCTTGATAGTCAAGACTGATCCTGGTCTGTTGTATGCAATGATCGGTATTTGCGTACCTGCTGTTAGCTCTTGGAAATAACGAATTAAACCTTCTTCTGAAGCGGTGACCATGTATGGTGGAAAGACCAATAATCCATCTACTCCGTGAGCTTCGGCATATCTAGCAATATTTTTTGCACTCTGAATCGGGCCCCCAACGCCAATGTAAAGCGGGATATCGCCTCTATCAACTGAGAGAGCTAAATCAGTGATCTCGTAAATTTCATTCTCACTTAAGGAGTGAAACTCACCAGCACCGCACCCCACAAATAGTCCACCTGGATTGGATTCCAAACCCAAAATGAGGTGTTGCTTCAGCGCATTTAAGTTAATAGATTGATCACTATTAAACGGAGTCATCGGGAAAAAGAGCAGTCCGTGAGGCGTCCTTAGCAATTTAACTCCCCGCCACGTATTCTAATCGGATATTCAAGAATGTGAATATTATTCTAGTTTCTGATAGGTTGACAGTATTGCTTGGCGCCAAAGGTGTCAAGTTAATTTCGATTAATTTATTTAGCGGGGAGAAATACAAATTATGGAAAGTTCGGATAGTAAAACTTCAAACGGCGGCACTGGTGACGTTAAGTCAGCAAAAAGAACCGTTCAGGTACTTGAAATATTAGCTGGTAGTAAATCAAGTATGAGTTTAAGTGCCATTAGCAAAGCCGGACAGATCCCAAAATCAAGTCTCCATGGAATTTTAAAGACACTGGTTGACCAAGGTTGGATAAACTTTATTGAAGAAAACAGTTCCTATGTCTTGGGATTAAAATCTTTAAAAGTTGGTGCGCGGTTTTTAGATACTGACAAGCTAACAAATGGCGCTCTTCTTTACATGGCTCAGTTTAGAGATACCTTTGGAGAAACAATAAACTTTGGAAGGTTCGACGGATATAACGTAATTTATTTATCAAGTTTCGAATCTAGCAAAAACTTGAGAAATTATTCAAGAATCGGTCGCAGCACTCCGGCTTATGCAACATCTATGGGGAAAGCAATTTTAGCGGCTAGACCTTTTGAGGAAGTCGAAAGTATTTACCCTTCTTCGTTTGCAAAACTCACAGCTAATACCGTTCCTGATCTATCTGCTTTAGAAGAAGAACTGACACAATGCCAAAAAGTTGGGTGGGCAATCGAACATGGTCAGTCTTCTATCGGTTACTCCTGTTTGGCAGTCGCTTTAAGTGACCAGTTCCCACCAATTAATTCGATAAGTATTTCCATGCAAACTAAGGCGCTAACTAATAAATATAGAGACATGCTTCTGCCAGAGTTGTTTAGTTTGGCAAAAAAGATTATCTCTTAAATGGAAGACATCAACGAATTCCCGATATTTTTGAGGAACCCTAACTTCAAAAAGGAATCCTACGGCTTAACGCAATTATCTTTATTCGACGCCAAATCATTTAATCATGCTTATTCTGTGGTTACCTCCCTGCCAGATTACCTTGAAACCCCATTGATTCAAATGAAGCAGCTCTCAAAGATTCTTGGTATCGGCAGCCTGCACTGTAAGTACGAAGGTGAGCGTTTCGGTGGTTCTAGCTTTAAGTCGTTAGGTCTCTCAAACGCTGTAATGGTTGCTCTTGAAAGAATCCTGAAGAATACTTATGGGCTGGAGATAGCGGCAAGTGACTTAATTGCTGGAAAGTTTAAGCAGAAAACAAGTTCTATCACTTTCTCTGCGGCAACTTCCGGAAATCATGGATACGCACTTGCTTGGATTTCTAGCGAATTAGGCACTATGTGCAAAATTTATTGTCCTTCAGATGTTTCACAGAATCGAATTTCGCGTATTCGTAATCTGGGTGCTGAGGTAATTAGTGTTGAAGGAACTTTTGACCGCGCCGTAGAACTTTGCAATGAGCAAAGTCAACTACATGGTGACATAGTAATTTCGAACGTAGTGCAAGAAGGTTTCGAAGATGTACCACAGCTCATCATGAATGGTTACGGAATAATTGCGAAAGAAATCTCTAGGCAACTTGGAAATATAACTCCTACTCACATATTTGTCGGAGGTGGTGGTGGCAGGCTAGCGGCTTCAATTGCCGCTTTTTACTCAATTGAAACTAAATTTGGTTCGCCAAAAATAGTTGTTGTTGAACCTGAAAAATCAGATTGCATATTACAGAGTCTAAAAAATAGCGTTCTCTCAACTTCTACTTCTCAAAGCGGTTCGATAATGACTGGATTAGTAGTAAGGAAGCCGTCACCGATTGCCTGGAGTATTTTAGAAAACAATGCGTTTGCGAGTATGACTATTTCTGATGCAGCTGCGCTCGAAGTGCTCCAAGCCGTTAAGACCGGGTCATATGGGGACCCACCGATATCTATTGGGGAAACTGGGATTGCGGCAATGGCGGGCTTAGTTTTGGCATCACGCTCAGGCCATATCCGTGCTGAATTAGAGTTAAATGAAGATAGCAATGTCGTCGTAATAGCGTGCGAAGGGGTCATTGACCAAGATCTATTAGATGAATTGTTAGCTGACGCACAGAGAGAAATGGGCGCTCTATGAAATTTCTTCAGTTTATTGACTCTAAATGGATTGCGGATAAAACGCATGAACTGGTTGCTATCAAAAGTGAAACTCTCTCTGAAGGTGAAGTCTGTGAGTTCTACGCCTCCGAACTTGAGTCATTGGGCTTAGTCGTCGAACGGAGATTAATTTCTAACGGGCGCTTTAATGTCTACGCAAAGCTTGAAGGAGCAAATAGCCAAAGCTCTCTAATTTTAAATGGACATTTAGACACAATTCCGATTGGTGCGGCATGGCCCCCACGAATTAGCACAGATAAAATTTTTGGCCGCGGCGCAGAGGACATGAAGGGGGGAATGGCTGCAGTCTTGGCCATGCTTCGCGCTTTCAAGATGTCAGAAACAAAACTTCAAGGTGACTTATGGATTACTGCTGTAGTTGGTCATGAAGATGCTGAGGCGGAAAAGGATGGCCCGTTAGCAATG
>Ga0214921_10007493_pt1 | contig 14534 bp, 14 predicted proteins | sample LL1505_MetaG_FD_177992 | JGI IMG/M metagenome (GOLD analysis project Ga0214921, IMG submission 177992) | Freshwater microbial communities from Lake Lanier, Atlanta, Georgia, United States - LL-1505 | ecosystem: Environmental > Aquatic > Freshwater > Lake | place: USA: Georgia | collected... | reverse complement strand
CGGCATCCAAGAGCGCCTTTCGAAATGCATCCGGCTCCGTCTCGGCCTGCTTTCGCTTCGCCTTACGAGTTGCAAGGAGTTTCTGGACTATCTGCGGCAGGGTGCCCTTGGTCTCGTTTGGCAACTGGGCATAACGACACACCCGCATACCACGACGCACCTTTTCGGGAGCCTTCCGCGTATCGCCCTCTTTTACGCCCCAGATATCGAAGGTGATATCCGTCCAGGCAGTTCCAGGAGGGGCCCGACGCTCATCTTCGTCCGAGCCGAAAGAATAGTCGAGAAAGATGCCGTCGAGAGAGAAATTCTTGACCCATACGAGGGTATCATAGGAAATGTTCTCACTGATGATGGTACTGGGATACAGGGAGGCGAAGTCGGCAACTCCGATGGGGGAATCGAAATAGAATCCGGGCACGGGATCGAGGACGATGGCTCCCTCATACGACTCCTCGGCCTCCCCGCGAGAGGGATTCGGAAGTGTCTGAACACATTGGCTGCGCTCATAGCATTCCTTGTAAATGAGGGATTCAATCTTGATTCCTTGGCCCCGCGTGAAGATATAGGCGATAGGAACGGAACAGGCATTCGCCATCGCCATTGCATTATTGAACACGTCGAGCTTCTTATAGAGCTCCATCACGAGAACGCAATCCTGAATACAATATGCAGCCACCTTGGCGCGGTCCTCTTTGGACCCACGATGTAGACGAAAGATGTCTTGGGGTGATACGTCATCTTTGACAACGGACCATTTCACAGCGGAGGCGGCGGTGGTTTCCAGATCCGCGGCATCATCACCCACAGGGGCCTTGACAATAATCGCCTTCCCAGGAATGATTTTCAGAATACAGAGTTTTTCCACGAGAGAATCGCCGGTCTCGTCCTGTAGAACGATGAAGCGCCCCTCCTCCAAATCGGACGTGGTTTTTGTATGAATCATCCACGTATCCTTTAGGAACTGGAGTTGATTCAGAGAGCCACTCATGAAATGCTGGCACACATCGTCGAGCTTATAGGATGTCAGAGAGAAGGAGCGCTTAATATAGTGGTACAGGTCGACCTGAAGGCGCCCATGGGTTGACAAGATATACATGGTATTATCGCCGAGGGCGGAACTGGACAGGAACTTTTCATCTAGTGTCACGCTTTTTCCGACGGCGGCCAGACGTGTAAGGGCCTGGATTGCAGGATCATGTTCTATGCGCAACTCTTGAATACGAGTCCACACATATTTCTCGTCAAAACCGAAGACGTTGTAGCCGACTAGAATGTCGGCATTCCATTCGTCCATTTTACGAGCCCAGCCGAGAATGAGCTCCTTTTCGGATGCATAGGAATACACATGGATGTCTTTGATATCACTACATGTGTCGAGAACGAAGATATGTTGCTCGGGCTGCTCTTTGCCACATTGTAGGACAACACCGATTTGGATAACGGGGTCGCCGGCAAGAGGCATAAGACGACTCCAGGGCTTCAGGCAATTCATGATTTCCGGAATGGCATCATCGGGGTCCTTGTCCAAGTAAGCCCCGATTCCGAGGAAGGTCTTGCTTGCAAGGGCCGCCTCGAGTTGTTTGCGATCAGGAATACGGCCACTTTGAGGACGTAGCGGATCCATGCCCGCGGGAGGCGTGGCAGGATATAGAGTGGCCATCAGAAGAAGCTCCGCCGCTTCCGAGGATGTCTTTGCATTTTCGTGAAGAAGTTTCGCCACCCGCTCATAGCCCCGCTTTGGCAGAGGAAACTCTCCATTCTCGGAATAGCACTCAATATCCCAATAGGCTGTCATAAACTTCGCCGAGGGGGCGGGAGGGGCTTCACACGGAGAAATCTCGTCCCATTGCGTGTTCTCGTCTTCGGCAGCGGTTGTCACCCATCCACAGGGCTTGATATTCCGCAAATGAAAGAAGCGGAGCATCGGGTCGAGCGTGGCTTCAAAGACACTCATGGGCGTCTTTGAGAAACATGGCTCTCCCTCTTTGGTCAGGAACACGCTACGAAGATCGCGAAATGCCTGGAGGGATTTCACACTCAGGCGGGCGAATGTATACTCGGCATCCCCCGTAAATCCGAAAAGCACTTTTCGCTTCTCGAAGGAGATTTCGACAGGATGACGGAATTTGACGGCATCAAAGAGCATTTGGAAAGCACGTGGACTAATGGTGCTCGGCAACTTTACGAAGAAGAAGGGCTCAAATCCGTGGACATTCATACAAACCATTTCGCCGTCGGCCGTCTTACCGAAGAGATGTATGATCATCTCGCGGGGCTTCGAGTAGCCCGTGGTCCCCTTTACCTTTCGTCGACGTTGAACTACCTCGCCATCAGAATCATAAAACTCCTCGTCCACATAGGAGATTTCGCGGGTCGTCTCCGTTTCGGCCTCGACACAAATGTCCTGGGCATAGGCATCTAAGATTTGGAATGTGGGCATCGGGGGGTTATCTATACCGCCTGATATTTCTATCTCAATTTTTAAGCGGTTAGTAAAGTCCGCATGTAGCAATGACATGACACATAGTCATAGTTTTTATCTAGATTTCCAGCGATATTCGTTACATTTGCCCATTTGAGCGGTCTTACATGGATTTTAGATGGATGATGCAGGAGCATGTAATTGAAATAGATTTCATATTCGGATGCCCCTGAACCACCGATATCAGTCACGTTCTGTAAGAACAGCCTATAGAATGGTATTCCATTTTCCACGAGTTGAAAGAGCTCCTTTATATATGCCGTTTCAAATATCATATGATGACAAACACCCGACATATTGCGATTTACCCGTTTAAGGTTGGGATGGAGGCGTTTCATATGTTTAAAATAGGAACTATAATATTCCTCGCTGAAATTATACTGAGGTAAGCCCTCTTTTATAAAGGTGGTCGGCTTTAGAAAAAACGTATCACAATCAACGACCAAGTATCGTTCCAATATACCGGGTATAACGATGCCGGCATATAATTTCAGCAATTGTTGAAGATACCATCCATTACGCCCATTCTTTCCATGAATTTCTTCAATCGTTTTTATGGTGAAGGGAAAAATATCCTCTGGAATTGTTGTACAACCCTCAATTTGGAGAGAGGGGTCAACAGATATGAGAAAAATGGATCGATATCCAATAATGTTTTTCTTCGTATATTCAAGTTGGTCTCGACAAATGGAAATATCGGCGGGACCAACTGGTATGAGTATATCGAACATATTCATATGAATATGGGCAAGTATTTAGACCTTACCGCCAAGTACTTAACTTCAGTACTAGACGTTATGCATGCTTTGAAAAGGGAGTAATACGAACGGGGAGTCGAAATACCCGATAAAAGAAGTGCCAAATTGTGTAATACAAAAGGGGCCAGTCCATGAGGATCAGACCCGACTCATTTCCGTTTCAAATTTTTTTGCTTACGTTTCGTCGACTTCTTTTTAGAACGTCTAGAGCGCGTACGACGTTTACTACCACCGACATAATTACGATTTTTAGACTTTTCCAATGTAGTCGAATTTCGTTTTTGCGAATTTAGAACATTTAGATTGTTTGTATTAAACTCTTCGGGCATTTTCGTATAATTCTCCTTACTGAGCGGCTCAGGAGCTCCAAACTCCTCTTCATCAGAAGAGGAATCCTCCATCTCTGGCACATTTTCAGCAGCCGATTTGCCATTTACCAGGCTATTCATATTTTTCTCATCTCTGTATTTTTCTACCGGATGTGCAACACCGCTTTCATCAATTCGGATAACACTCGGATACCCAGTATGCTCTACGTTCGCCCACGGCGTATGCGGAAGCATGTTTTTTTCGACACTTACAAGCCCTCTTTTACGATTCTTTATATTATGTAGTTTATCCCATAGAGGCTTGTATGTATGGCAATGTCCGCATGTATCGGAATATATCAATAGAAGCATCTCTTTAAAATCCTGTATTGCCTCCGTAAGGCGTTGAACATCATCGTGTGTTCTAATATCGATTTGGTTCATTCCTGTTCTAATATTATACCCTTTTAAAAAATATGGCTTGTATAGAAGAAATGAGACCTGATTTTTTAACAATAGCAATCATTTTATTTGTAGTTGCAGTATATTTATATTCCTATATTGAATCTGAGCGGTATAAATACGAGGGCTTTCAGGCTAAAAGCGAAAAGCCACCGGTAGCGAAGACGGATGTGGCTATTCCCGATGTGGAATTGCCCTATACCCAACAAGCAATCAATGATGAAGATTATGAATACAATATGGTATACTTGAATGAGACCGAAGTGGCTCTAGATGAAAATAAACGCAATATGTTGATGTCGCAGTATCCGAAGGACTGGCCGACTTTACCCCCGTCCTCTTCTAAATTTCAGTCGGGGCTTGCAGGATACAAGAAATCCTTTGAGAATGCCAAACAAAATGTCCCGGATGAAGCGAAATCGTATGACACCATTAATGGAAATCTAATGAGCCCGCCTGATTTATCGGAAACCGAGAAAGAGGAGCGCAAAATTCTTCAGACGTACAAGCCGAAATTTCCGCCGGGACCGACCTCCTATGATCCTCGTGATGTAAATGATCTTATAAAACAAATTTACGATAAGAAGGGGCTTATACCACAGGTTCAACACAAGGAGGGAACAAATGTATACGAAATTGTCGGAGTGCGTAAAGCGAATGAGCATGTGAAATTCGAGGATGAACCTGCTGATGCAACGCCTGAGCCGAATAAGAAGGCGGGCGAGTCTACTGCAAAGACGCCCCCTGCAGTAAAGGATAGTTTCCAAAATCGGTTTAAGGATGTTAATAAGTGGACACCGGGATTAGAAGAAATGTTTGCATCCTAAGAGAAGAATGGGTGGTGGATTGTTTGGAACGCCGCTATACTTGAATCCGAAATGTCTAGTCTTTTCGGCCTTTGTGCTGGGCGTGTATTGGCTACCGCACCCGAAAGCCTTTTCCCACAGGATTCTTATGGCGTTCTTATTGGCAACGTCGGCATATATTATTATGGCGTGGTATGATGTGATATATGATTGTAATGATAGGCTGAAACCGACCCTGTTGGGCTGGATGTCAAAGCCATTCAAGCCGAAGGAATATTCGGATGCCTATGATAAACTGCCGATAAAATATCAGAAGATAGTACGGACGTTTGATATCGCCGTATTGAGCATATTGGTGATTACATTTGTGGCGCCTTTTGTTTTAAAGCGGGCATAATAAGCGGGCATAAACGATGAAACCTATATAACATAGAATGGATAACTGGTGTATTGATACGCGTGAACGCGGATTCATCTCACGTGTTCCAGATGCCTCCACACGAACACTTCCGGTTGGAGATATTTGGATAGGGTTGAGTGGCGAGGATGTTCGTCCAGGTGGCATTGTTATTGAACGAAAGACCGCTGCAGATTTAGAGGGATCTGTATTGGATGGTCGCTATAGGGAACAGCGTACCCGCCTCTTAGGATATTGTAAGCAAACGGGGGCCAGACCGATGTATATTATTGAGGGGGATCTGAATCGCGCAAATGGTCGTTTTACGGAGAGCACCCTACGGAAATTCCTGAATCGGCTACAACTACGATATGGCGTTGCAGTGGTCGAATCACTATCGTTAGAGCATACGATTCAGCTATGCACTATCTTAAAGGAACAGATTGATACCGATGTATTCGTGTTTATGCCAGAGGATGGTTCACAAAAGGAATATGCACAAGTTGCCCATGTGCAGAAGGCGGCAAATCGCGATGACCCGAAAATGTTTGTTGCTCTGGCCCTACAAATATGTCCCGGAGTCAGTGGATCCGTTGCAATGGCGCTTGTCAATGCCTTTGGAGGGACCTTGAAAGGTATTTTGGAAGCATCGGAGCAGGCGATTGCAGATACGAAACTGAATGAGAAACGGCGGGTTGGGCCAGCAGTGGCAAAACGTTTGTATGCCCTTTTACATGCTTAAGTATTAATGTCCTTCGTCGCTTCTCTTACTTCTTCAAGAAATGAAGATGAATTAATATTTTCACTTATAATACGAGAGATATATACAAGAACACATGTTACGACAATAAAAGGTGTTATGAATACTATCCATCCAAGATTAATATATCCCATGGTCGATATCCACTCAATAAGTGCCGTCCATGCAACATGAAATGAAACCAGTTTCAATGTATTTGCATGATTCTGCTTTTTATATATGTAAAAACTATGTATTCCCCCTATAATAATATATATGATAGTGGGAATATGAAATAACATCTATATCATCGAAATAACAAAAAATCATACAAATTTCCACAGGTCTGCAAGCACATTATTTGTAGTCGGAGCCGGAGTCGGCAATCCATTCCCTATAGGTTTAGGGGCAGGCCGTGTGATTCCCTGTATGAATGAATCGGGTGGACTATAGTCAGAAATAGAACGCGCAGCTCGGGGTGGAGGCTGTTCAAGCGCAAATGATACAGAAGGCGGTTGAACACCCCGCTTCCCTTCTTTCCCTTTTTTGCTGGTAGAGCTGGCAGGAGGTACCATGGCCTGTACTATCGGGTTCTTCTGTTTATGATACTCTGATTCATAGTGTTTCCAAGAAATATATAAGAGTGTTGGATATGTATAGCGCACCATAAAGCCACTTTGCCGTAGCATATGAACAATATAGACGATACAATCTTTGAGGTCTATAACAGGTAGTCCGATTACAAAAGGCGGCACATTGTATACGATCGAATTCACATTTCCAGATAATTGCGCCGTATGAAAAATCCGATTGTGAATTTGATTTAAAATGTGATTATACGCCTTTAAACGAGCCTTATCTCTTGCTTCCCGCTTTTCATATAAATGCTTGGGCTCTAAATAGGGCGTGGTATCTTTCCCCACTCCGAACATATTCTATAGATAGGTTTGGTTTTATGATATTTCACGAACTATAAATAGATGGAATATATCTTGCCGATAGTATTGATTGAGGCGTTTGGGGATTATAATTTGGCGAAGTATACCAGAACAAATTCGAATACCGAGCTGGGATTGGGCTTTGCATCTTATGGAGCCGTATTATTGATTTTCATAGAATCGATCCGAAAGATGGGATTGGCCTGGACGAATACAGCATGGGATGGTTGGTCGAATTTAGCAACAGGATTTGTTGCTGTTTTTATATTAAAAGAACGACCTACCACCATGCAGATAGGGGGGATGGTAATTGTATTTATTGGTCTTGCAATGTTAGGCCTAGATAGTACAAAGGCTGCGGGGACTCATTGAAATATTCGACTGAATATACTATAGTAATATGGCAATACCACCACGGCGAATAGCCTTGAGTGGAGGCGGTATGAAAGGCCTTTCGCATATAGGGGGTTTAATTGGATTGGAGCGCCATGGCCTATTGAAATTTGTAAAGGAATATATTGGGACGAGTGCAGGGGCACTCCTATCATTTTGCGTTGTTATTGGATACACTTTTTCGGAATTGCGCACCTTATCGATCCTATTGAATTTTTCCCTGTGTCAGAACTTGGACCCCGATAATATCTTTAATTTTACACAAACATGTGGGCTTGATGATGGAAAAAACGTGAAACGTTTTATTTCCATCCTATTACATGCAAAGGGGTACTCCGAAGATATAACATTTGCAGAATTTTATGCAAAGAATCCGAAGGCGCTCAACTTGCGCATATTTGCTGTAGATATCACAAACCATAAAAGTGCAGAATTTAGTCTTCTAACATCACCGAGTATGAAAATTGCAACAGCCTTACAGGCATCCATGTGTATCCCCTTTTTATTCATTCCGGTCGAAGATTCGGAATCAAAATATGTCGATGGTGGAATCGTATTTAATTTCCCATTTCATTATTTGACGACGGAAGAGCGTATAGAAACGATTGGGCTAGCATTCGACGATACGGATATGATTCCTACTACATCGGATACGCCTATAATGTCATATATGTATAATATTTACAAGTCAATATATACACCACAGAATGAAATACTGAAGAATGAATGGGAACATCGTATTATTTATATTCCGTGTAGTAAATATTCCTCCATAGTATTTGATGCAAGCGAGGAAATAAAGATGGCCATGATTTCCTCCGGAGAAAAGGCCGTCGATGCGTTTGTTTTAAAGGGGGCAGGGCGGGGGGGCGGCGGAAGAAGAAAATCTTTGCCTTGAATATAAGATGCCTCACACTGCTCGCCACCGCCGTGCTCAGAAGAAGCGTACCGGAACGAAGAAGGCCGGAAACTGGCAGTCGCACATGATGAGCGTGTATAAGACCATGAAGAAGTCCAATCCGGGCGTGAAGCTCGGGGATGCCATGAAGGCTGCCAAGAAGTCGTATCGCAAGTAAATATTTGTGATTCATCGAATATGGAAATGACTTTGAGTGATTTCCATGTTTGACATTGAATGATGCTGCTGCTTACCGCCAAGTACTTAACTTCAGTACTAGCCGTTACTCTTTCACCCCGAGAGTGGTATTTAGAAATTCTAGGATTGCTGCGCTTGTGCGTTCACCCTCATATGCCTTCGTCACACCATCGGGCATTTCTAGTAAAAATGTCGGGAAGCCTTTCACATTCTTCCCCTTCGCCTTCTCGGGCTCTTTTTCGGGAGAAACCATTTGAATAACACACTTCTGGCCATTGATCGTATGAGGGGATTTGTCCACGAGTTTTTGAAACTCCGGCTTGACCTTTTTACAATGTCCACACCAGTCTGCATAATACATGGTGAAAGTGGGTTCGCTGGGACTCTGGAAACCCTCTGTGCCCGTTTTCATTATGTAGATGTGTGCTCCCACTAACAAAAGAATGACTGCAATAAGAATATACAACTTCTTGTTCATTTCTATATATATGGGATAAGTTATATGGGGATTAAGCGCCGCGCAGCGGCCGCCCCCCTAACGCCTTTTCCAAATTTTATAGAAAAAATTGCTATATTCCATTAAATCGAAATTTGGAATTTCGGTTACTTCAAAACATCCTGGTTGATGAAATATAGTTCCATTTAACGAAGATAGTGTATTATAGCCCAAATGAGTAATTACTAGAGCAAAATAACGTTCACACATCATTAATCCATTTCTTCCTAGATAGGGTTGAATATTATTGGTATTAATATTGAGTATTTTCCAGAACTCTTGAAGCATTGCCATAGTTCCTCCAAACGCTGGCCCAAATATACCTGCCCATCGTATATTAAATTCATTCTCATACATATGTTCGATATGATTGTGCTCTGTTATTAGGGAATCATTCATAACACATCTCATAACTGGGTGATCTTCTCTACAATCAAAAAAGTGCCATAGGGAATAATAGGGGATATTTGTTTGATCGGGTAGTGCTTTCATTATAAACATGGAATCGTGGCATAGTAAAAAATGGGTGGTCTTACATTCACGAATCAGCAGTTCTATTGCGCCGATCACATGACTTCCATCGACAAATGTATTATAGATTTCAATATTGGATGGTAAATGCTCAGGCATATGTGAGTCGGATGTTTTACAAACCAATATGCGATTTTTCGGATAGAAAATGCGGATTTGTTTGATACATGTTTCTAGTATTTTGGTATGTTCTTGTTCTTTTCCATAATACGGAATGCAGAAAGTCAGGTCATTCATATTATAGGTCTAAATATATAATGCATATTTTATACATAGATGCTGATTTTTAAACAGGGAAAATGGATTGAGATATCTTTACCGGAGTATGTCGATCCATCTTGGGGCGTAAATGAGAGAACACAATTAGCACACTTATTAAATAAGGGCCTGGCATTTGAATATTGCGAAACGATTATATATGAGAAACTATTTGGGAAACGGCTAGTACTGAAGACAAAGTGACTCCCCATGCTTAAGGCCACAAAGTGGCCTTATATAATTGGAGTTACTTTATCTTCTCGTTCTAGCCATTAGAGCCAAGTACTTAAATTAAGTACTTCGCGGAAACAACATGGCTCCCCAGAGAACAAGAAAAAATAGACAGGTATGGAAAAAGAACCCGAGGGATGTCGGACAACCTCCATTATCTGCAATCATGAATAAGGAGCCGAAGGCATATTGTGTTATTTTAAATGTTTCGGGACTTGCAATAATGAAAAAAATCAGCGTGGAATAAAAGGCATATTTTGCTTTTAGTGCATAATTTGGAGCGGTCTCTGTCATATCTGCTTTATGGAGGATATTATAGTCTCATATTCAGGACTTTTTCTAAATTTTCCTTCAATCACATTCGAATAATAACTGATTTTTTGTTCTAGAGCTTTATTTTGTTCAATTAAAGCATCCATTTCTCCCTGTTTTCGTGCTATCTGTGCAGGAAAATCTAGTATGTTTCCTGCAGGTGAACTAGAGCGGAGTCTTTCTAACTCATTGCGGTGTTGTTGAATATTTGCAGTTGTTTCTTCGTATACCTTTTTTGCCTGTATAAATTCATCCTTTAACTCCTGTACTTTTGCATCAGATAGTTGTATTTTAGAGAGTTCTGACTTTACTGATTCCGTCGCTTTGTGCGCTTCTGCAAGATCCTTTTTTAGCTTATCACTTTCGGATGAAAGACTATCACGTTGTTTGGAGCGTTCTATTTTTAGATCATTTCCCATTTCTGCTTTTTCTTGGCCACTTTTTTGTAATTTTTCTGCCAGCTCTTTCTCGATGCGCGTATGAATATTTACAATAGATTTCACGATAGAACGAATTACACCGGCAGGATCAGATGTGGTTTCAAGCAGTTGTTTGTTATTATGTTTTATCAATATGTTCTGAATAGTCGGATCATTTTGCAGCGTCTGTAATATTTGTAATGTAGCATCCATGTTAGTGTGTTGAAGAATATCCTTATTGTTTAAGAATGCATGTATTTCAGGGGATATTTTACCAGAATAGTCATACATATATTGTTTGAGAAGTTCATCTGTAATAACAGCGGCATTCGAATCTTCAAGGGGCTCTATAAATTCCTTTGCATCTATTGGCTCGTATTTCCTATAGGCTGGATTGGATTTCTTTGCCTGTAACATTAAAAACACCACCATATTTACGAGCTCCTTTGAGGATTTTGTAACAAGGACATCTTCTTTTTGCTGTTGTGCAGGTGAGCATTCGTATTTTATCGACTCGTATAAACGTATGAAATTCCGCAAATTATTTTCATACGCGCGCCTCCAACGACTTTCATTGCTCGCGCGCATGATACGAGCACGCAAGGTTTCGATGCGTTTTTCCATACATTTTTTGAATATTTGCCTGTCCCCTTTTACGCACAACTCCATGACGGAATTGTGGCACATTACATTGGAAGAGCCGTGGGAAAATATGTCGGAAAAAATAAGTTTTGCAGCCTCCTTATCTACATGTGCTCCCGGATAGTATCCATAGGAAAACAATACGAAGGTTACGCCATCTGATTCCGGGCCAATGGTATATCCCTCTTCATTTAAAATGACCTGTTCGGAAAATCCATTACATAGTATGTTAATATAATCTCTATATGGGGGCATTTCTATTCAGATATTGGAAAGTTATATTGGGCTAAAGCGCATGCACTATTTATATTTAGAGAATGGCACAAATAGGAACATCCAAATTGTGCAATCCTTGGAATACGAAGAACTCTGTAATTTCATCGAATGAAATTATACAGATTCTTCGAGAGTATGGGCTAAAAACATTTCCTTCCGACCTGTCATTGTTTAAACAGGCGTGTATTCATACGAGTTATGTGAATAAATCGGATATTTGGTCGAAACAAGAGGAGCCGATGGTAATAGTGGACCGCCCAGAGGGATGTTTGCCCTTGCAGAAGGCTGATAATGAAGAATTGGAATATGCAGGGGATAGTATTTTGAGTGGTATCGTAGGAACATACCTGAAGGAGCGTTTTAGTGGACAGGGGGAAGGGTTTATGACGAACTTGCGCACGGAAATTGTGAATAATGATCGCTTGGGCGAGCTTGCAATGAAGATTGGTCTACAGAAATGGCTGATTATTAGTCGGCATGTGGAAGATGTGTAATGGGCGTAAGAATCTACGGCTTCTCGGGAGTATGTTTGAGGCCTGGTTGGGGGCTATGTATTATTCCTATGGGAAGGGGGGGAATGGATTTGAGGCTGCACAGACCTTTGTCATTCACATTTTGGAGCGCCATATCTATTTCATGGAACTGATTACGAAAAACACGAATTATAAGGATCAATTACTACGCTTTTTTCAGTCGAAGTATCATCAACCTCCCCGATACAAGGTTGTGAAAGAGGAGGGGCCCTCTCATGATCGGATATTTACGATGGGTGTATTGGATATGAAGGGGAATGTTATTGCAAGTTCGGCGGCAAAGAATAAGAAGGAGGCCGAACAGGAGGCTAGTCGGCTTGCCTTGGAAGTCTTGTCAAAGGAGGCCTAGGAGTTATCTTAAGTACTTGGCGGTACTTTTGCAGTATAATAAAATATTGGAAGTAGTAGATGCCGAAGGCAACGATAGGTTTACCTCCTTTGATTGCTGCAAAAAAAGCGGCCCAAGAAAAAACAGATACCAGTGCTGCACCAGTTGTCCCAAGCATGCTTTCAAAAAAGGTGGTGCCGGTAGCTGCTCCCGCTGCTCCAAAAGCGGTCGCTCCTCCTGCTTCTAAAGCCCCTGCCCCTCCTGCTTCCAAAGCCGCTGCTCCTGCTTCCAAAGCCGCTGCTCCTGCTTCCAAAGCCGCCGCTGTAGATACCCCATGGACTGATACGCCGATTCTAGGAGAAGTTGCCAAAGAAAGCGCCAAATCACCCTACGAAATACAAATGCCAAGTACCTTCATTCCCTCCTCAAGAAGGGGTTTTACGGGATTTATAACACAGACATTTCGGCGCTTTATGATGCCCACAAAAGTGCCTCATATTCCTGGTGATAAATATCCGTATCAAAAATTTGTTCGTGAATATATGCGCCAAGAAACCCCCTATAGGGGTGTCTTAGTATATCATGGGCTAGGTACGGGAAAAACATGCACATCGATTGCTACTGCCGAGGCCCTCTATTCCACTTCGAAAAAGAAGATTATTGTTATGACAAAGGCCTCCCTACAAGATACATTTTTAGAGGAAATTACAAAATGCGGATTTAAGCATTTTAGATTGGAGAATCATTGGGTAAAAATGCCCAAGGATGAAGCTACCAAATTATTTGCAAAAAGTGTTCTTCAAATTTCCACAACACAAATCAATAAACAATCTGGTATATGGGTTCCAGACTTTAAAAAAGAGTCGAATTATTCCAAATTAACACCGGTAGAACAGACGGAAATTCGAGGCCAGATAAGCTCTACATTGATATGGGATGAAGAGAAAAATCCTGAAGGCCTTATACGATTTATTCGTTATAATGGAGGAACTGCCATAGGGCTTAAAGATATGATTCTTAAGACGCCCGATTTTTTCGACAATTCCGTGATAGTAATTGATGAAGTACACAATCTCGTAAGTAATATGCACATGGATATCGATAGATATTTACTCCCTACAAAGGGGCGTGATCAGAAATTACGTCCTCCAGAGGAAACGATTACGATTGATAAATGGCTTCCTAAATCGGATAAAACCTATACGCGTGGTTATATGTATTATCGTATTTTACTGGGGGCAAAAAATTCGAAAATAGTAGCATTAAGTGGTACGCCTATTATTAACTCCTTGGAAGAACTGGGAATTTTGGTAAATATATTACATGGTTATATACCTACACTCACCTTTCCATACAAGGGGGACGAGAAGACATTATCGAATAATACCCATTTTGATTATGTGAAGGTTGATAAGGGACAGGCAGTATGCACACTTCTTCCTGAAGGATTTCTAAAGGATGGAGATGGAATAAAGCGTGTGGAAGAACCGGCGGATACCGAAACAATTATCAAAGGTATCAGTGAAACATTCGGAAGCCCCACTATTTCTATGAAAGAGGTTCTTCCTCCATTTGGAGAACAATTTCGGGAGAAATTCGTAAATGAACTGACAAACACTTTGAAAAACAAATTGGTTCTTGTGAGACGTTTATCGGGCGTTGTTTCTTATTACAAGGGTGGTAGTGAAAAACTAATGCCGCGAATTAAAACGGATGAAATTGTGCGCGTTCCTATGAGTGCACATAGTTTGAAGAAATATACCGAAATTCGAGGAGAGGAAATTGTGAAAGAAAAACGGCCTATGAAAAAATCCGATGAGAACAATAAACCTTTAACGAGCAACTATAAAATGGCATCACGCCAGGCATGTAACTTTACATTTCCAGATAGTGTTATACGTCCTAGGCCGAGTAACAGGAGGGATGAGCTTGAGGAGGCGGTGGGAAATGATACAGAGATACTCGAACTAGATAAACAACAAATGGAAAGAGAGGGGGTGGATGCTGCTGCTCCTGCCGCTCCTGCTGCCGCTCCTGCTGCCGCTCCTGCTCCTGCTGCCGCTCCTGCTCCTGCTGCCGCTCCTGCTCCTGCTGCCGCTCCTGCTCCTGCTGCCGCTCCTGCTCCTGCT
>Ga0214921_10007492_pt1 | contig 14536 bp, 8 predicted proteins | sample LL1505_MetaG_FD_177992 | JGI IMG/M metagenome (GOLD analysis project Ga0214921, IMG submission 177992) | Freshwater microbial communities from Lake Lanier, Atlanta, Georgia, United States - LL-1505 | ecosystem: Environmental > Aquatic > Freshwater > Lake | place: USA: Georgia | collected 2015-05-28 | reverse complement strand
AAAAATAACTAAACAAAAAGAAACACAAAAAGATTTAGTTAAGCAATTAAATGCAACTAAAAAAGCTCATGAAGATATTATAAAAGAACAAGAAGAAGAACTAGTATTAACTAAAGAAGCATTAAAACAAAAGAAACAAGAAGAAATACAAGACGTCTTAAAAAAGCAATTTAGAGTAGATGAAATAAAAGATATGCTTACTTTATCTGGTATTTTTGAAGCAATATGGAAGGGACTTATAGGAGCCAATGAAAATTCAGTTTGGATAAGTAAAAATTTAGGCTACGGGGCAGTAAAAGCAGATATATTGACTGATAAGATGCAACTTATGAGTCTAACAGCTGATGCTACTAATGTTAGTCTAAAAAGTCTAAATGAGGCAATGGTACAGTTATCAACGGCTACTGGTGGTGTTGCTGAATACTCAGATGATGCTTTAAAAACACAGATAATGCTAACCAGGCAGATGGGCCTAACAGCAGAGGAAGCAGCAGGAATATATAAATTAGGAGTACTAAATAACCAAACCTCAGAACAGACAAATAAGCAAATGATAAAAGCATTTGCTACTACTAGAAATAATGTTAGAGGATCAATCAGTTTTAAAGAAGCAATGGCATCTGCTTCTAAAGTATCAGGTCAATTAGCTTCTAATCTACAAAATAACCCAGCATTGATAACAGCAGCTGTTGTTAAAATGCAAGCGTTAGGTACGTCTTTAGAACAAACTAAAGATCAAGGTGAAAAATTACTTGACTTTTCATCATCAATTGAAAGTGAACTTAAAGCGGAATTATTAACTGGTAAAGAATTAAATCTAGAAAGAGCTAGAGCAGCAGCACTGGCTGGTGATCAAGTTACATTAGCTGAAGAATTAAATAAAAATGTAGGTTCATTAGCTGACTTTAATAAAATGAATGTTCTGCAACAAAAATCGTTAGCAGAAGCAGTTGGATTAACAGCAGATCAATTAGCAGATCAATTAAGAAAACAAGAGGTAGCTGTACAACAAGGTAAATCATTAGCTCAAGTAAACGCAGAAGAATTAGAAGCTGCTCAAAAAAGAAAAACGATACAAGAGAAATTTAATAATTTCCTTGAAAAAATGATGGATATTATTGGTAGTATAGGTACTTTACTTTCTCCTATAGTTGAAATATTTACTTGGTTATTAGATCATACTTGGGCTGTAGCTACTGTATTAGGGATATGGGCTATTCGCTCTAAAGGAATTGCTGGTACTTTTACAAGTATAGGAAATTCTATAAAAAATATAGGTGCTAGTATTGGAAATAAAATATTAGGAAAAACAGCAGCTCCTGCTACTCCTGCCCCAGCCGCACCAACAACACCAGCAGCTGGTGGTAAAGGAGCTGGAGGATTTATGAAAGGTATTAATACTACCGACATGATAAAAGGAGCAGCAGCAATACTAATACTATCAGCAGCCTTATTTGTAGCAGCAAAAGCGTTTCAAGAGTTTGCTACTGTTAAATGGGAAGATGTAGCTAAAGGAGTAGTAGGAATAGGAGCATTAGCAGGAATAGCTTTTCTATTAAGTAAAGCATCCGGAGACATGATTACAGGATCCGTAGCATTAGCTATATTAGGTGTAGCATTAATACCATTTGCTTATGCTTTAAGTTTATTAGCTAATGTAAAAATGGAAAGTGTATTAGCAGCCGCAGCTGGATTAGTAATATTTGGAGCAGCAGTATTTGGTTTAGGAGCTCTTATGATGACAGGTGTAGGCGCTTTTATATTTGGTGCTGGTGTATTAGCTATAATAGCTTTAGGCGGCGCCATGCTAATACTAGGATTGGGATTACAAGCCGTATCAAATGCCGGAACCGGTATAACAGCATTATTTAAATCATTAACAGAGCTAGACGTAGATAAACTAACACAAATCGCTCCAGCACTTTTATCTATAGGTGAAGGTATAATGGCTCTAGGAGCAGGCAGCATAATGGCAGGAATTGGAGGATTGTTAGGTGGAGGACCAGTAGATATAATAAAAGGAATAGCAGAATCTGGAGATGGAATACAAAAAGCAGCAACTGGATTACAAGCAATGGCTAGTGCTTTACAACAAGTATCAGCAGCTCTATCCGGCATAGATGTATCTAAATTACTAGCTATAGGGCCTGCATTAACAATGATTGGAATAGGATTAGCATCATTAGGTGCAGGAGGTGTAATAGGCGCTATAGGAGCATTTTTAGGTGGAGATCCAATTAAAAAAATAGAACAATTAGCAGAAGCTGGAGATGGTTTACAAAATGCAGCAACTGGATTACAAGGAATAGCATCAGCCTTAACACAAGTATCAGCAGCTCTATCTAGTATAGACATATCTAAACTAGAAGCTTTAAGTGATTTTACTACAAGTAGCGCAATTGGTGGTGCTGTTAGTGGTATTACAAGCCTTATTACAGCTCCAATAAAAGCTGTAGGAAGTATGGTAGAAGGAACAGGAGGTAGTAGTAATAACACAGAAATGGTTAAAGCTATTAATGAAGTAAGAGATGCTGTAAATAAATTATACTCTAAAGATCAATCAATTCATATGGATGGTAAGAAAGTAGGTACAACGCTAACACAAAACTCATACAAAGTAGCATAGAGATACAATATTTATTGACACAATTAAATAATAAAAACATGGCATCAGTATTAGATCAATTACCAAACAGCACATTAAGTTTACAAGGTAACGGCTTTAACCCATCACAAAATTCACCAGCATGGGGATATCAAACTCCAGAAGGAACATTAGACCCAGCATTAAGTCAATTACAAGATACTTATTCAGTAGATGGTATTCCTAACGAACGCATTATAGATTTTAATAGACAAGCGTTAGGAGGTGTAACAGCAGTAAGACCACCATCTGGATTAGATGAATTAGACCCTAACGCACCTAACAACGCTCAAGCAGGTACAGGTGGTGTTGTATCTCAAGTCTACAAATCATCACCAGGTCGTAAATACAAAGATTTAGGACCTCAACCAGGAAGATATTAAAATATATAAATGTCAGGACTACTAACATTAAAAACAGATCTTAAGTTACTTAAGTACGGACACGATACTCCTGGCGGTGGAGATAGTGGTCAACCTTATATTAAAACAGATATCAATACAGTTGATAGCGAAATCAATAAATTACGTTTCACTAAATTTGATGATGGTTTAATTAGAGGGGGGGCTGTAGGAGCAATAGGATCATCAGTAGTAGATACACTTCGTATTAGTAAATTTCTGACTGACTTTCCAAAAGGTCCACTGTTTATAATTAAGCAAGTAGGATTACAATTATCAAATCCTCGTGTAGAATCAACAATTCTTCCTACAAATAAACCTATTAAGAAACAAGGATTTCTTAATAATGTAGGTAACCTTATATCTAATGTAGCTAATAAAGTAGAAAATGCAGTAGGACCTACTCGTATCTATAATTTAGGTATTAATACATTAGCACAAGTTCCTATTAATGCTTTAGGAGGTCATGTAGTAAGACATGGTTTTTTACCTAATAATGATAGTAGTAAGTATTATGAAAATGTTGTTAGAGAAAAAAACTTCCAAAATAATACTAATAGATTACTTGATTTAACTAATAATTTTAATTTAGGTCCTTGGGGCGCTAATAAACCTGGTGTTAATAAGAAAGAACAGGGAATTTTAAATAAACTTAAAGGAGTAGCAGCGCTTAATCCTATCAACTCTACTATATTTGCTGGTGCTACTGCTATATTTAATACTAATAAAGAATTTGAAATAGATAGCTACTTAGGTGGTGCTTCATCTGTTTATGGTATTGGTACAACAACTATTCGTAGAGCATTAGACGGCGATACTGAAAATAAAGATAAAATTGAGTTTGCTAAGGGACAAAGTACAACATTAGCAGGTAAAACCATTGATAAAGACGGTAATGTAACAGACGTAGCATTCGGATTAGACAGACTTTTAGGTGCTTCTAATCATACACCTTCCCAATTACAAAATTTTACACCATCTGATAGTGGTCCTATATCTAACAATGATACTTATATTCCTGTTAATTTAAATGATGAATTAGCTAATGAAAAGGATAAACATGATATCAATGCTGTATTAGCAGGTAAAACTAGAGGCAAAGACGGTAATGTAACAGAAGTAGCATTTGGTTTAGATAGACTTTTAGGAGCATCAAATCAAACAGGATCTATATTTGCTTTACCTGATGAAGTTAAATATCCTCTTACTAATAATGATACTTATATCCCTGTCAATTTAAATGATGAAATTGCTAATAATAAAGATAAACATGATCTTAATGAAATATTGGCAGGTAAAACTAGGGATAAAAATGGTAATATAACAGAAATAGCATTCGGGTTAGACAGACTTTTAGGTGCTTCTAATCATACAGGATCTATATTTGCTTTATCTAGTGAAGTTAAGTATCCCCTTACTAATAATAACACTAATATTCCGGTTAATCTAAACAATATAATTGCTAATGATAAAGATAAACATGGTACTAATACAGATAATCAAATAATTTCATATAACAGTGCCAATGCTAATTTAACATCAGGTAGTTTCTTTGGAGCATCAAACCATGCCTCTTCTTCTTTTCGTCCTTTTTATTTCTTATCAAGAACTAATAATAAGAATATAGCTAGTGATCCTGCTAATTCTCCACTAACATTAGAGGAAAGAATACCAGATCAACAAACTGATTATTTCCATACACGAAATCCCGATTCACCTGAATTATTAAATTCACATGGATTATCAGCATATACAGATTTAACTCCTTCAGCATATGAAGGTCCTGTTGATACTGGATCTATAAATAAAGAACATCCTTTAAATTTACCTAATTTAGTTTATGGAGGAACAGGAGTATCATCTTATGATAATATAAGAGCAATTATAGAATTAAATCAATCATCTAGTGACTACAAGATGAAAAATTCAGCTAAATCTTCCACAAGTAAAAATGATGTTATTGTAGGAAATCAATTACCCACCTCCACAGAAAACCTAAAATATACTAATAACTACGGAGATACATTATCGTTTAAAATACCTTGGGATAAAGCATCTCGTGAAGTAAGAGTAGGTAGTGGACGACAAGACCAAATAAATTTAACACCAATATTTGATGCTGCTAGAGGATATGAAGCAGATGTAGATCCATCAGGTACTCATAATATAAGAGATTTAATACGACTTAGAATACAAGCAGTAGATACTGACAGCCCTGAAAATGGTAAATGGATGGTATTTAGAGCATACCTAACAGATTTATCTGATAGTGTAGATACAACATGGAATGAAGTCAAATATGCAGGTAGAGGTGATAAGTTTTGGATATATGATAGCTTTACTAGAAAAATAAGTATTAGTTTTAAAGTAGCCGCTTTATCTTCTAAAGAGATGAAACCTATGTATCAAAAATTAAATTTTTTAATGGGTAATTTAATGCCAGACTATAGCGGTGTATTAATGAGAGGTCCTCTTGTTAGATTATCTGTAGGAAGTTATATAGATGCTCAATTAGGCAAATTAGATTCATTATCTTATAAAATACCACAAGATTCACCTTGGGAAATAGCAATAGATAAACCTGAAGGGGGAGAGCAAATACTTATATTACCCCATATTATAGAGGTAACATTAAGTTTTACTCCTATTGGATCAGATACAGCAGGTACAAATAAATTACAAAGAAAATCAACAAACACGTCTCATATCGCTCAAAATAATACTGGAGATGCTAAATTACAATATATAGAATAATGGCAACAAGATACGATAATAAAACAACATTAACTACACCACAAGGTAAACCCTATTATAGAGCCAAAATATATCCTAACATACCTTTATCAGAAAGTGATGTTTATGTTATTACAACAATAGGAGACAGACTTGATTACCTGGCCTATAGTTATTATCGTGATGTAAATCTATGGTGGGTTATATCAATGGCAAATAATAATGCAACTAATGGATCATTATTTCCAGCACCTGGTACTCAATTAAGAATACCTACAGATTTAAATACTGTATTAAATTTATTTGATAAATTCAATCAAACAAGATAATGTTATGTCTATATTCAAAGCCACTTTTAAAGAAGGAGTTAGTAATCAATTAAAAGTACGTCAAAAAGCTATTAATAACCGTACCCCAGAAAATCTTACATATTATAACTCACGTAATGCTTGGGTTAGAATGACTTCCGCTGTACAAGTTAATGGAGATAAAGGAGCATTAGCAAATAAGTATGTTTTACAGGGTGGTATTTTAGATCCTAATAAACATTTAAGATCAGGTATAGGAATAAATGGATCTTATAATAATGCTAGTCCCGGATATGGAGAACCATATCGTTTAGGTATTCGCCCTATGCCTGGTATAACATCAGTAGAAGTTAGATCTAAAGCAGCATATGGTTCTTTAAGAGAAGTAACAGTAAATTTTGTTTGTTGGGATATCCATCAATTAGAAGAATTAGAACTATTATATATGCGCCCCGGATACTCAGCAATGGTAGAATGGGGTTGGTCTCCATATTTAAAAAATGATGGATCATTAGAAACTAATGTTAGTTTTGTTAATGATGTACTAGAAGCTCAAGACGGTAAACCATCTAAAGAGGATATCTGGAAAAAAACATTTAACAAAGCATCATCAACAACCGATGGAGGAAATTATGATGCTGAGTATGGTAGAATACAAAATTATAGTTGGAAAGCTAGAATGGATGGTGGATACGATTGTACTACCACTTTAATTTCATGGGGTGAAATTCTTGAATCATTAAAAATAAATTACGGTGCTTACAAATCAGATGTTGGACAAAATAGTAATTTTAAAGATCCTAATATAACAGTACCATTTGATAAAGATTCAAATATATCAAAATCATATGCTAAAAATAAATTAGCTGGAGTTATTAATGAAATGTATTTAATAGCTCGAGGTGGTTTTGGAGGTAGTTATTCTAGCGGAGCAAGTGGCGGACTAGGAAATGCAATTAGTAATGCTCTCGACTCAGCAGGTAATGCTATTGTTAATGCTGTTGAATCAACAGTAAATGCTGTATCTAGTGTATTAACAGGTCAAGAAGCTAGTGTATTTAAAGCTGATGTTCAATCAAAACCAATAACATTAAATGGGGAAAGTTATGAATTTGCTTTATTTGAAATAGATATAGCTAATAATGCTGGTCAATTAAAAGATAGTGATTTTGAAGGTAGTAAGCAAATATATATTACGTTAGAAGGATTTGTTAAAATACTAAATAAAAATATTTTAGTACAAGACACTGCTAATAATAATTCTATAGTAGAAGTATCTACTACTGAAGGAGACCATATGGAACATCCTGGAGCTCCATTATTATGTTTAGGAGATAAACTTCAATTATCAACTAATCCCTCAGTATGTCTTATTAAAAATATGGCTTGGAATAATCCAGCTGATTTGGGATTTGATGAAGGGTTTAGTGATGATTTCTCTACTTTGAAAAAAGTAATGGAAACACTAACTAAAAATTATTGGTATAACGACACATATACAGATACTCAATTTGGTATTATACAAAACATATATGTTAATTTAGCTTATTTATATTCATTAGTTGTAAATGAAGATTTAGCAGCACAAGATAAGAAAGAACAAAACGATATATCTGTATTTGATTTCTTAAAAAACATGATGAATGGAATAAGTACATCAATAGGTAACGTAGCTACATTTGATGTATTTATAGATCCTCAAGATAGTAAAGCCAGAATAATAGATGTAAATTATGTTGATGCAACTAAAAGAAATGATGCTTTTGAAAAAGCATGTGTTATTGAATTACATAATTTAAATTCAACAGCCAGGTCATATTCATTTGAATCACAAATATTTCCTGAACAATCTAGTATGATTGCTATTGGTGCCCAAGTAAAAGGAGGTGCATTAGGGGATAAAGTAGATACATTAGTTGATTTTAATCAAAATCTAATAGACAGGGTAGTACCTAAAAAAGATGCTCCTTCACCACAAAACCCACCAACAGACCCAGCAAAGGAACAAGAAGAAGCATTAAAAAATCTAAAAGAAAATGTTAATATATTAGTTAAATACATTAATCAAGTTGATGCTGATTGGTATGAAGTAATAGGTGATTTTGATGTATCAGAATCAGGTAAATATTCTAATGCATTAAAAGATATAATTGCTTACTTTAAGAATCTTTTTAAAGATGATAATAAAAATAGAAATATTATACCAACAAAAATATCTATTGAATTAGATGGTATTGGAGGTATAGTAATAGGTAACCTATTCAGAATACCAAAAGAGTTAATGCCTAGAGGATATAAAGGAGATGGAGCGGGTCCTGTAAAATTAGGATATACAGTTAATGGATTAGGACACACTATTAGTGGTAATGATTGGAAAACCAAAATAGATGCTCAGTTTATTATATTAGATGAGCCAAAAGGAACAGCAACTACAGCGGATTTAGCAGCAATTAAAACTATAATAAAGGCATCGAAAGAAGTTGAAGATAATCCTAAAGAAGCAGTAAAAGAAGTTGAAAAGACTGTTAAAAAACTTATTAAAGATCATAAAAATCAAGGAGGAGGAACAGGAAATGGATGTAAAGCACTAGAACCGGATGTTTCATCTATTCCTGACAGTGAGATAGATATAGTAAAGGGTACATTTACTTCAAATACAGGCCCTGTTCAGGATTTAGCAGTAGTAGATGGTCACCCTGTAGGAAAAGATGTAGCTAAAGCTATTGTATTAATGAAGAGAGCAGCAGCTAAAGATGGCATAACATTAAGAGTAAATAGCGGATTTAGATCTCCATATACTCGTATTGGTCCTAAGGGTCCTTTAAAATCTACAAAAGGAAACTATGTAAAAGCACAATCTCAGGATGAATTATATGCAATATATTTAGACAAGGGAGTACCACTAACCGCAAAACCTGGATCTTCACCTCACGGATACGCTATTGCTTTTGATTTAAATACAGGATCTGTAACAGGAGCTATTAAATCACCTTTAAATAAAACTATATATCAATGGTTAATTACTAATGCTTATAAATTTGGATTTGTTAGATATGTAGCTAAGGAAGAATGGCATTGGCAATATATGCCTGGAACATATCAATATAATGAAAGAGTACCAAGAAATAATGTAGTAACTATTAATAAAGTTAAATACAATCTATATAAAGGTATGGATCTAACTTCACCGTGTGATGGAGGAACACCAGCACCTTCAACACCAGCATTATCAGAACGACAGAAAAATATTAATTCTATATATTGTGGATTATCAAATAATATAGTTACAGGGGGATATTATAAAGGCAAAACATGGGATGTATATAAATCAGAACAAAAAGTAACAGCAGCAGAAGAAAATATAGCAAAACAATCATGTACTAAAACAGAAACAGGTAAAGTAGATGCTATATTTATAGGAGGATTAGAAACATTAAGTTATAATGATGTTCTAATGAATCAAGCTGAACAACTTAAACTTTTTAAGAAAACATATGGTACAAATAAAAATGTAGCTGGATTTAAATATAGTGCATCAACCTCTTCAATTCTTGCTGTTTTAAAAGACAACCCAGGAATTCCTGTAGTTATGTTTAGTGCAGGATGTGCTAAAGCAGATAGTATTGCTGCTGATAAAAATTCTAATAAAAGTAAAATATATATTGTAGAACCATGGGCTAAAAACGGAAATACCCACGTATCGGATGCAGTAAAAAGTGGTGTTCCTGCTAATCATGTTTATGTAGGATCTACTGCTGAGAGAGGTAAGGGTGTTGTAGCTGGAGCCTCATCATCAAATGCAACAAGTCACTTTGAAGCACTTACAAAAATTGCTCCTATAGTAAAATAAAGCCAGTATGGGAATAAGAATACCAAAGAGCCAGATAATAACAGGTAAATACACCACAGGTAAAGAATATGTGATATTATCTTCATATGATCCTTATCAAGGATATTATTATGAATTAAATGGTAGAACATTTGCTGGTAAAGAATTTAATCCTAAAGCTTCTGAAATTATAAGAATAACATCTGGTAAATTTAATCCTTTACTAGATAACCCCGCTACTGCTACTTATGCTAAAATATCAAAAATAAAATTAAATACTTTTGTCCCTGTAACAAAAATCTACAGAGATGATCTCGCTCCAGGAAGTATAGACAGATATTTTGTTCAAAAAATAAGTAATGCTCCTTTTTTAATTAAGGAAGTAACTAAAGAATCATATGAAAAATCATTATCTGATCCTTTATATATATCCATTATGATAAATTGGAATAAAGCAGGTACAATGGCTAATATAGAAACTCTAGATATAGCTGAAAAAACAATGCCTGGTATAAGAGCATATTTAGAAGATGAGGATAGTGCTGGAGATAGTGCAATTGAAGAACCAAATTATTATAACTTTTCATCTTTTATAAAACCAGTAGTATTCCCAACATCATCTCTAGCAACATCTAGTATTACAGATACACCAAAACCACAAGATATAGTTCCTGTTGGTCCAACTTACATAATTCAATCCTCTCCTAACCAAAGAGCTATATCACTTAATTATGATGCTAGCAGTTGTGCAATTGCTTGTGCTCCAGGTACTCCAACAATTTACTATACAACTATAGCATGTGCATTAGATTTAATAGTAGGATGTACATTATACACAGACACTGCATTAACAATTTTAGCACCAACGGGTAAATATTCAAATGGTAGTTATTGTTATGGAGTTACTGATGGTGTTGTTGATTCTAAAACAGCTTGTCCAACAACAACAACTACAAGTACTACAAGTACAACTTCAACAAGTACTACAAGTACTACAAGTACAAGTACTACAAGTACAAGTACTACAAGTACAACTTCAACAAGTACTACATCAACAACAAGTACTACAAGTACAACAACAACAAGTACAACAACAACAACAACTACAGAAAATCCTTTAATTATAACTTTTAATATACAAAATATTGATACTTCAGACTCTAATATAACAAATATTGCAGTAAATTTACCTTTCTCTCAACCTTATATATATTTTGATCTTGATTTAGTCTCACCAGGAACTTATGCTATCTATCCAGGTCAAACTGCTATAGGAAAAATACTTACTCCATATTCAGGTTATCAAGATGATGTAATTACTATTAGAGTTTCTACTGCTTTTAATTATGCTGGTGATATAATATCAATACAAAAAATATTAAATGGATATGTAGAAGAGATTGATTATAAAGAAATTGTAGATAGTACATACAATTATTATTTAACCTTCCATTATGACTTACGTATTCCTTATATTTATTTAATTAAATTAGAACCAGGAGGCGCTTAAAAATTAAATCAAAAAAAAACAAAAACAATAAAAAATGAAGTTTATATGTGTACAACCCCGCATACCTTACTATGCATGGCAAGTTGAAGTTATGATAAATAACTTCCTTAAAAATGGAATCAACGGAAATGATATAGAAATATTAGTTGCCTGGAATCCAAATGATGATACAAGCAAACCAGAGTATGTAGAAGCCTGGGATAAATTAATAGCGCAATATAGCACTGTGAAATTTTTCTATTATCAAGATACAAGACAACAACCTATCTACTACATTTCATCGGTTCGACCTAATATCTTAAAACAACACTTTGCTGCTTTTCCTGAATTAGAGTCTGAAGCAATTTTCTATCACGATTGTGATGTTGTATTTACAAGAAAACCTGATTTTGAAAAATTCATAAATGATGATGTTTGGTATCTAAGCGATACCAATAGCTACATCAATTATGATTATGTTAGATCAAAAGGACAAGACGTATATGATAAAATGTGTGAAATAGTAGGAATAGATCCAGAAATCCCAAAACAAAACAATAAAGACTCAGGTGGTGCTCAATATATTTTAAAAAATGTAAATGCAGAATATTGGGAGAAAGTAGAAAGAGATTCGGAACAACTCTTCCACCAAATAACACAATTAAATAATCAAAAGAAACTTGCAGATCCAACTCATCATGAATTACAAATTTGGTGTGCTGATATGTGGGCTGTATTATGGAATGGTTGGTTAAGTGGTCATAAAACAAAAGTAGTACCTGAATTAAATTTTTCATGGGCTACAGACAATATACAAAGATGGAATAATACTTTAATTTATCATAATGCTGGAGCTACTTGCTCTTGTGATGGGTTATTTTTTAAATCAATGTATATGGAAACTTTACCTTATGATGTTCCAGATACTTTTGATAATAAAAAAGCATGTTATAATTATTATTTAGAAATACAAGAAACAGCAACTAAATCATGTCTAAAATAGGAATCGTTATATTAGCTACTAATGCCTACTTTGTATTAGGTATTAGATTCATTAAAAAATTCGTACATCACTATAAAGGTGATTCTAAAATAAAATTTTATTTTTTTTCTGATGAAGATCCTTCCCTATATTTACCAAATAATATAGACATTGAATACCATCAAGTTAAACATGATTCATGGGTAGATGCTACTAATGACAAGTTTAGAAGTATAATTAATCTTGCTAATTGCAATAGTGATTATCTTTACTATTTTGATGCTGATACTAATGTATCTAGAGATTTTACTGAAGAATGGTTTTTAGGTGATTTAGTAGGAGGAGAGCATTTTGGAAATAAAAGTTGGTTAGCTAATGGAGCCGGTTTTGATAAAAACCCTATCTCTAAAGCCTATGTCCCAGTGGACACAACACTTCCTTGCACCTATCATTATGGAGCATTTTTTGGAGGTAAAAAAGATAAAGTAGTAGATTTTTGTAAAACTCTTAGAGAATGGCAATTAGAAGATAAGAAGATTCCATATGAACCTGGTGTAAATGATGAGAGTTATATCAATGCTTATTTTCATTATAATCCTCCTATGACAGTTCCATGTGAAAAATTTGTATTTGATATAAGTGATAAAGGTGGATTAGGTGAAACAAGAAATACTAGTCTTGATATATCTGATTTAAAAAAACAAATGCTAGAAAACAAAAATAATATATTTAATATACAGAATAATAAAATAATATTATGATTATAGGACTATATTATGATTGGTGGGCAATGGGACCAGGAGAGGTATTTAAATACATTTTTACTGCTTTTAATGAACTTGGTGTTAATTATAAACTCAATGAAAAAGGAGATATAAATTGGTTTATTCAAAGAAATAAAGCACTAGATACAGAACCTATTACTAACTTTCCCAATCTTTTTATAGGACCCAATATTGTAGATATTCCCCCATATTGCCCTGCTTTAATGAACTATAACAATTATGTAACAAGTATAGTCCCTTCTCCATGGGTGAAAGAATTACATAATAAATGGCTACCAGATAAAAAAGTAACTGTATGGAATGCTGGAATAGATTATAATAGATGGTATGAAAATAAACAACCCATTGAATATGAGGTTATGATTTATTTTAAGAATAGAAGTAAGGAAGATTTAAATGCTGTAATTTTATTTCTTAAATCTAAAAACATTAAATATATTATAGTAGAGTATGGTACGTTTAATCAAGATGAATTCTTTGATATTATATCAAAATCTAAATATGGTTTGGTAATAGATGGTACTGAAACTCAAGGGATTGCTATAGCGGAAATGATGAGTTGTAACTTACCACTACTTGTATGGAATGTTAAAAAAACAGATGCTATTTTTTCCCCTACATCCATTCCTTATTTTGATGAAACATGTGGTAAAGTATTTTATGATATAGAAGATTTAGAATCTACTTATAATCATTTTATTCAAGGTTTATATCAACCAAGAGAATACATTCTTAAAAATTGTAATTATATTACTCAAGCTAAAAAGATATTAGAAATACTAGGATATACATTATAATTTAAAAGATACTTTGTAAAGCAAAATCCTCTTTCGTATCTTCAATCTCAAAGGTTATGAATTATGTTTTACATTATAGAAAGACAAGATCAATTACAACAACTAGGTCCGTTTAATGATTGCTTTGTTCAGTTTATTCAACAAAACGACAACTATCATCCCAAACTAAGTCCACTTAGCTTAATTTATGTTCGTGATATAACACAACATAAAGGATACATGCTATGTTTAGACCACAACGAATCATTTACATTACCATATCAGGAAACACTTAATTGGTTATTAGGAAATACTGATAGAATATTTGTATTGAATAAAAAGGAAGCACTATATCACTTTCCATACCAGGACAAATTATATGACATCAATTTCATTCAATACCCAGATCTAACAGGAGTATTTACAGCATGTCACACATTCTACTACAGACTCCACACAGCATCTCCAATAACAAATAAACTAATTCCAATTAGTAAACACTATGAAGAATGCGAAAACGCATTTGATGTAGTACTTCCAATAATACAACAGTATCGAGCAGATAACGTTGTTTATGCGTTTAATAACG
>Ga0214921_10007491_pt1 | contig 14536 bp, 9 predicted proteins | sample LL1505_MetaG_FD_177992 | JGI IMG/M metagenome (GOLD analysis project Ga0214921, IMG submission 177992) | Freshwater microbial communities from Lake Lanier, Atlanta, Georgia, United States - LL-1505 | ecosystem: Environmental > Aquatic > Freshwater > Lake | place: USA: Georgia | collected 2015-05-28 | reverse complement strand
TTGATTATTTATATAAATAATCAATATAATAAATAAAATTATATAAATTATTAATTTCATATAATACATTTTAGAAATTAAATGTTTGGATAATATCAACTATTTAGTAACGGTTGAAAAAGTCCTACTTTTGTCGCTATACTATTTTATCTTTATCTAAAAACTAACAAAAAATTTTATTAGTATAATTAATTAAATACCATTACTTGAGAGTAAGGTCTTCATTTGATCTTGAATAGATGGTCTTGCAGCTAGCGTGATAGCATATTGTGCTGCACCATCCCTGATAATAGTCATAACTTCATCCATATTTGGTGTGACCTTGATTGCATAGCCCTTATTTGGAATATTTAGGATACGCATAATTCCACTTACCTTGTTATTGTGCACCTTAATACAAGTATCAACACCTACTGATTGTGGATTCAACCAAAACATGGTATCAGGACCATGCGTAGGACGTCCGAGCACATTCGAAAGACACCAATGTGTAAAATCTCCAAAGTTATCTTGTGCTCTATCAAAGTTGGGCATAATAGTCACTATCTTAAAGTCAGAGATGTCATTACCAAACACACTCTTTTGATTAAATTGTGTTTCATTACACATATCTAGAATAATAGCACGGTTCTTACCCCGGGTTGCATGAATAAAGTCCTCGAGTTGTGCTGTAATTTGTTGATTTGCATTACCACCTACCTTATTAATATCATCTGGACTGACTACATACACTTGGTATTCTTTTGCAACAAGCTGTCTCTCTAGCTCTTGACGAGTTGTAGTCTTGCCACAACCAGTTGGACCCATTAACTTGAATACGTAACGCTCACAACCAGTAGATGGTGATGTAATTGTAATTTGTTCGAGTCCACCCACTACACTAACCAGAACCGGTGTATCGATGCGAATACTCAATGGTACTGCTTGTCGCATCGCATCAACAAGTTCTGCTTTTGTGTCGCTAATTGTTCCTTCTTCCCAATCACTGAGATGAGGCTTATAATGACAAAATAGACAACCGTTTTGGTTAACATAGTCTACCTCAGTTGGAACAGCGTATAACGCATTTACACGGCATTCACCACGGTTCTCTCCATGGTTCGTGTGGTTCTTAAGCCGGCGAACTTGTGAACCAGTTGGAAATGGCTCATACGTAAAGAACGATTGTGGGCATTCTCCTAATAATGTAATGAGAGAAAACTTACCAACAATGCTATTTTCATACATCTTGCGAATGATCATTAGGAAATTGTTTTCATTCATTTCCTTACCATGTTCATTACACAATGCGGTAACTGCTGGTTGATATGTATTGAGTTGTTCAGTAAAGATACCAAACATACACATCATTAAAGCCCACCAAATAAGTTGTGGCAAATTTAGAGGGTTAATACTCTTATCTGTGTACAGTTCAAGATGGTACTTCATCTTATTAGAAAAGTGCATTGGAATTTGATGTCCTAACTTCCAATGACTAAAACATCCAAGAGTATCATACTTACCTTGACTAACCATAACTCCCATGGATGCTTGAATGATTGCAATCTTACGAAGTTCAATCATATGATTGCAATCTAACGGAATACCCTTAATATACATACAAGCCATTATCTTAGCTAGAATAAAGATAGCTGACGGTCCGCGTTGAGCATCAGGATAGCCCATCTTATGAAAAATTGCTCTCATTGCCTGGCGCACAGCTTGTTCATCGCCATCAATTGCAACAAAACAATTATCATATGCATCTGCACTTGAAGGCAATTCACCAACAGGTCGTGTAAGTTCTAATGATGATGAATTTGCAATAATACACACACCATTCTTAGGAATACTAATAATCTTGGATGCACCAAGTGTCGTCCCAAGTGTAGTTAGTGATTGAGTTGCATTAGCAAATTCAGTCTTCTTAGCGCCTGCATCCTTAGCATGTTCATCTACATTAGTATAGACAATTGGCTTATTCTTTTGAGCACACTCAAAACCATAATTCAATAACTTTCTAATACGGTTTAGATTGTAATTAGAATTAATAGTTGTTAAACGTTGAACAATACTATTAATAAAACAGTGATCCCAGTTAAGATTATTAAAAAGTGCTAATAAAAGCCTGCCATTTTCGACAATAATCTTTGTAAAATCTCTATCTTCCATATGCAATGTTGTCTTATGTGCAATAATATTATCTATTAGCTGATTAATAAATACAGGAATAGGAATTGTAACTGGCATTTTCATAAATGTAATTGCTGACTTGTTAACAGCCGAACTGGTTGCACCCTTAAAAGGCTCTGTATGATGAAACTTATTATAAATAGACAGGTCTTTTACATCTAGCATATAAATAAGATCCATACCAGGAATGCGTGTTGCTTCACTGCGTGTGATTTCGTCTAGATTTTGTGATGTATCTGTTACAGCAACAACATTTAATTCAATGTCATGAGACTTAAACTCTAGCATTGCTCGTGTAAAATCTCCTGATCCACTATTTGTAGAGCCATCAGTATAAATACGTACTTCATCTGGCTTACATTTCTTCAGGTTCTTTACAATTTCATTTAGTGGCTTATGTGTTAGAGTACCTCCCATAGGAGACAAATTAGGCAAATCAACATACTGCTCATCATGAAGAACCTTCACTATACCATGATTTATCACATTACTTTCAAATGTATAAAAATAATATACATTATGTGGATTAGATAATACCTCTTGCCTAACAAGATCTTCTTCCTTTTCTAGAATTGTCATACCTTGCATATATTGGGTTCCAGTTGATCCTGAATTATCTACTACTAATACAATCTTTCGCGATCGTGGTGGACTACTAGACTTTTCAATATTTAAAATCCACTTAATTAATGAATAAATATCTGTAAATACAAGTACTGCTTCATCAGACGAGGCTGAGGAAGCAGGCGATGCAGACGTTGACGTCGTTGATGGGTTCATGTGTGAATGAATGCAAAATATTATAGAATACATTTAATATGTAATATTTTCAATTTTTTTATAAAGTAAAATATTGTAAGATATATAAAATTATATAACAGAGATGCGATCTAACGACACACCTTACTTGATTCAGCTGCTCATATGCGCACAGAATGTCGCCTGAAAGGTAACCGGATCGGCTAAGCGGATGACGCGTCCAGTCTCTGGTTCCGGATTCAAAGCCATGTAGGAGTCCTTTGCTTGCGGCTTTTCACCGCCATCGATGGGATCAGCCATGGCAAAGGTTATGTGCATTACTGGATTGCCGTAGTATGGGATCTCGCCGCCGTCGCATTCAATCTCCTCAACACCAAAGCAGATGAATTGGTCATTTACACCAATCTCAGTTACATGAATAGAGACTTTCGCACCCAGATGATTTGTCAGAGTGGTTGCTTGCGCCTGTCCATCTGGTCCACGCGGGAATAAGACGGTGACATGGAACTCTGAGTTCACCTTATAAACCGCACGGTCGGGTCTCACCATAGTGCGGTTCGCTCTGTTGAAAACCCAGCCAAGGGTTGAAAGAGCCGACTCGATAACAGCATCGGGGTCATCAACCGAGTGCTTGTAATACACAATCTTTGGCTCCTTCGGCTTTGTAGGTGTCTCGCGACGTGGTTTGCCTACCGGCTTAGGTAGCTGAGGTGATTCAGGCAACTCGCCCAATGAAAGGGAACTCATGTTAAGCTCCATTTTACTTATATATACAAAAATGCATGCAGTATATAGTTATTATTTCAATTTTTATTGTATTGGCTTGAATGCAATATATAAATGAAATAAATGTTAGAAATGGAATGATTGAATAATATCAAATACTTTATGATTTTCCGCATCTTTATTTAGATTCAATACTAGTGTCATTTCATTTTCAGGTGTTGTTATTATAATTTTCTTTCTTTGTATTTTAACATCAAATATATAGTGTGTATCATGATTTTGCTTGATATATATGTATCAAGCAAAACTATTTTCTATTATTATAATATAGAATGGATTTTGAAACATTCATAAATAAATATAGTTTTGTAAATGCTAAATTTGTGAAAGATTTTTATAATATAATAAAAGAAGATTATATTGAAAGATATAATGAATTTTTAATAGACAGTGAAATATTAAGAAAATGGTTAGATATAAATATAAAACGTTCATTTAATGATACAATAAAAAAAAGTTATAAAAAAAATATAGATTATAAAATAGAAAAAATTAAAAAATCAGAAGGGAGCGGTGGGCATAATTTAGAGATTATTACACTGACACCTGAAGCTGCTAAAAAAATATGTTTATCAACTAATTCTAAAATAGGACCACTAATTCAACAATATTTTTTAGATATTGAATTAGCATTATACAAATATAAAAATTATATTATTGATGGTATGAGTAAAAAAATAGAACAATTAGAAAATAATCAAAAGCCTAAAATAAATACAAATAAAAAAATTATATATGTATTTAGAGCATTAAATACAGATTTAACATTATATAAAATTGGGAAAACTATTAACTCAAAAACAAGATTTTCTAAACATAATTCACCAATAGCAAATGATTTAGAAGTATTATTTCAATATGAAACAAATAATATAGATCAAGTTGAACTATGTATTAAAGCATATATGAAGAAAGCACAATATAGAAAATATAAAGAAATTTATCAAGTTGATTTAGAAATAATTAAAAAAACTATAAAAAATTGTGATGCTGAAATTAATGAAATAAATAAAGAAATAGAAAGTAAAAATAAAAAACAAAAAGGCGGAAAAATAATAAATAAAATTGATGAAAAAGAAATATTATATTTATTAATTCCTTATTCACAAAAGATAAAATAAAAAACTTAATACATTTTAGAAATTATAAATGTTAGAAATGGAATGATTGAATAATATCAAATACTTTATGATTTTCTGCATCTTTATTTAGATTCAATACTAATGTCATTTCATTTTCAGGTGTTGTTATTATAATTTTCTTTCTTTGTATTTTAACATCAAATATATAGTTTGTATCATCTGTATTACTTTCTCCGGAATTATTAATAATTTTCCATTCATATAATTCTTCTAATTCATAATCAATAGTCCATTTATTCTGTTGAATTATATCAATTAATCGTGTTATTAATGGTAATATTGGTAATATTTTTTTATCTTGATAATATTGTAAAATACTTTGTATATCAGATACTTTATTTAGTTCAATACTTGCGGTAATAGTTGATTTAATTTTATTAATAATTTCATTAATTTTCATTTCAATTTCATATTGATAATTACGTAAATGTACATGAAAGCCATCTAATAATTTATAAATATCTTTTTCCATAGTATAAAATGTATCTCTTAAAATATAATTCTTTTGAATAATTTGATTTAATTCATTTAAATTATTTGTAATATCTGACACTACCCATGGAAAATCTTCTAAATTATCAACACACACTATTAATTTCCTAATAATTTGCAATCCTAAATCTAATTTATGAATATCAGTTGATAAATTACTTATCATAATTATTCCATATGTTTCTGAATTATGTATAAATGTATGAAAATCTAATTCTTTCATACCTTGAATAGTAGAATTAAAACTTGCTAAAATACCCCATTTAATATGATGGGTTATCATATCTGACTCTAGTTTATTTATCTCATCTTTATTTATAACAGTTGTATAATTTTTACTCTCTAACATTATTATTTTATTATCAGGTAAATATAACCATGCATCTCCAGAATGTGGTGTATTACTTTTACGTTCAAATTGAATATCGCCATAACGTTGATTAAATATTTCTTCTAATACATTCTCACCAAAATTTCCTTTCTTACATGAATTAGATGATAAGCCAATTAATTTTGATAAACTTAATTCTAAAGAACTAATTTTTTCTGACATTGCTGAATTATTAATTTCATCTTTCATTTCATCTTTAATACTATCTAATTTTGTAACTAGTGTATTAAATTCTATTTGGTTTGCTTTATATTCTTCTGGTGGAAAATGAATATCATAACCAGTTTTAAATATTTTCTTTAAAATAGTATCTAATGATGCTTTCTTTAACATTTTTAAATGTGGATATTCAGAAGCATTTAATATAAAACTAACTTGTATTTGAGACATTTAATATAAATAAACTGTTTATTTAGTAATAATAAATTCAATATTTATATAATTATTGAATTTATTATATAAAAAGATTATAGAATATATAATAATATAAATGCATATATTTTTATTTCATAGAGATTTGAGAATTAATGATAATACTGCATTGATTTCACAAATACAAACAATTAAAAAACCAATTCTTCCAATTTTTATATTTACACCAGAACAGATTGAGCCAGCTAAGAATACATATTTTTCAAATAATTCTGTGCAATTTATGTGTGAATCATTACACGAACTGTCTGATGAGATAAAAAAAAATAAAGGTAAATTATTATTTTTTAAAGGTGATACTATTAAAGTTTTAAAATCAATTCATAAATATGAACCAATTGAATCAATTAGTTTTAATATAGATTATACACCATATGCTAAACTGCGCGATCAACAAATCATGGATTGGTGTGATTCACAGGAAATATTATATATTGTTAAAGAAGATTATGCATTATTTGATTTGTTAGAAGGTGACACTAATAAAAATGATAATACACCATATTTAGTATATACACCATTTATGAAACATGTATTAGGACAATTAGAGGTTAGACCAGTTAATAAATTTAAATCATGGTTATTTGGAAAATATAAAGATTTAGAATCAACAAAATATATTATAGAAGAAAAAATAATACCTACTTTTTATACACCAAATGATAAAATTAATGTTCATGGTGGACGATCTAATACCCTTCAAATATTATCTAAACTTAATAATTTTAAAACCTATTCAAAATCAAGAGATTTATTAACCTATAAGACAACTTTCTTAGGTGCTTCATTACATTTTACTACTTGTTCTATCCGTGAAGTATATTATAAGATTCTTAAAGTATTAGGTAAAAACTCTGGTTTAATCAGAGAACTTGTTTTTAGAGATTTTTATATGAATGTAGTTCATAATTTTCCTCATGTATTAGAAGGACAAATTAAAAGTAAAAATAAATCTTATAAAGAAAATTATGATAATATTAAATGGTCTTATAATAAAAAACTATTTGATGCATGGACTAATGGTGAAACAGGTTTTCCTATAATTGATGCTGCACAAAAACAATTAAATACTATCGGTTTTATGCATAATCGATGTAGAATGATTACTAGTAGCTTTTTAACAAAAGATTTACATATTGATTGGAGATGGGGCGAACAATATTTTGCTTCTAAATTAGTTGATTATGATCCAATTAATAATTCTCAAGGTTGGCAATGGTCTACAGGTAATGGAACAGATGCTCAACCATGGTTTAGAATATTTAATCCATGGACCCAACAAAAAACATGGGATACAAATTGTGATTATATAAAATTGTGGCTACCAGAATTAGAATCCGTTAAACCAATTGATATTCATAATTGGTTTAAACCAGATGTCCGCGCTAAATATCCTAATGTGAAATATCCAGAGCCAATTGTGGAACATGATAAAGAAAGATTATTAACAATAGATATTTATAAAAATGCATTAAAGTAATTCATTAAAGTAATTCATTTCTATTAAATGTATTAAAGTAATTCATGTGTATTTATTATTTATTATTTTTTCTACTACTACACCTACTAGATCACTTTCTTTTACAGAACTATGTGCAATATTTAATTCACTAAATTGTTGCTTATATAAAAAACTTATGTTTTCTAAATTACAACGAGATATATTTAATTTCATTAATTTAACCATTGTATTTAACATTGATAAATCAGTTATATCAGTCCATGATAAATTTAAATCTGTTATTCCTATAAAATATTGTAATGAATCATTAGTAATTTTACAATCAAATACATCTAATGTATGTAGATTCATTTGTAATATAAAACTAAAATTTGTTAGATAAATAGAACTTGGTAAAGATAATGTGTTTAATTTTGGTAAATATAAAATATGTTTAATTTGTGTGTCATCAAAATCACATGCTTTTATAGTTAATTCTTCTAATAATAAAAAATTTGCTATATTTTCATATGATGTAAATGTACAATATTCTAGGCACAACTTACGTAAATTTGGAATTATCCAAGTCCATGTATCAATATCCATATAAGAAATACATAATTTTGTTAAATATATAAACTGATTTTCATAAAGATTCATTTTTATAGAGTTTTCATGTAATATATGTAACTCTTGCACATGAAACGGAATGTCATATGGTTGTATGTTATCCAAAGATACTTTCAATTTATTAACGGAAGCAAATGATTTAGGATTAATTTTTGTAAGTTTTTTGCAATAAGTAATATCTGTATATGATGGTAAAGTTATATTTTCAAGTAATTCATTTGTAATTTCAGCACGTGATAAATTTACACCATCTATACTTAATATACTTAATAAATCTAAATGAGTCATTTGTTTTATCCCTGACAAATTAAGATAGAATAGACAATTAGGATATATTTTTTTTATGTATTTAATATAATTTAACGTTTTCTGATATTGCTTTTCATCACTATAAATATATCGTGATATAATAGTATCTATATAAAATATATATTGTCGATTACATACAACTAATAACTCTTTGTGTTCATTGCATAAGTTTCCGAATTGTTTTGTATCATGAATAAATATGTGATTTAGTAATGTTTGTTTTGGCTCACATAATATTAATTGTAATTTAAGTTGTTTTTTAGAAAGAAATTGTAAAACTTCCTTTCTGAAAATTTTATTTTCCATAAATTGTTTTGTCATCTCAAATGAAAGGTGTATATTTCTACGGAATTGCCTAGCTGCTTTACATGTTTCAAATAATTTATATATATCATATACTTTTATGAATAAATGTAATATTTGAATAAATGGTTGGTTGGCATTGTGTGTCGTAGCGTGTTTTAGTGTCATTTACACTGTCTGATTTCAATTTAATAATAAATTATTATATAAATATTTATATTTTCAATATTTATTTTTATATAAGATTAATTTATATACTGTGTCTAAATTATCAGTATATAAAATGTTATTACAGCCATATAAATTTAATGTATGAACATTGCCTAACATACTAACATCTGTAATATTTGTGCATGATAAGTTTAGATTATATACTGAACCTAATGCGCTAACATCTGTAATATTATAACATCCGCGTAAATTTAAATATTGAACTGTTCCTAATGCACTAACATCTGTGATTCTACTACAACCAATTAATTTTAAAGTATGAACTTTTCCTAATGCACTAACATCTTTAATATTATAACAATATGATAAATTTAAATCATGTATATTACCTAATGCACTAACATCTTTGATTTTAGTAGATGATAAATTTAATATATGAACATTATTTAATTCACTAATATTTTTAACATTTATACATTCTGATAAATCTAGATTATAAATATTACCAAATGCACTAACATCTTTAATATTAGAACATGATGATACATTTAATATATGAACATTTTTTAATACACTAAAGTCTCTAATATTTAAACATCTTGATAGATTTAAATTATAAACATTTCCTAATGAACTAACATCCATTATATTACAACATTCAGATAAATCTAATATATGAACTTTACCTAATGCGCTAACATCTCTAATTTTATAACATTTTGATAAATTTAAATTATAAACAGATGCTAAACACGAAACATCTTCTATATTATAACAATTAGATAAATCTAATATATGAATTTTTCCTAAGGCACTAACATCTGTAATTTTATAACAATAAGATAAATTCAAATTATATATATTATATAAATTATTAACATGTGTATTTTTTTCACATCCTGTAGCATTTAATATTTTAACATAGGCTAAATTATTTACATCCGTAATTTTATAACAATAAGATATATTTAGATTTTCAACAGTTTTTAATGCACTAACATTTATAAGTTGATTACATCCTGTTAAATTTAATGTATTAATTCTTCCTAAATTACTCACGTCTATAACTTTATAACACCCCATTAAATTTAAATTATAAACTTTATCTAAGGCACTAACATCAACTAAATTATAACAATAAGATAAATTTAATATATGAACATTACCTAATGCACTAACATCTGTAATTCTATAACAATAATATAAATTTAAGTTATACACATTTTTTAATGCACTTACATCAGTAATTTTACTACAATAAGATAAATTTAATGTATGAATATTACTTAAACTACTAATAGTAGTAATATTATAACAATAAGATAAATCTAAATTATGAATTGTACTTAATATACTTACATCATATAATTCATTACATGATGATAAATTTACTGTATGTATTTTATTTAAAAACTGTAAATTATTTATATTTGAACATTGTGATAAATTAAGATAATATATATTATCAAATATATTTAGATTGTAAATAATATCATTAAATTTACTTAAATTAAGTCCTAATTTATAATCTATATATTTTAATTTTTTTATTTTCATATATTCTAATACTTGTTTTCTAAATTCAACATTATAGTAATATTTTTTTGAATAATATTTATTTAATATTATTATATTTTTGAATTTATATTTTCTTAATTCAGTGCATGTATCTGATAAATATTTAATATTTTTATTTAATAAATATTTTATAATAATATTAAATAAATCATCATTAAATAATATATCCATTAAAGGCATTTATATAAAATAAGAATATATTTATTTTAATCTGCAAGAAAATAAAAAAAAACATCTAAAAAACCTATTTTAATTATTTATACAAGTAACTGATTATATAAATAAAAATTGAAATATTAAATATTTACTTATTCATTATTAACCATTCATTATTACCACCTGGTTCTCGTGCGATGTGCGATGAGTTAGCCAAACTACAACGTCATCAAACATACTATCATGATGAAGCACAGGAAAAGGTTGTGGTCTTCTGGCTGATGCAGAAGAAACGTAAGACAGTCCCGGCTAAATATTACGCGAGACTTTCGGAAGGGTGTTTCTTCAGCGACTCTATCAAGACCTTTTGCGACACTTATCCCCTCCAAGAGATACAAGTCCAAAAGATCGAAGGTGAGAACACAATTCGCTATCCCAGCACTGCTCATCCCCACTTCTGGCATATAAACAATTTCTATTTGGACTTTCCGGACGCACAAGATGAAGAGGAACGCACAGAGGTAATAACTGCGATAATCGCTGCGGAAAAGGCTCACCTACTGGAACTTATCAACTTAATCAACATGTTCAACCAGCAGGTGAGTAACCAGAACACTCATGCAAATTCATGCGAGACGTGCAAGAAGCTAGCGGGTATGTGACATCCTTGAAAATAATATTATTTTCTTTATTTTGTTTTATATTTTACATATTTTTTACAGATGAAACTATAATTATATTTATTTTAGTTTTCTAATATAATAACGTTGTAATGTATTAATTTCATCATCTGCAAATAGACTACAATCTCTAATACCTGTGCAAAAAGATAAATCTAATACTTTAACATTATCTAATAGTATATCTACATTAGTAATTTTTTCACATGATGTTAAATCTAAAAAACGTTTATTAACAAAAAATTGTAAATCATTATCAGTAATTTGCGAACAATGCCGGAATAATAATTCTTTTACATTTGTAAGTTTTGAAAAATCTGTAATTTTACAACAGTATGATAAATTTAATCTTTTTGAATTAAAAGGTGGAATATCAGTAATATTACATCCTGATAAATTTAAATTATCTACATTTATTAAATCACTTAGATTACCAATATTAGAACAATATGATAAATTTAATTTTTTTACCTGACCTAATGCACTAAAATCATATATGTTCCTACAATAAGACAAATCTAAATTTGTTACATTGCCTAATGCACTAACATCTGTAATACTCTTACAACCGCTTAATATTACCGTGCTTAATTTTGAGAGAGGAGACACATCCATAATACAATCACAATCGGATATATTTAAAGCTTCAAGATGAGATAACATACTAACATCTGTTATGAGATAACATCCTGATAAATTTAGTATTTTTGTATTACTAAAATGTATTAAATCAGAATTAGTAATTTGACTACAACCTCTTAAATCTACATACATGATGCCTTTCAGACTACTAAAATCGGTAATAGCATGGCAATATGCTAAACTTATAAAACTATTTACAATAATATAGTGATCTTCTGTGTTATAATACCAATCTAACTCTATATCTATATAATTTGTTTTCTGTACCACAATATACTCATCATCCACGATATAAGACCAATCTAACATTACATAATTTAAATTTATCATTTGTAGCGATAAATCTTTTTTATGACTAATATGAGAGAATATACCAATATTTGCAAGCTGATCACATCCTGGTAGCCTAACTATAGGTATGCCTTTTAATGGAGTAATATCTATTAGTTCTTTTGCATCAGCAAGATCAACATAATATACATCTTCAAATATATCATGTAGAGTATTTACAGAACAATCCAAATAAAGTTCGCGCAGATTAAGACCAAATTTAAATTGTGGATATTTAGTTTTCATCTTTTTCCTATAATCTAAAATGGTTTGTCTAAACAGTTTTAGATTATAATATAATTTAGAAGTATCTGGATTTAATATCATTATTGTATTTTCAAATTTATATTGTCTTAAACTTGTGCATGTATCTGCTAAACATCTTAGCATATCATGTAATAAATATTTTTTAATATTATTAAATATAATACAGTTGAACAAAACAGCAGAAAGCGGCATTTTTATAAAATAATAAATTTAGAATTAAATAATAATATTTTCAATATTATTTAATTATATTTATATACTTATAATGTTTCGATTTTGATAGTGCTATTGTATCTGTAACATTAGTGCGGCGAACATTCAAATTATGCACATTATATAACATACTAACATCAGTAATATTGATACAATCGGATAAATTTAAATTATACACATTACCTAATGTGCTTACATCTGTAATATTTTCACATCCATGTAAACATAACATATAATGATTTCCTAATGCACTAACATCATTCATATTACATTCCGATAAATCTAAAGTATGAACATTTCTTAATGCACTAACATCAGTTATACCATAACAATTACTTAATATTAAATTATGAACACGTCCTAATGTGCTTACATCTATAATATTATAACAATGAGATAAATCTAAAATATAATTATTTCCTAATGCACTAACATCAGTAATTCCATTACAATCATATAATTTTAATGTATGTACATTTCCTAATGCACTAACATCTGTTATAGCATTACAATGACTTAAATCTAATATATGCACATTTCCTAATGCACTAACATCAACTACTTTTGAGCAACTATGTAAATCTAAATCATAAACACCGCTTAATACATTAACATCTGTTAACATATTACATGATCTCAATATTACAACCTTCACTTTTGCTAATGGCGATACATCTATTAAATTATTACAATATGATAAATTTATATAATGTGAATTACATAATGCTATAACATTTGTTATTTGACTACAATGTGCTAATTCTATATGTTTAACATGTGAAAAATAGAACAAGTCTGCATTTGTTATTTGTTTACATCCACATGCATCTAATTTAATTAATTTTAACATATTTTTTATACAACTAAAGTCAGTAATATTATAACAATGCGATATATTTAATGTAATAATATTTTTAAGAAAACTTATATTTATTAGATTATAACACCAACTTAAATCTAAATATTTAATATTACTGAAATTACTAATATCTATTATTTGACTACCTGGCATGTATAATGTTATTAAATTTGAACATTTATCAGAATCAATATGGTGCATATCAGTTATATTACTACATGATGAAAATAAATGTGTCAGTTTAGGTGGTAGCATTGTAATTGTTCTAATCTGACTACAACCTGTTAATGTTAATATTTCTACATTTAATAAATATTTTAAATCATCACATGTGACATATCTACAAAAACTTATATTAAGTTCATGAACATTTATTAATTTATTTATACCAACACAATATTTACAACCAGATAAATTTAATGTATGAACATTATATAATACACTTATATCTTCAAGTGCTATGCAATATGATAAGTCTACATTATGTATATTTTTTAATGCAGATACATCTTTTATATTATGAGAATATGATAAATTTACAGAATATATATTATCAAATAGATTATTAACTGTTTCTATTTCTAATGATTTATATAAATCAAGCGTTAATAAAATTTCATTATATAAATACTCTTTTTTTATTTTATTTATATGATCTGTAACTTGTTGTCGAAATACTGGATCATAATAATATAAATTTGAAAAATGTTTATTCATTTTCATTCCAAATAGAAATTTATATTTTCTTAAAGTTTTACATGTATCTGCAAGTAATATTAAATT